>Ga0187893_10012752_pt1 | contig 11860 bp, 3 predicted proteins | sample MA1701074metaG_FD_139574 | JGI IMG/M metagenome (GOLD analysis project Ga0187893, IMG submission 139574) | White microbial mat communities from a basaltic lava cave in the Kipuka Kanohina Cave System on the Island of Hawaii, USA - MA170107-4 metaG ... | reverse complement strand
TTTCGCCTGAAAGACAGCAGCCCGTCTGAGGAAAGGCTGGAGCTTTCCGATGTCGCCAATGAATTGATATCGCTTTTCCCAATGCTCTCGGAAATCAGCGAGATTCGAGCCGCGGCGGGCGATTCAACCGTAATGCAGATCGGTGGGTATCAAGGACTGGAAAATCGCACCCAGATTTTTGAAATTCTCGCACGCACGTTGACTCGCTTAGCCGCCGGAAAGCCCCTGATTCTCTTTCTTGAGGATCTGCACGCCGCCGAAGTGTCGATCGATGCCTTGCAGTATATCGTTCGCCGTTTAGGACCAACTCCAACCCTTATCGTGGGCACTTATCGCTCGAGCGATATAGATAACCGCAGTCACCCGCTAGCGCGCATGCTGGAAAGTTTTCGCGGAGATCGGCGCTTTGCCTCAGTGGCCCTGGGTCCTTTCTCCCCGGCTGAACACCGACTTTTTCTCGAAACTTTGATCGGGGGTCCAAAACTTGCCGACAGCCTGGTCGAGAAACTTTATGAAGGCACTGAAGGTAATCCGTTTTTCACCAAAGAACTGGTTCGTTCCCTGCTCGATTCCGGTGGCATCTCAAAAGACCAGACCGGCGCCTGGAGTCTGGGCGCCGCAACCGACCTTCCCACTGGCGACCTGCCAGTCACCATCCAGCAGGCCGTGGAAAAGCGCATTGAGCGCTTGCCTGAGGAACTTCGGGAAATCCTTTCACTCGCTTCGGTGATAGGCAAAGCCTTCGACTTCCGCGATCTCGAAGCACTCGCAGCCGGAAAAGATGTTGAAGACGCGATCGATCAGCTGGTCGAAGAAGGCCTCCTGGAAGAAGAGCGTGAGTCGCGCGGGGATCGGCTGGCGTTTTCGAGCGGAGTCGTCCGAGATGTGCTTTATGGAGCAATCTCTCGACGCAAACGTAGATCCCTGCACCGTAAATATGCCGAAGAGATCGAGAAGCGACATGGGGGCAGACTCGAACGTGTCTTTCCGCAGCTGGTCCACCACTTCTCCCAGGGTGATGTTGCCGACAAAACCGTTGAATATGGCTTGCGCCTGGCAAAGACGGCTCTGGACGCTTTTAGTGCTGAAGAGGCTGCCAGAGCCGCGCGAACCGTACTCGAGTTTTTGGACGAGGAGTGGGAGGGCGATCCGGCTCTGGAGGCTGACGCTCGCATGCTCTGGGCCCAGGCCTTTCGCATGGCCGGGGATCTTGATGGGGCTCTAAAAGAGTCTGAGGCGGCCGCGAAGATTTGGGACGCCGAAAACCATAAAACTAAAGCTGTCGAAGCGCTTTTGTTCGCTGCCGAATCTGCCTGGCAGGCACGGAAAACCGAGGAAACGACCAGGTTGGTCCACCGGGTTATGGAGGGCGCCCGTGCCAACGGCCAGCACGAAACCCTTCGACACGTCTTGTCTCTGGCAGCCACTTTGGCCAACCTGCGAGGAGAATACGAGAAGGCCAACGCCTATTTAGAGGAGGCTGGACGACTGGCTCCCGCAGCCAAGGAAGCCGAGCACCAGGAGGAAATTCCAACTGGTGGTAGATTAGTGGTGGCGCTGGCGACTCCGCTCGGAGACATCGATCCAGTCAACATGGAACTAGTCGAGGAGCAGGAGATCCTCGCGAACGTCTTTGAAACGCTGTTAGCCACCGACCCCGAAGGAAACCTGATCCCAGTGCTGTGCGAAAAATGGGAGGTGTCTGACGACGGCAAGTCATTCTTTTTTACTCTTCGAGACCATGTGCATTTCCAAAATGGCGAACCCTTAACCGCGCAGGCCGTAAAGAATTCTTTGGAAAGAAGCATTCGAGTCGCGCGCGAGCTTCCGCCAGGCCTGGCCGCAATTCGCGGCAGCAATGACTTCGCCAGGGGTAACTCGCCGGATCTGCCAGCCATCCGCGTCCACTCAGATTACAAGCTGGAAATCCAGGTGCCGGAGGCGCTGGCGATCTATCCAGCGCTGCTCACTGATTACAAGACTGGTATAACGCTGGCTGAAGCAGACAAAGGCGAATCCAATCCGATCCTTGTTGGCACCGGTCCATTCAAATTGACTTCGTACAGTCAGGACAAGATTGTGCTACAGCGGAATGAGAAATACTGGAAGGGCGTTCCGCCTTATCTGGACGAGGTGGAGTTTCGAGCCCGCCTGAGCGCGTCAGATATAGCTGCCGGGTTGCGCTCCGGAGCAATTGATGTAGCCCGTGATTTATCTCCCGAAGACCTGGAGGAGTTTCTCCGAGATCCCCGTTTTCGCAGCGGACTGGTGGAGGCGCCGCGGAAGAATATTTATTTTGTGATTTTCAATTGCGAGTCAGGCCTGGTAGGCGCCAATGCCAGTTTTCGACGGGCACTCTCGGGTGTGATGCGCACTCACGATCTAGTCTGGCAGACACTCGGACGTTTTGCTCAACCCGCGGTCTGCCTCATACCTCCGGGTATGCTCGGTTACGATCCGGGACGCAGACACCAAACACTGACCAGGGACGAAGCGCTGGCTTTGCTGAAGTCCGGCGGGATCAGCACACCTCTAAAGATCCGGGCAGCTGTGCATCCACTTTTCCAGGATCGGTATAAATCATTGCTGACATCGTTGCTTTCGATCTGGTCAGAGCTGGGCGTGCAGGTTGAAATTGCTACTCCCACTATGGCCACTTACCTTGAGTCGTTTCAGAACAGCACCGGAATTCATCTCTTTATCGGCCGATGGAACGCCGATTACGAGGACCCAGACGATTTTACTTATGGGCTTTTCCACTCGCGCTTTGGTCTCTACCGCAGTTACATCTTTTCCGACGAAGGCGATCAGATTTTGGAAGAGGCGCGCACCGAAAGAAGGCCCGCGACCCGGGCCTCGCTCTATCGTAAGTACGAAAGTTTCCTTTTAGAGTCAGGAATAGTTCTGCCACTCTTCCACGATGTTGACTATCGGTTGGCAAACTCAAAGGTCCGCGGTCTCAGCTTGCGTGGCAGCGCACCCTACGTGCAGTACTCGGAAATTGGAAAGGCGGAAGCACCTGAGAAAACGCTCGACGTGGTCAGACCCCTGGGTGGCATTCTCCAGGTACCAATTGCCGGGAACCTATCAATGCAACGGCTGGATCCCTCACTGGCAACCACTGTCGAGGATGGCGAAGTGCTGCCAATCATCTTTGAGACGCTGACCCGTGATATTGGTGGCGCGAGGATTGTGCCCTGGCTGGCAGAGTTTACTTCTGAAACGGGTGGAAAGAAATATCGATTCCGGCTAAGAGAGGATGTGCGTTTCCATGATGGGCGCAAGTTGACAGCTCGTGACGTTCGTTACTCATTCGAACGACTCTTACTTAACAAAGAGAGCTCCTGCCGCTACTTTTATTCAGACATTCGGGGAGCGAAAGCCTTACTGGAGGGCGAAGCCACTGATTTGGCGGGCTTCAGAATCCACTCGGCGGATGAGTTTACGATCGAGCTTGAAGAGCCGATCGCGTTTTTCCCGGCACTTTTGTCTTATCACGTGGCTGCGATCGTTCCTGAGGGAACAGACAGGTTCGGCAACAGCTGGCAGGAAGGCAGCGTTGGTACAGGACCCTTCCGGCTAGTTAAGTTTGACCCGGGAGTTCGTTGCGAACTCGAGCGCAACAAGACCTACTGGCGCAAAGGTTATCCGAAGAGCGAAGGAGTTACCTTTAGTTTTGGAGTTGCGCCTTCAGATATCCTGGCTGGGTTCAAACAGGGTCGTTTCTCAATTGCTTCGGACCTTTTACCAACCGACGCGGAGGCCTTACGCCGGGATCCTGAATTCGCTTCGAATTATCGCGAGACACCGAACCTCATTACCTACTATGCAGTGCTGAATAGGCACCGGGGCGCGCTGAAGGACAAAAAGCTGCGCCGCCGGTTAGTGGAATCAGTGGATGCCCAAGGAATTGTGCGCCAGACATTGGGCCGTTTGGCAGTGCCGGCCAGCGGCCTGATTCCCCCAGGACTTATCGGATACGATTCAACTTACACCGCCACGATTTCAGGCTCCGCCGCAGTGGAAATGTCGCAGCCGAGTACTGAAATTGAGTTGACGGCGGTACTTAATCCGGTATTTTTCGGCGAGTATTCGGCTTTTTCCCGTGAGCTGTTTCGTGTGCTGCGCGAACACCAGATTAAGGTCCGCAGTGTGAACAAAACTATGGATGAATGGATCGAGGCGGTTCAGCAGGGAACGGCGGATCTGGTTATTGGCCGTTGGGCCGCTGATTATCCAGATCCAGACAGTTTTGTAAGTATCCTGGGGTCGAACGAAGGCTTGATGGGTGAGATGATTGGCTCGCCTGAGATTGACCGCTTGATCCAAAGAGCTCGACTCGAAACGTCGCCAACCGCACGGCACACAATCTATCGCGAGATCGAAGACTTGCTGGCCAGCGAGTATCTGATGCTTCCTCTATTCCATGACCAGAGTTACCGTTTCGCTCGACCGGAACTGGTAGGTCTCTCTATTTCCTATGGTGTCACCGGGGTCGACTATGCCAGCCTCCACTTCAAACCCTAAGCCGTGGGGGCGGCCCTCCTAAGAAACCACCACGGCTAAATTGGTTATGTTCGTCTGGTTCCGTGAATTTCGTGTGATTTTGTGGATCGCATCTTTTGCAACGCAAACACTAAGTCACACGAAACTACACGAACGAGCACCAAAGCTTGGGAAAGACGGATTAGGTGGTTTCTATAGGACATCTGCAAGCGGCAGCCTGCTGGTGACCTCCGTGGCCGCCCCTCGGTAGCGTCACGTTCGGTAAAACCAACAAAGGTGCGATTGTTGTGGATAGGTTCTGTGCCCGCAAACGAGACACGAAATCGCACAAACAATTTGAAGTGGGCGTGAATTGCGACGAGGGGCGGCCACGGAGGGCCGCCCCTACAGGGTTGGGCAGCGAATGCGTAGGGCTTGAGGCACGATTTGGAAGGTTGCCGGCAGCCGACCGGGAAGTTCTCCATCTACCTCCAAAAGGATTTCACCCTCGTTATCTCCTGGGCGGGCCTCAACCTTTTTTGCCAGCGCGTGCCCAACCCTGTCCAGGCTCAGATGAGTCCCTACGTAGAGACGGGGAGCATTAGCTAGAATTTTGAGCGCACCCAGATCCCCTATGCTCACTACATCAAACTTGCCGTCAGTCAAACTGGCCTCGGGTGCGATTTTCATTCCGCCACCAAAATAGCGCGCATTGGCGACGCAGAGGTTCGCCACCGTCAGATGACGCTCAGGCTCATCGTCGAGCTGCACGATGACTTTGGTTGCAGGTGATCGCAAGGCTGTTTGTAACATCGATATGCCAAACGAGAGTCGCCCGCTGAGCCATTTTGAGGCGTCGGCAAACAGCCAGTCAGGCCCGGCGCTTTTTACTCTTCGCACCACCTCGGCACTCATTCCAAAGGAAGCCACTCCGAGAAAGTACCGCGACTGAGAAACGCCATCCGCGGAGAGGTAAGTTACCCGACCAACATCGATAAGCTGGGTCTTTCCCTGCTTCAGAATTTTGGCGGCCTCGCTCGGTCGAGTGGGAATATCCAGTGTGCGTCGAAAGTCTCCGCCGGTGCCGCTCGGCAAAATGCCTAGCTCCGCTTGCTTGCCAGAATTCAAGATGCCGTTTGCGACTTCCGAGATCGTGCCATCGCCGCCGCAGGCTACGATCAAATCAGTTCCCTTTCGCGCGGCCTCGCAGGCTAGGGCTGCGGCATCGCCTCGGTGTTCGGTGAACTTCACCTGAAATGGTCCAAAGTGTTTGCGCAGCTCACTGGCCAGTCCGGGCCAGTTTGCGCCTGTAGTACCGGAGGCGGAGGACGGATTCAGGATTACGAGCGGAAGCAACATGTCAGTGGTTAGTGGTCAGTAGTCAGTGGTCAGTAGTCAGTGGTAATTAGTCAGTGGTCAGTAGTCAGTAGTCAGTAGTCAGTAGTCAGTGGTCAGTGGTCAGTGGTCAGTAGTCAGTTGTGTCCGTGGTAAGGGGATCTTGCTTTGGGATCATTCAGTTTCAGCAGGAAAGTTGAAGCTCAGCAAATTTGCCGGTTGGGAAGGTGGGCTTGCCCCCGCTGCTCCGCGAAGGTCAATTTTCGAGGAACCCAGACAGTCAGCCAACGTGAGTCTATCGAAGCAGCGGGGGCAAGCCCACCTTCCCAACCGGCAAATTTGCTAAGTTTGAACCATCCAGGTGAAACTGAATGACCCCAAAGCAAGATCCACTGACTACTGACTACTGACCACTGACCAATGACCAATGACAAACGACCAATGATAAATAGACTTCCTTTCGGAACTCATCACCGCCGCAACCGTCGATCCTCATCACCCAGATCCGAGATCCTAGTCATCACGACCTTGGCTATCTCTACGTAAGTTCGCGCGCGATCCGCTTTGCCGCGGTATTCCGAGAAGTCGATCGGCTTGCCAAAATGAATTCGAATAACATCTTCATGGTTCCAGTTACGAGCAATTTGTCTCGGTAGACTATTGCATAAACCGGCGATGAACACTGGTATAACCTGCGGCTGAGCATCCTTAATAAGCTTACCCACACCCGGTTGCGGTGGCAGAAAAGAATAAGGATCATCGCTGCGATTACGTGTCCCCTCAGGGTGAAAGCCGATAACGTTACCCGCGCCCTCCTGACACAATTCGGTCAGCAACCGAAACGAAAACTTATCAAACGCCCGCTTTTCAGGAATGGGGTTGTCGCCGGAAGCGAAGAACGGAGGGTACATTGACCACCAGCCCATGATCAGATTTACAAACAAGCCCAGAGGTGATTGATAAAAGAACCTACCGCGCACCGGAAAAAACAACTGCTTCCGCCAGCTGGTTTTTCTGAAGATCACGGTCGAAACCGCGTACATATCAAAGAACGAGCGATGGTTGGCCACAATTAGGAGCGGTCGCTCGTGCGACGCGGCCTCGATATTCTCGAGTCCATAAACATTCATGATGTTGTAGGTGGACAGATGAATCCACCCGGCCCCAAAGACTCTCTGGGGCCAGGTCCAAAAGCGTTTCCAGCGCCCCTGGTTCATCCGTCGCACCAGACGAAAGGTGAGTTGTTCGAAACTGGTCAGTACTTCCAATTCGTCGGCTGCTGGTTCAAGCCCTTGAGCTTCGCGGGACCAGGCACTCACCGCTGAATTACTCAAATTTTCAGTGGCCGCATCTGGTTGAGGACGTTGAAAAACCTGGTTATTGCTCAAGAATACCCTTTCAAGACTTTAGCCGCAGATTAACGCAAAAAAACGCAGATCAGAACAGGAAAAGTAAAGCAGAAAGTCTCAAAGGTTCCAAGAAGTGAAGCCGGTTTTGGCAAACAGGGAACGCCTTTAACCCTTTCACAGCTCTGATCTGCGTATTTCTGCGTTTATCTGCGGCTGGTTCTCTTAGCCGGGTAAGATTTCATTCAATAGAGAAATACTTCGCTTCGGGGTGATGCACAATAATCGCCGAAGTCGACTGCTCAGGTTCCAGCTGGAATTCCTCGCTCAGTTCTACTTCGATGCGCGAAGGGTCAAGCAGCTCAAACAGCTTGGCCTGGTCTTCCAGATTTGGACAGGCCGGATACCTAAAACTGAAACGCGAGCCCTGGTACCCCTGATGGAAAAGCTTCGTCACTTCCAGGGCGTCCTGCCCCGCAATGCCCAGTTCGCGGCGAATCCGCTGGTGCCATAATTCAGCCAGAGCCTCAGCAGCCTCCACACTCAAACCATGAAAATAGAGATACTCGGCATAATTGTCAGACTTAAACAGTTGCGCAGAATACTCACTGGCGCGCCGTCCAACTGTGACCAGATGAAAAGCCACCACATCAACTGTTCCCGAGTCGACCGAGGCGAAGTAATCTGCCAGACAAAGATTCAAACCCTTCGGTTGGCGCGGGAAAGTAAACCGCACCCGCTCAGTCCTTTGATCCTCTTTATAGACAATCAAATCGTTGCCCGCGGACTGGCAGGGGAAATAACCGTATACAACTTTGGGCAGCAGAAGCTGCTCGCGTTTACATCGCTCCTTCAATTCCTCGTAAATCGGACGCACAGTCTCCCGCACAAGCGCCTGGTACTCTTCCGGCGGGCGGCGCCCCTGCTTGAACTGCCACTGCCCCTTAAACAAAGCGGTTTCGTTCACAAAAGCAAAAACCTCATCCAGCGAAATCTCTCCGACAACTCTCGAACCGAAGAATGGAGCGCGGGGAATCTCCACACTGGTACTAACACGCGAGCGGGTTGTGTGGGTGGTATCGCCCGAGACCCGGGTAACGCCGCGGGGACGGGCTGGCTTGCGAATTCCAAGCTTCGCCTCTTCGCCTACCAGGTCCTCGACCTCTGCAGCCTCACTCTCGCCAGCTTCGGCGCCGGCAGCCATCGACACCGCCGCCGCGCTGGCCCGGTCAAAGCCATTTTCAGAGGTCAACTTGTCCATGGTGTGTAGGCCTGCAAAAGCATCTCGCGCGTAGAAGAGCGTGCCCTTATAAATAGCCTTCAGATCATCCTCGACGTAACGACGAGTCAGGGCGGCACCGCCGAGAATAACCGGCACAGTTATTCCACGCTCATTCATTAGCTCAAGGTTCTCTCTCATTATCAGAGTCGACTTAACCAGCAAGCCGCTCATGCCAATCGCATGTGCGTTGTGTTCTTCATAAGCCTTCAAAATGTTTTCGACTGGCTGTTTGATTCCGAGATTGACAACCTTGTAGCCATTATTCGTGAGAATGATATCCACCAGGTTCTTGCCAATATCATGGACATCCCCTTTAACTGTGGCCAGCACCATCGTGCCTTTGGCAGTCGCGCCACCCTTCTTTTCCATGAAGGGCTCGAGGAACTTGACGGCAGCTTTCATAGCTTCGGCAGATTGCAGCACAAACGGCAGCTGCATCTGCCCACTGCCAAAAAGATCACCAACCACCTTCATCCCATCGAGCAGGATCTTGTTGATTATGTCCAGGGCGGAATAGCTCTGCAGGGCCACTCTTAATTCATCCTCGAGTCCGATCTTTTCGCCATCAATGATGTGGTTCTTCAGCCGCTCCTCAACGGTTTCCCCTTTGGTTGCTTTTTTAGTGCTCTTGGCTTTGACGCCCGCGAACAGTTTGGTGAACTCGGTCAGGGGATCGTAGACGCAGACCTCACCCTCAAAACGTCGCTGGTCGTAGATCAATTCGCGGGCTACCTTGAGTTCCTGTTCACCGATACGATTGAGGGGCTCGATCTTGCTGGCATTTACGATTGCGGCATCCAGACCCGCTTCTACCGCCTCGTGCAGGAAGACTGAGTTGAGCACCACTCGCGACGCGGGGCTCAATCCAAACGAGACGTTCGAAACTCCCAGGATCGTAAACGAATCCGGCAGCTCCTGCTTGATCCGTCGAATAGCAGCAATCGTCTCGAGGGCGTTACGCCGATCTTCTTCGATGCCGGTGGAGATGGGCAGCGCCAGCGGATCGAAAAAGATGTCCGAAGCGGGATAGTTGAGTTCCCTGGTTGCTTGCTCGTAAGCGCGGCGCGCTACGTTAAACTTTCCTTCGGCGGTGCGAGCCATCCCCTGTTCATCGATGGTGCCTATCACCACGCCAGCGCCAAAACCCCTGGCTAGCTCGATCACTTTTACAAAGCGCGGCACGCCATCTTCGTAGTTGGTGGAGTTGAGAATGCTCTTACCACCGGCGTGTTGCAGTCCGGCCTCCATCTTCTGCCATTCAGTGGAGTCGAACATGAGCGGAATCTTGACGTTTGTAACCAGCCGAGCAGCGAGCTCGTGCATATCGCGTTCGCCGTCACGGCCAACAAAGTCTACGTTGACATCCAGAATGTGCGCGCCTTCTCGTTCCTGCTCTTTGGCCAGCGACACCAATCCGTCCCAGTCTTCCGCATTCAGAAGCTCGCGCATTTTTTTCGAGCCACTGGCATTGACGCGCTCGCCTACGATGAGAAACGAGGTGTCCTGGCGGTAGGGTTGCTGGAAATAGATCGAGGAAGCTGCGGGAATCAGTTTTGCATCGCGCGGTTTGGGCTTGACGCCCTGAACCCCCTCGACCAGCAGCCGCAGGTGAGCCGGCGTGGTGCCACAACATCCGCCAATGATGTTGGCGCCAAAGTCTTTGGCGAAATGGAGCACCTGGGCGGCAAAGGTTTCCGGAGTCTCGTCGTAGTGCATTTTGCCCTCTTTGACTGAGGGTAGACCGGCGTTTGGCAACACCGAAACAGGCAACGGAGCATTCTCGCAAAGATACCGAAGATGCTCGGTCATGTGTCTTGGTCCAGTGCCACAATTCATGCCTACGACGTCGATTGGGAATGGCGCCAGAGCCGTCAAGGCAGCGCTGATTTCCGTACCATTAAGCATCACGCCGTTGCTTTCGATCGTGACTTGCGCAATGACTGGGACGCGCCGGTGCCGGGTTTCGAAGTCTGCGAAGATCGCCGCGAGGGCTGCTTTCGTTTGCAGCAAATCCTGACATGTTTCCACTATTAGCAGGTCGGCGCCGCCATCCAGCAGACCGCGCACCTGTTCCGCGTAGGCCGACTGGAGGGTCTGATAGGAGATCTGGCCCAGGGTTGGCAGTTTGGTGCCGGGGCCAATAGATCCGGCTACCCAGCGTGGCCGATCGTTGGTTGCAAATTCCTGGGCGATGCGTTTCGCGAGTTCCGAGGCTTTGCGACTCAGGTCATAGGCAAGTTCCGGGATACCGTATTCGGCGAGGACCACGGGAGTAGCGCCGAAGGAGTTGGTTTCAACGACATCACAGCCGACCTCGAGGAACCCTGCATGGACCTGCTCGACAGCAGAGGGTTTACTTATCAGGAGGTATTCCGGGCAGCCCTCAAACTGTGGGCCACCAAAGTCATCGACAGTGAGGTTTTGGACCTGGAGGTTGGTGCCCATGGCCCCGTCAAAGACCAGGATGCGTTCCTTCAAGGTGTGGAGAAAAGTGGAAGTCATCTCAGATTGCCGATTGAAATCATTGCCGATTGCCAATTGCCGATTGGCGATTTACTTCGCGGGGTGGCCTCTACCGCGACCACACCGAACTGTTACGCCTCCCGGTATTGATCCCTTTTCCCGCCTGTTGCTCCTATCCTTGCCGCCTGCTCCTGGCGCCTGCTCCTGCTCCTGCCGCCTGCACCTGCCGCCTGCTCCTGCCGCCTGCTCGTCCTTTGGGCTCGGGCCAATCGGCAATTGGCAATCGGAAATCGGCAATGACAAAAGGCCCCGCGCCAAAACAACGCGGAGCCTCTCAGAATCCTAGGGTTAAAGCGACCTTCTTGAAAAGACTCACCGAGCTGTTTAGCGGATTATTTTGCGTGGCCGCAAGTCGCCTTAACTCACCACGTATATTCCGCGGATTATTGAAGCACTGGGTTGGCAGCGTGTCAAGCCACCTGAAAACACAACCGGCTCAATGGTAATTCAATCAATTGATGCCGCGGGCTTGTCTGGCCGGTCTTGTCGGGTCGGGCTTGTCTGGCCGGGCTTGTCTGATCGAGCTTCACGCTCACTGGCTGGAGCAGAGAGTTTCATTGGTCATTTATCTTTTTCATTGACTAGATGCCAGGGGCTTGCCCCGTGGAGCTTCAAAAGGTTTCGCAGTTTTTCTGTAGTGGCAAACGTGAAGCTCCACGGGGCAAGCCCGTGGCATCTTCAAAAGGTACGCAGTTTTTCTGTAGTGGCAAACGTGAAGCCCCACGGGGCAAGCCCGTGGCATCTTCAAAAGGTTTCGCAGTTTTTCGTAGTGGCAAACGTGAAGCTCCACGGGGCAAGCCCGTGGCATCTTCAAAAGGTTTCGCAGTTTTTCTGTAGTCGCAAACGTGAAGCTCCACGGGGCAAGCCCGTGGCATCTTCAAAAGGTTTC
>Ga0187893_10012751_pt1 | contig 11860 bp, 8 predicted proteins | sample MA1701074metaG_FD_139574 | JGI IMG/M metagenome (GOLD analysis project Ga0187893, IMG submission 139574) | White microbial mat communities from a basaltic lava cave in the Kipuka Kanohina Cave System on the Island of Hawaii, USA - MA170107-4 metaG ... | reverse complement strand
TCGAACACTGTTTGCGTCTCCTCCGCATATCGGTTCAGCGCGGCGTCATCGCCCGCCAGACAACGGTTGATCGTTTCGCCCGCGCGCAGGCCGGACGACAAAGCTTGCAGCAGCCCCTGCGATGAGAGCGGATCGAAAGAGATCGCCGCATCGCCAACGGCCAGCCAGTCGCGCCCGCTCACGCAATCGAGCCGCGAGCCGTTGGCCGCGATCACACGCAGCGACTCTGGCGAATCGAAGGCGCGCAATCTGTTCCGCGTGTGGATAGCCTGCTCTAATTGCGCTTGCCGGAACGCCGGCCAGGATTGGCGCGACCGCGGCAGCAGGTCCGCATCGGTCAGATAAACCGCCACCAGGGACGTATCGGGCAACAACGCGGAGTACCACCACCCGCCGGCGCAGGCTTCAACCAGAGTGCAGGCGTCACACTCGTCCTCACCTGAACGAGTGGCCGGCAAGCCAGCGAGTCCAACCAGGCGATCCGCATTGATCCGTTTGGCGCCTTGCCGCCGAGCCAACGCCGCCGGACGCCCCGTGGCATCTATCACGAACAGCGCGTGGAGTTGATGGCGCCGTCCGCCGGACATGAATTCGACCTGCCAGCCACCGGCAGACATCGGCAGACACGAACCAACCTGCGCGCCGCAGTAGAGGCTCGCCCCGGCCTGTTGCGCCACTTCAGCCAGCATCGTGTCGAACCGCCGCCGATCAATGTGCCAGCCGTGTCCGTAGGGATTGAAGATGAAATGATTCTGGTACAACTCATCCTCGCCCCAAACCGAAAGGACGCCGGGCGAAGGCAGATGTCCGGCGGCGACGAACTGCTCCCACACCGCCAGATCGAGTAATGGGCGGCGGGCGGCGGGCGGCAATGTCTCGCCGATGCGCGGCTGGTCGTAGCGCGACTTCTCGATGACCATCACCGAACGTCCGGCGCGCGCCAGCGTGATGGCTGCCGCCGCGCCTGCCGGGCCGCCGCCGAGCACGACAACCTCGCATTCAGGCCACGGTGTCTGGCAGCTTGGGAGAGCGTTCATCTTCGACATACTCCACTTTGCCTGCGGTCTTCTTTTCGACGACGAAGCCGAGTTGCGACCACTTTTCGACCATGTCTTTGTGCACCCAGCCGGGCGGCGCCCACGCGGCATCGCTCGTCTGACCGCGCCGCACTTCATTCGGACGCTGGCCGGGCCACCAGTCCGCGCCTTGCTGAATGCTGCAATCGTTGAAGTCGGCCTGCCACGGTACCGCCATTTGCGCGGTTAGTGCGCCGGGAAGGAGTTTCGTGTTGATGCGGAATGGGCGCCCTTTGTCATAAGTCGTGTCATCAAGCAATAGACGGCTGGCTTCAATTCCGGGAAAGAAGGGGCCGCCGACGCAGGCTTCCAGCGCGGCGCGGTCGAGCGCCGCCGGTCGCTGGTTTTCAGGCAATTTGTCGAACGGCGTCGGCTTGGGTTCAGCGCCGGGCCAATCGGATTCGAACCGCCCTCCGGCCCAAAGCTCCATCCGCTTGTACTGCGTCTCGGTCAGCGCCGCGCCGGGGGCCTGACGGATTGCTTGCTCCGGCAGCTTCGGCATATTGCCGCCGCCGCCTTGCGGCTTCCTCAAAGCCTGAAAGATTTCGTCACGCGCCTCGGCGTCTTGTGGTTTGTTGCTGGAAAGCTCTTTCACGCGCGTGATGAAGTGCAGCCGTTTGCCTTCACCGTGGCGTCTCGCCGCGACGGCGCTGACCCAGTGCAGATGCGAGACCCGCCGCAGAATCGGATAGATGTCTTTGGTGAAGGAGACTTTGGTCGAGTCCGTGACCGCCAGCTTGGGATCGAACTTCGCCATCACGTTGTAGACGACATCGTAAAGCGTCACGACGTTTTCAATCGGCGGCGCGAAGTCGGGCGGCGCGACAATCACCCAGGCCGGGTCGGCGCTGATGGTCTCACTGCCGCCTTTGAGCTTGATCGTGGCGCGCACCGGACCATCCGCGACGTCGTCGCACCACCCGTCGTTGTCGGCGAAGTCAGGCAACGGACTGCTCGCGGGCGATTGCGATTGGCCGTGCCCGCCCAGCACAATCAAACGCCCCGCGTCGTCGGTGAGCAGGTCGCCGAGCTTCACCTCGACGGTCTTCATAAACTTGCCGCCCAGCTTCTTCATCGCCTGATTGGCGCCGCTGATGCGTTGCGCGCCAGCGTCAATGATCAGGTCGCTCTCTGGCTTGCCCTCATTGCGGCGGCCAGAGCCTTGAAACTTTGGCGCCGCCGCCTTGCGATTAACGAGGTGGACTTCCCACTCGATCTGCGCTTCGGCGGCGGTGATCTCGCGCACTTTCGTTACCTTGCCGGCGGCGTCTTCGGTGTATTCGTAAACGCGAAAACGCGCGCCCTGTCGCTTGATGCGTTGTTGCGAGTCCTTGTATTTGCCCGGCTGAGCCGGCGGGTCGCCCGGCTTTTTGAGCGTGGGCGCAACGCCGGGCGCTTCCGGGCCGATGAAAAAGCCATCCGGGCTGTCGCCGACCCGCGCGACGCCGATGGCCGGATGAATGCGATATTTCGTAGCCATAGCTGCTCCTTTGCGGTAATGGTTGTTATTTGAAATTGGGGTTCTTACTTCAGGTTTTTGACAAGGCTGATGAATGGGTTGGCGGCGCGTTGTTTGATCAGACCGGCCGCGGTCAAGCGCACTTTCGTCGCGCGGACGGAATCGCCTTCGTTGCCGCCGATGACCAGCACGAAGCGCCCGCTTTCGTCGGACAGTTCCGGACGGTCGTCAACCACGATAGCCGAATGCGATTTGTAGCTGCGATGCGTTCGCGCGAACTCGAAGTTGAATGTGGCGCCGCCGCGATTGTTGTGAATGATGTCGCCCAGTTGCGGCGTGGCCCGGTTGATCGGAACGCCGCGAAAGACGCCGGTGTTGCTGTCGGCGTTCTTGATCGCCTGATGAACGAATTGCGAATGCGCCAGCGAGAACTTGAACTCATCTTTAGTCGCGCCAGCGGCAGAGACGCACCACGAGACGAAGAGCGCCGACCAAGCCTGTCTGATCGGATCGAAATCGTCAGCCAGTTTCAGATCCCGGTTCCACTTCTTGATCGCTTTAAACAGTTCCGGGTCGCTCTCGTTCATCCGGTGAAAAAGATCGAATTGGGCTTGCGCGACGGCGGCAAGCTGTTTGGCAAACGGTGTTGGCATAACGTGTAGTCTCCTTTTGGGTTGATTGGTTTGACTGGCGGAGGCGTTGTGGGGTTCAGCGCCTCACTAAATCGCCGCCAGCCGCGCGACCAGCTTGTCGTATTCAGCCAAGTGATCAAAATTCTCCGGCGATGATTCCAACCCGCGATCGAGATCGTGGCCGACCTCATCGGCATGGTCAGCGGGCCAGAGGATCGTATTCTCCCAACGCGACGCCGATTTGACTGAGACCAAGCCGTCGTTCTCATTTTCGACGCTCTCGACCAGCGCGTGAGCAGGCACGAGCAACCCACAGGTTGGAAAGAATTTCTTGCGTCCTCCACCAGCGATGGAGAAATAGCGCACCTGGTCGTGATCGCCGAACCGGTGATTGAACTCCGTCGTTGTCGCGGTTGTCAGGTCGTGCAACCCGTCGAGCGAAATGCCGAGTTTTTCGACGATATTTCGGACCACCCCTTCCAACTTCCCCCCTGCCAAGCCGAACAGCGATTTCCCATCCACCGCGGAGAAGAGCAGGTCCGCGACCGGCGAGCCGAGATGCGGCGTGCCGATGGTCGTCAGCGAGGCGATGCGATCCGCAATATTGTCCGGATTGTCCGGCGAGAGCGCGAAACGCGCATCGAATCCGCCCATGCTGTGCGCGATGATGTGCGTCTTTTCCGCCCCGTCGAGCGCGCCGTTCTCGAACGCGCCGAGAATCTGCTGTCGCAACTGCGCGCCGCGCGTCGCAATGCCGCGGACCGGATCAACCACCGTCGCGAGCACGCGCAAAGACCGCTGTTTCAGATGCTCTTCGATGCGGTTGAAATAGTTGATCCCGAGATGCTGGCGGAACCCCAGGATGCCGTGAGCCAGAATGATGTTCATCGTCCCCTCCTTGTGTTTAAGATTGTGTGACATCTGATATGTTATTCCTACTTCCCAAAAACAGCAGCCTCTGCTGGTTCCGCTGGCTCGGCATGGCGACCCTCTTGACTCGCCTGATACGTGAAGATGCGTCCACGGCCGATATTTCCCAAAGGTCTATGATCGGAAATGAAATGTCCGGGCGTGAATCTCAAGCCATCGCAGTCATGAAATTCGTCCTGCCGGTCGAGAACCAGTTCGGCGACCGGGATCGAGGGGCTGACGCTTTCCTCCCATTCGACCAGCCCGTCTTCGATCGGCGTGGAAGCCGGATCTTCTTCCGATTCCAATTGAACGGAGAGGATAAACTTGATCGGCCCTTTCCTCGCGCGATTGAGTAAATCCTCCTTCAGGTAGTTCGGATTGAGTTTGGAGACGCTGGCCTCTTTCACCATATGCAGCCATCGTTCCATCTCGTCATCAATCGCGCTCAGCCCGGATTCCAGCGCCTCTATTCCTTTAAGGTCTTCGTCTTTCATTTCGATCCCGGCGTCTTCAGACGGTTGAACATTGAACTTCATGGCCTGGTCCGGGCCGAGAAGGTAAGCATGCCCGCTCCAATACCGTTCAGTAGCCACGCTACGCACGATACGTAGCGTAGCCTTCAGCAGCAACTTCCGGACTTCAGAGTGATGAAAGAGAAATCCGAGGAGGTTCCCGTGAAGAAAGCCCGGCTCCACGTTTGCTTCCATAAACTGGACAAACTCTTCCTGGTCTCTGCCGAATGGATTGGGCGAGTTTGTCATCAGGAAATCAATCGTCTGTTTCTCAGCGCCAGCCGGGTGATCACTCACTCCGAAAATCTTCAAAGCAATGCCTCTCACGTCCGGCTTCAGGTCGTGCTGATCGAACCCGACGCCGTTTGAAAAGCGCGCAAGCACGTTATAACTCGCTTTCCCATTCGGGCCGAAAATCCCGCGCCGGACTCTCTCCGGGCGATTCTCGAGCAAATTTAACTTCCCTTTTAAGCAGCCATGGGGTTTGGCATGAAAGACTCTTTGCGGATGAGACAGCGAGTGTTTTTTGGCAAGCGTTGCCTGCGCCAACTTCACTCGCTCGGCATGCCGATTGAATTCGTCCACCTCTTTGTCTTTGTCATCGAACTTGTAGCGCTCGTTCACGTAGAGTTCATCGTCGCTCATTTTTCCGTCTCCTTTCTGTTTTGACTTCATTTGATTTCATAACGGTTCCTTCCGGGTTGGGTTGAGCGCGGCAAGTCTTCAGTGGCCGAAGAACTTGCCGCGCGGTCGGGGATTCTTACTTCAGGATTATGTCAGTTCTCCTTTTGGCTAATTGAATTTGACTGAGGACGCTGCTGAATCGGGGGCTGCCAATTGACGTCGCAGTTTCCAATTACGAGGTTCTTGGCGTCGGCGCCTTAGGCGCGTCAGGCGATCCCCCTTGGTTCGTTGCTCCACCACCCGGCGTTGCGGTTGGGCCAGGCGTGCCCTCAGGGGATATTTTGAACTCCCGAACAACCTCTTCCTTCTTACCATCAGTGACTACGATCTTGCCCGACTTTGCTTTTGGATCAAAGGATTCAATGATCCAGCCATTCTCTCCAGACTGTCCCTTAATTGGGGGGCCATCACCGAAAGTGAGCGTATAGTTGTATGGCTTGGTACCACCGGAAACGTTAGTTACGACCTGATTGTTGATGATTTTGACCTCGGCGAGTTCCAGTTTTTGCGCAGCCCTGTCGGCGCTTCCGAAATAGAAGCCCACGATGGTGCCTAACACTCCCATCATGCCGGTAAAAATTTCGCGGCCCCGGCGAAATTGCTCGTCAGAAGTCGCCGATAAGATGCCCTGGTAAACCAGCAGAAAGGCCAAGCCTATCGCAGATGCGCTGATGAGAAGCATAATTACCCCCCTGGCTGTACTGGGTTCACTCAGTTTAATGGCAAGGTCAGGCTTCCCAATAACAAATGCGGTGATCAGTCCCACACCAATCAGGATGCCAATGGAAGGTATCCCAAGGGCTGATCTGTCTACGTATTTGCCGCCAGTGGGAGACACTGGCGGCGCCGGCTGATTGTTCGCTGGCCCTCCGGCAGCCGGAGCGGCGGGACCTGGTTGATTGATAGCATTCTGCTCTGTCATAACTGTGTCCTCCTTGGCGCTAAAAATTTTAGAAAGGGCGAGTGTGTCTATTTCCCAATAGACACACTTCTACTATGCGCCTTTGCCGCCAGCGTTGGTCGAAAACGCGGCGGCGGCAAGGCGCGACTTCAACTCAGTGTGTTCCTTGCCGACTTTTAGCCTCTGCCGCTTAGACTCCCGTCTTCTCCAATTTAAACGTGATGTCTTCGCCCAGGGTATCCAGCGGCGCGTCCCAAACGACCGGGAAAGGCTGGCCGTCTTCAAGCGGAATGAGAGCGAACACTATGAATTTCGCTTTTTCATTTTTCGTGCGTTTCGTCCTGCCGCTGAAAATTTGCGTTTGGTCTTTCTGCGCTTGGCTGAAACCCAGATTATTCAGCCAGGAGGCAGTTTGGTTGATCGATGCTTCGACTAACTTCGATACCATTTGCGGATTGTCTGTCTCGTAGCTTGAAAGGTGAAATCTGTTGAATTGAGCCATGGTTCATCTCCTTATGGATTGAATGCGGCGAGCGCCGAAACCGCGTTCGCCGCATTTTTTTGAAATACCGTATTGTCAGGCTCCTGCCTCAGGCGTAAGATGCAGGCGCTTTCACACCTGACAATACGGTTTCGAGTTCAAACAGCCGGTGATTTCTTCTGAATCAGGCGGATGATAGGCATCCGCGCTTTTATCTGAAATGGGTTTTGGATAAAAGCTGGCTAAAATCCGATAAAAACTCAGTCAAAATGGTGAGAACTCGATGACGAATCAGATTTACGAATTTGCTCCATTCCGGCTCGACCTCGGCGAGCGGCGATTGCTGCGCGCCGGCAAAGAGATTCCGTTGCAACCCAGGCTCTTCAAACTGCTGGCGGCCTTGATCGAGCATCGCGGGCGCGCGCTCAGTAATGATGAGTTGATGGAGTTGGTGTATGAACGGATCGTCGGCGACAACAACATCGTCGTCAACATCAGCCAACTGCGCAAAAAACTGGGCGACGGGGTGATCGAAACGGTCGAAGGTCGCGGCTATCGCTTTGCGGTTGAAGTGAAGGTGATTGATCCCGCGCTCGCGCCAGATGAAACGGAAGAACCTCCGCCGGCGGGCGGGGCGTTGCCCGTCAACTCGCGGTATTACGTCGAGCGCAAGGTTGACGAGGAGTTTTACCGGGCGCTGCGGCGGGGCGACAGCCTGGTGTTGATCAAAGGCGCGCGGCAGGTCGGCAAGACATCGCTGCTCGCGCGTGGGTTACAGCGGGCGCGCGAATCAGGCGCATCTGTCGTGTTGACCGATCTGCAGAATCCATCGAAGGCGGCCTTCGCCAGCTCGGAGAAGCTGTTGCTGGAATGGGGCGATATGATCGCCGAGCAGTTGGGGCTGAAAACAGGCCCGCACGAGGGATGGAGCAGTCTGCGCAGCGCCGCCATCAACTTTCAGCGTTATTTGCGCCACGAAGTGTTGGAAAAGATTTCCAAGCCGCTGGTCTGGGGGCTGGACGAAATTGACCGGCTCTTCGAGCACGACTACGCCGGCGAGATCTTCGGGCTGTTCCGCTCCTGGCATAACGCGCGGGCGTTGGAACCGGCGGGGCCGTGGAGGCGGCTGACGTTGGCGATCGGATACGCGACCGAAGCCCACCTGTTCATCGCCGATCTGAATCAATCGCCATTCAACGTCGGTTTGCGACTCGCGCTCGCCGATTTCACAAAGGAACAGATCGTTGATCTCAACGAGCGTTACGGAGCGCCGCTCGCGGGCGAAGAAGAATTGGCGCGCCTGTTCGCGTTGCTGGGCGGGCAACCATATCTGGCGCAACGCGCGTTGTATGAAATGGCCGGGCGCCACGTCGCCTGGGAAGCGATTGAAGCCGCCGCTGACCACGACGAAGGCCTCTTCGGCGATCACTTACGACGGTTGCTGGCATCGCTTTCCAGCAACCTGCAATTGCTCAACGCCGTGCGCAGCGTGCTCGAAGGCCAGCCGCGGATGACGATCCTGGACTTCTATCACCTGCGCAGCGCGGGCGTGCTGGCCGGCGATTCAGTCGAAGACGCGCGGCTCCGGTGCCAGCTTTATGCCTGGTATCTGACTAAACATCTGTGAAAATCCTGGGGGCGCACACATCCTGATTCTGCTGGCGAACTCGGAAGGTGGGGCTTTCGGCTCTGAGCTCCGTAGGAGCGTGATGTTTATAGTTTTCTGTAAACATTCCGCGCCTATGGCGCTCCGGAACCGCGAAATTCTCCAACAGAATCACCCTGCGTGCGCTCCCAAGCCAAGGAGGCGCGCAATGGACTTCTTCGTCACCGGAGGCACGCTGCCGCCCGATGCGCCATCTTACGTCGAGCGGCAGGCCGACCTCGATCTCCATGAAAACCTGTTGCGGGGCGAGTACTGCTACGTTTTGACCGCGCGGCAGATGGGTAAATCCAGCTTGATGGTGCGCACGGCGGAAAAGCTGCGCGCGGCGGGCGTCAATGTCCGGATCGCCGACCTGACGTCGGTCGGACAAAACCTGACGGTCGAGCAGTGGTATGTCAGCCTGCTCGGCTGGATCGGTCTGGGATTGGAAGGAATCGAGGAGGAGATCGAGAAGTTCTGGCTGGCGCAGCCGCTGCTCAGTCCCGTGCAGAAGATGGTGCGGGCGCTGCGCGAGATCATCCTGCCGCGATTCGACGGCCCGCTCGTCGTCTTCATTGACGAGGTGGATTACGTGAAGAGCCTGCCATTCCCATTGGATGAATTCTTCGCCGCCGTGCGCGAGTGCTACAACCTGCGGGCGGAAGACGCCCGGATGCGGCGGCTGACGTTCTGTCTGGTGGGCGTGGCGACGCCGTCCGACCTGATCCGTGACAAACGCGCGACGCCGTTCAACATCGGGCGCCGCGTCGAGCTGAGCGATTTCACGGTGGCGGAGGCGGCGTCGCTCGCGCGCGGCTTGGGGCAGGATGGCCAGCGCCTGCTCGACCGCGCGCTGCATTGGACGGGCGGTCATCCGTACTTGACGCAGCGGTTGTGCCGGGCCGTGGTTGAGGCCGATCCGCAACCGGCGGCGCCCGATCCGCAATTCGTGGATCGTTTGTGCGAAGAGATGTTTTTCACGCGCCGCGCCCGCGAATTGGACGACAACCTGCTCTTTGTCCGCGAGTGTTTGCTGCGTGACGACGCGGACCGGGTCGGGCTGTTGGATTTGTACGCCAAGCTGGGCAAGCGGCGACCGGTGCTGGACGACGGCGCCAACCCACTTGTCAGCGCGCTGCGGCTGTCGGGCATCGCGCGCGCGGACGGCGACCGGTTGCGGGTTCGCAACCGCATTTACGCGCGCGTCTTCGACGACAAGTGGATAGAAAGCAATCTGCCGGGCGCCGAGGTTAAACAACGGCGCGCCGCTTATCGGCGCGGCCTGTGGCGAGCGGCGCTCGTCGGCGGCGCGATCCTGTTGCTGATCGGCGCGTTGGCCATCACAGCCTTCAGAAAAAGTCAGCAGGCCGCGCGCGAAGCCGAGAAGAGTCGCCGCGCAGCCTATTACGCGCAGATTCGCGTCGCCGAACAGGAATGGGCGGACGGCAACGTCAGCCGCGTCGAAGAGATACTCGCTTCGCTCGAGCCGGAAGCGGGACAGGAAGACCTGCGTGGGTTCGAGTGGCGCTACCTCTGGCAGCTCAGCCATCGCCACGCGCAATCGCTCCGCCACGACCAGAACGTCACGCAGGCGGCGTTCATGCCGGATGGCCGGGGCCTCATCACCTGCGAAGCGATCCGCGCCGTGAGCGATGGGAAGCCGAAATACCGCTTGCGGTTTTTCGATTGGGCGTCGGGAAAAGAGTCCGGCTCGTTCGAGACGCCGTCGAGCAGCATCCTCAACCTCGTCGCCTTCTCGACTGATTTGAACGAGGCGTTGGTCGAGAGCGAAAAGAACACTGCCCGATTGCTCGATTTGCAAACCGGCGCCACGCTGGCGGTACTCAACGGTCACGAAGCGGCGCTCTCTGCGATGGCCTTGTCGCCGGATGGGTCGCGCGCTGTGACTGGAGACCGGCAGGGAGTCATCAAATTCTGGCAATTGGAAGATGCCGCCAGCGCGCCGCGATTGTTGACGCAAGCGAATCAGCCAGGCGCCATTAGGCAGGCGGTTTTTTCACCCGACGGGTGGCGCGTCGCCGTTATCGTTGGGCCGAATTTGATCACTTTGTGGGATGCGGCGACGGGGCGCGGGTTACGGACGTTGCGTGGCTCTGCCGTGCGGCTCGACAGCGTGGTCTTTGCTCCTGATGACAGGCGACTGCTGCTGACATCCGGCGATGGCATGGCGCTGACGCTTAATTTGGACACGGAGCGTTTCGCCGCGCATCCGACTGGCCACACCGGGCGCATCGCCAAACTGGTCTTCTCTCCCGACGGCAAACTATTTGCGACCGCCGGCGAAGACCGCCTGGTCAGACTTTGGCGGGCTGACGATTGGCGGCCGCTCGCCACCATCAAAGGCCACGGCGCGTCGGTCAATGCGCTGGCCTGGTCGCCGGACAACCAATGGCTCGCCACGGGCAGCGACGACAAGCGAGCTAAAATCTGGAATGTGAACGAAGCCATCAAAGCCGACAGCGAAACCGATAGCGGCATCGGCAAAGCGCACGCGGAGCATTACCTGGCGACCGCCTTCTCCGAACGTGGAGAATTGCTGGCGTTCGGCGCCTCCGGCCAGGGCCGGTTGCAGATTGTGAATGTCCTGGCAGAAAGAGAGTTGTTGACGTTGCAAGAAGCCGGCGAGCAACCGGTCTTCGCCGTCTTTTCTCGCGATGCGCATCTGGTCGCCGCGGGCGGAATGAATAACTCCATCGCGATCTGGGAAGTCGCCACCGGCAGGAAAATTACGACGCTGGCTGGGAAGGAGAAGGGCGACATCGTTGTTGCGGCGGACTTTTCGTCAAACCCAAAACGATTGGCTTTCAGATTCGACAACCAGAGCGTGAAGTTGTGGGACGCAATGACCGGGCGCGAAACGCTGACGTTGACTGCGAAGCCGGCGGGGGCGGACGCGGGCGGGATGGAACTGTCGCAGCGAGTCACGTTCTCGCCGAACGGCGAGTCGCTGGCCGCGGCAGGCGGCGATGGCAGCGTCGTGGTGTGGCGGCTGGCGACACACCACGACGGCGCCCAACCGCCGATCGTTTTCAAAGGACACACGGACCGCGTTCGAGCGATCGCCTTCTCGCTCGACGAAACCAGATTGGCGACCGGCGGGCAGGACAATCAGGTCCGTCTGTGGGATTTGCGAGAGCGACGCGAATTGCTGATGTTCGGACAGACCGATTACGTGCAACGCATCACGTTCTCGCCGGACGGCAAACGGCTGGTTACGGGAGGTCACGACGGCAGCGTGAAAATCTGGGACGCCGCGACCGGGCAACAACTGATGACCTTGTGCAAATACAAGGATCAGGTGACTTCCATCACGTTTTCGCCGGATGGCAAACGCCTGGCGACCTGCGGATATGATGGCGTGGCGCGACTTTGGCGTATCGGCAAATAGTACTGAACACTAGCGAATGCTGACGCGCACCGGGTTGGCGGCCTCGCCATCAACAAACAACTCAACGTCAACCTCGCCCCGCCGCGCGAGCAAGCGCGGCAAACGAACATTGACCTGGTCGAGGCCGGCGAAACCCGGCGCCGGACCGG
>Ga0187893_10012750_pt1 | contig 11861 bp, 8 predicted proteins | sample MA1701074metaG_FD_139574 | JGI IMG/M metagenome (GOLD analysis project Ga0187893, IMG submission 139574) | White microbial mat communities from a basaltic lava cave in the Kipuka Kanohina Cave System on the Island of Hawaii, USA - MA170107-4 metaG ... | reverse complement strand
AGCACGCGCAAAAACGCTCCGCTCGGAACCGAATCGGACGGCGCGGCCCGCATCGGCGCGCGCATCCGCGCCGCGGGTTTATTGTGGGACGTGGCCGGGATCAAAGGGTTGCACCGCAACAGCGAACGCAGCGGCGTCGCGTTCGGCGTGAGTTACGAGGCGAACCTGTTTCAGCCCGTGAAGTAAATTATGGCCAAGAACAAACCTCACAAACGTTCAGGCAACGTGGCGCAGGCGAAGGCGAGCGCGCAAACTCAGGGATTGAAGCGCTGGCTGGCTCCAGCGGCGATTGTCGCGATGTTGACGGCTGCGACAGTCATCTTTTTTTACGGCGATAAACTCTTCGGCGGCAAGAGACGCAATCAAATTGCTTCATCCGCCGTTGGCGTTGCGAAGTTGAATCCGGCCGGCGCCAACGTTCAGCCCGGCGTGACGACGGCGGACATGGGCGTCGCTGGCGAGCCGGTCAAGATGAAGGTCGCGCAGGCGTTGATGGTGACCGTCGAATTGGATTTCGGTGGGCAGCCGCCGACGATTGCCGAAGCCATTCAGCAGATCGAACGCGGCTATCAGCCTGATGACGGCGTCGGGCGCACGTTCGCAATCCTGGACGCTTACGGTGAACCGACGCCCGATGGCAAGCTGCATATGTCAATGCACGTCAGCAGCGAGAAGGCGGGGATGGGCACACTGAAATTCAAACGCACCGGCGAACTGCTCTGGCGCGCGCGCATCGGCAATCCGGGCGATCCTCCGGCGGGGCAGAAGAACCTGATGATCTATCTCAGCAAAGGGACGGGCGACGCGAGCAATCATGTGCTCGATGGTTCGCGCGGCGGCGACAGCGCGCTCGACGTTTATCTGCAAAACTCTCAGCAACGCGCGCGCGACGTGTGGCCAGACGGCGCGGAACGCGAAGTGACGTTCGTTTACAGCGCCTGCGGATGCCCGGTGAAGGTGATGGTTCGCCGCGTGGGCGAGCGGACGGTGCGAACGAAAGACACGCCAGTAATCTTCCCTGACGACCCGGACGCGGTCAGGACAATCTCAAATTTGATGAAGTGGTAATCCGGCGCCACTTGAGCATTTCGTTGACGGTGTTTAGAGTAGCAGCTTTAGTTGGCCCGCGGCCCATCAGCCGTTCCGACTAAAGTCGGTACTCTGAACACCGTCATTCAATTTTTGAGCGATGATCGAGATAGCCATCAATGAACATTAATTCAAATGATTACCTCAGCGGATTGAACGTCGAGCAGCGCGAAGCCGTCGCCACCGGTGAAGGCCCGATCCTGATTCTGGCCGGCGCCGGATCGGGAAAAACCCGCGTGATCACTTACCGCATCGCGCATTTGATCGCGGCTCACAACGCGCGCCCGGAAAACATCTTAGCCGTCACTTTTACCAACAAAGCCGCAGGCGAGATGAAAGCGCGCGTCGAAAAGCTGCTGGCCGATTTTTATCGCGACGAGCCGCGCAACTCTTCACCATTGCTCTCGACCTTCCACTCGCTCTGCGTGCGCATTTTGCGGCGCGACATCGAAAAGCTCGGACGCGGTTATACCCGGTCATTCACGATCTACGATTCGGACGATCAGCAGCGGTTGCTGCGCGTGTGTCTCAAAGATTGCGGTTACGAGGACAAGCAATTGACCCCCCGCCAGACCCAGAGCGCGATCAGCGCGGCGAAGAACCGCGGCGAAGACCCGGCGAGTTACGACGAAAAGGCCGAGCAGCAGGGTGATCAACGCCGCGTGGCGATTGCGCGCGTCTACGCGCTCTACGAACAACGGCTGCACGCGTCGAACGCGCTCGATTTCGACGACCTGTTGATCCGCACAATGCAGTTGCTGCGCGCGTCGGAAGAGACCCGCCGCTTCTACCACCACCGCTTCCGCCACGTGATGGTTGACGAATTTCAGGACACGAACGGAATTCAGTATTCGCTGACGCGGCTGCTGGTCGAAGGCGATCACGCGCTGCTGCACACGCGCAAGCCAGATGATTTCTGGACGAACCGTAGCTTGTGTGTGGTCGGAGACGAGAGCCAGTCCATCTACAAGTTCAGAGGCTCGGATTTCAACATCATCCTCAACTTCGAGCGCGATTTTCCGGGCACGAAGATCATCAAGCTGGAAGAGAACTATCGCTCGACCAGACGCATTCTGGACTCCGCCAACCGCGTGATCGCCAACAACACGCAGCGGTTCGACAAAGTTCTCCGCACGAACGCCGCCGAAGGCGACAAGCTTCGCTACGCGCAACTGCTCGACGGCGAAACCGAAGCGCGCTGGATCACAAGCAAGATCGAAGAACATATGCGCCGTGATCCCAGCGTCCGCGCCGCCGTCCTCTACCGCACCAACGCGCAATCGCGGTTGTTTGAAGAAGCCTGCCGCCGCGCCGGATTGCGCTACAACCTGGTCGGAGGCTTCAGCTTTTACGAACGCGCCGAGGTCAAAGACATCATCGCGTACCTGAAGCTGGCGATGAATCCGAACGATTCGATCGCGCTCGGGCGGGTGATCAATACTCCCGCGCGCGGCATCGGCAAAACCACGCTCGACGACCTCGAACGCCGGGCGAAAGATTTCGGCGTCGCGCACTGGGAGACCATCGGGATCGTCGTCGAGCAAAACCTGTTGCCCGGGCGTTCGGTCGCGGCGTTGAAATCTTTCCGCGGCATCGTCAACGGCCTGGCCGAAAAAGCCAAAGACCCCGCCGAACCGATTTCGGAAGTCGTCAAAGCGGCGGTAATTGACTCCGGCTACGAACGGATGCTGAAAGAAGAAAACACTGAGGAAGCCGAAGGCCGGTTGCTCAACCTGGAAGAGTTGGTCAACGCGGCGGTCGAATCGGAGCAGCGCGGAGAAACGCTGCGCGATTTCCTGGATCACGCGGCGCTGGTCTCCGACGCCGACCAATACAAGGCCGAAGCGCAGGTCACGTTGATGACCATGCACGCAGCCAAAGGCTTGGAGTTCCCGCTGGTCTTCATCGCCGGTCTGGAAGAAGGTCTGTTCCCGCATTCGCGCGCCAACGAGAGCCAGGATGACCTCGAAGAAGAGCGCAGATTGTGTTACGTCGCCATCACGCGCGCCGAGAAGTATCTTTACCTGACGCACGCGATGAAGCGGCGCGTTTACGGCGATGAAGCGCCTTCGGAGCCGTCGCGCTTCCTGATGGAGTTCCCGATTGAATTGATCGAAGACCTGTCGAAATCAGGCAGTTGGCTGCGCTTCGCCAACCGGGCTTCGACCGTCGAAGACCGTCAGCCGTTACGCGCTCCCGCGCCGCCGGCGCCTCCGCCTTCGAGCGTGAAACGCGCGAGCAATTATCAGGGCCAGACATACAACAGCGCCGACAGCGTCAAAGAGTTCTTTGCCCGGCGCGGACAAAAGGTTGACACCGGCGAATTCGAGTCGCGCCTGGGCGATGAGAGCGGCGGAGCGACGGGCGGGTTGAAAACGGGAATGCGCGTGCGGCACGCGAAATATGGCGTGGGTTTGATCGTCAAACGCGAAGGCGAAGGCGACAATGCGAAGCTGACGATCAACTTTCCGGGATACGGGCACAAGAAGATGATCGAGAAGTATGCGGGATTGGAAAAAGTTTGAAGGTGGTGAATAGCGTTTATGTCTACGATAGTCGTGGTTAAAAAGAACGGGCGGGTCTGCATTGCGGCGGACACCTTGGTCAGTTGGGGAAGCACGAAACAGAAATCAGAATACCTGACTGATAAATCGAAGATCATTCAGGTTGGCGAGAACTACCTGGGTATCACCGGGTCATCAACGCACCGTCACGTCATCGAGAGCTATTTCGCGCGCTGCGAGAGTTACTCGCTCGACAGCGTGCAGGAAATCTTCGAGACATGGCGCGAATTCCACAAGGCGCTGAAGACCGATTACTTCCTGAATACGGGCGATGACAAAGAAGCGCCTTACGAAAGCTCGCACATGCACGTGCTGATCGCCAACCCGCACGGCATCTTCGGCGTTTACGGTTTGCGCTCCGTGGACGAATTCAACAAATACTGGGCCTTCGGATCGGGAACCGACTACGCGCTCGGCGCGCTGCATTGCTCGTATGACCGTTTCGACAGCGTGGAGGATATCGCCAGCGCGGCGGTGGAGGCAGCGGCGCAGTTCGATAACTCGACGGGGTTGCCGATGACTTTGCATGCCGTCGAACTTGCTAGCGAATAGCGCCAATCAGTTGAGGTAGAATGCGAAACTGACAATCAACTTCTGGCTTATGGGCAGAAGGGGTGATTGAGAAATATAGGGGCAGAGAAGCTATGAGCCGAAAAGTCTCTTATTGACTGGTCATTCAACGACTCTAAACTCTGCTCGTCTACAAAAACTCGCCCCTTAAACATCAACGAGGATTGAGAATATGACTCAGCCCGGATTGCCTTTTTATAGCCCCAGAGATCGCGGCCGGCTGAACGCCGTGAGGAACCTGCTGGCCTCTATTTCGGACGAGCTACGGCGTCAGGCTACGGTGGCCCAGGAGATAGTCATTTTTGTGGCTCAGGAATTGCCGGCGCTCTTAAAGCAATTTGCCCCGCTGAAGATTGAGTCGGCTGGCCATCAGAACCCAGTTCAGTTGAGTGGGCTTCCATTTCAAATTCGGGATTTTTCTTCCAACCCGAACAGGCCGTCTGTCTTTTCATCTACGACAGAGCTTCTACAGAATATTGATGTTCAAAGTCTCGCCGCCGGCTTAAGAGGCGTCGAGCTAATTGGGATTGACGAGTCCAAGGTTGATACGCCGCTTCCGCATAGCTCGCTAGCTTTTCTTCGTTCCATCGCTTTTCGCATGTATCGAACTCCAAACGGCGAGCAAGATGAAGCTGTCGGGCCGCTATTGAGTGAGCTACGATTGCGATTGAGAGATAGCGAAGGATTCGAACTGGAAAACCAGCTTTTAGGCTATCTACGAAATGCGTACATTGCTTACGTCTCGTCGCTAACGGCGCTGGCTGCCGGGCGCACGCCATTTGTCGTTTTGCATGGCCCGCTGGTGCGAGCAATTGGTGGCTTTAGTCAACTATCTTTTGATTACGAGACGGCAAAAAGACTTCTGAATGTCACCGTCGAGGACGCAGGGGAAATCGCTATTCCTCCAAACTCGGACAAGGATGCTCTGAACGGTGACACCCATACGGTAAACAATCTCCCGCTTGCTCCTGCCAAAGCGTTTGATGGCGAAGAGAACATCAAAAAATTCAATGAGTTCTGTTTGTTCACCTGTGGCAGGCAATGCGATGGCGTTGGTGGCAGTTTTCCGCAGAACGCTGTTCCACCAAGCGTTTCAAAAGTCTCAAAGAGGATGATGACGGAGCGGCATTATCCCGGCTTCTGTCTCTATTTCTGGTTACTGCGTTCGTTGTTCGATTTGCAACGACTAGGGGAGTTCAGGCTAGTCAGTGCAGTTGAGGACATTTCAGCATCCACAGAGTTCACCAGACTGGTGCTCCCATCACTTGTTGCGATTCCAAATGTGCGCCAACAGGTAAGCGGCACTTTATTGAAAGTCGCACTGAAGGAAGTCGGCATTCGTTATCCCGATCAGCCTCATCAAAAACGCGACCTGTACAAGGAAGTGCGAAATACCATTGAGCGATTGAATCTGACAGACTCATCCATCTTTTCCTTTACCCTGAGTGAAGGACAGTACACCTCGCCGCTTGAGATTTATCGCTATCGCTCGAAAAGAGTAGTTACAGATGCGCTAGGCTATGAGTTCGGCATTAATAACGAATTTCAATCGCTGCTCGAAGCGCTCTTTCCCTTCACACCTCAGGCAACGCATCCCGGATACCGGGTTTTGATGTCATATGTGCGCACAAGCCCGCTGCGCGAGCCAGTTCGGTTTGAGTATTTCGACGTCCCTCACATCATTGACCCGGCAGAGATTCTTGGCCCGGCATATTTGCTCAGTGTGCCTTACCAGGAATACGGCATCCCGTTGATTCTGTACTATGCTGACAAGCTTGCTCACACGCCGATGCAACTGGTCAGAACAATTATTGAGCGTGACTACCTGGATTTGGTGCTGCAAGGCAATTTCACCGACCCCGTATCAATCATGCAAATTCTCGGACGACTATCGAGAGGATATTTCCAACGAGAGGGGTTAAGATGAAGATAGGAACTGTTTTCGGTGAGACTTCAACCACAGAGTTTGTCGTTATGCTCGATCAGCAGCGCGACGGCGAGCAACTGCTTTTCAGCTACGTGGAGGTCGCGCCTGATGGCGGTCAGCCACAGCCAGACCGTGAGCGAATCATTGCGCGAATCACCAATGTCTACAAAGAGAATCCGCTCCTCAGCCGCGACCAGGCGGGGTTTTCGGCGACGATTGGACTTGATCAACTCGGTTTTGACTTCTCAAGGCGTTTCACCTATGGCTGGGCGAAGTGTTCGGTCATTGCCAGTTTGAACGGCGGCAGACTAGATATGAATCGTCGTGGCATTACGCCGAATGCCGAAGTTCACACGCCCTCTGCTGACACCTTGCGCCAAGTCTTTTTTGACTCCAAGCCATCCTTCATCCCAGTCGGTTCAATCGAGACTTTCGGCGAGGTGTCAGAAGTGCCGGTGACAATGGACGCCGACCAGATGGTCACCAAGCACTTCTGCATCTTCGGCATGACAGGATCGGGTAAAACCAACTCCGCGGCAAAGGTAATTGAAGAATTGATGGCTCGCGGTCATCGGATGGTGATCTTCGATTCGCATGATGACTACGTGAATCTTGAGCAGTTCCTCAACCTGCCGAAGGATCGAGACAATAATGATCTCTACTTTCCAACTTCGTATGAAGCAGTTGTGAGTAAGGCAATTGCCAACCTGAATCCAGAACGATCCCCAAACGACACCCGGTCGTTGGAAGAACAAGTGCGAGAGCGATTGATCAGAGTCGCATCCGTAATATACAGAAATGAGCCGATGCGCCGCTTTCTGACTAGTGATATCAATAAACCACCAAAGGAACAGATTACCTCGACATTGGTCGAGCAACTTGCCAATCCCGTTGCGCCTATTTGGCAGCAACTAGTGGTCAAACCGCAGGTTTGCCATTACAGAGTTTTCCCTGAACTTAGATATTACGCGGCAATCCGCCCGGACTTTACAATTAACTTGATCAAGGCTTTTCAGGGAGAAGAGTTCACTTCGGCTCAATGGCGATGGTTGAGAGCCAATGTGAATCAGCCCGACTCAGGAATTCAGTATCTTGATAACATACTCAATCTACTTCGACCAACTGGTGATCCAAGAGATACACAAACAGTGTTGGATCAAAAATTCAGAGGTCTGAGAGCTAGTTATCAGGAGACGGTTGACTCTGGTGCAACGCCACTGGATTTACAGGTGTTCTTCAAAGAGGTAGCCAGTAAAAAAGAAGGACTCCCACATTCAGTTTACCGTCTTTCGATGACAGATCTTTCCGGTAATCTGCGTAAAGCTTTGGTTTATGGAGTAGTGACATACTTTTTCCGATCCTTTAAGTTTGGCGGGAATCGAGTTAAACCACGTGACACGCGACCCGGTAATGCCTATCCCGCTTTGTTTGTTCTTGAAGAAGCCCGTTCTCTAATTCCGAAGTCATCTGGTATTGAAGATGATGATATTTCTGGCGCGCTGGCACGGCGTGCGATGCGCGAACTGGCATACGAAGGGCGCAAATTTAGCATAGGCGTTGGCATCATTTCGCAAAAGCCTTCCACAGTTGATCCTGAAGTCGTTTCCCAGTGCAATACCTTCATCCTGCACCAACTCAAAAGTCCTGATGACCAAAGCTATGTCAGATCAGTGACGGAGAGCATGTCGCAGGAAGAGCTGGATATGATCAAGGAGTTAGGAACCGGCAGGGCAATTGTGGCGGGAGTAGCAGTCAAATCTCCAGTGTTGTTGCGAATTGATCGTCGCTGTAGCGCTGATGGCATTCAGGAGCCGACGCCCATAAGGGATGAACTGGATTCAATAGATCAAATTCGAAAGAATCTGGGTATTTGAGCAACCAGTAACAATGATACCGATGTCCCCGATTCTTTACCCTGTAGTTTCCTTCATCACCGGCACGACTCCCAATGGAGGCGGTATCTGGAAGTACATATTGCACGCGAGCGAGCATGGGTTGCTAAAACGCAATCTGCCGACGCTTTCGCAGGTGCTTCACTTTCTCGATTTTTCTGTTTCCCCAAAATCGCTTGAACGGTGGCGGCAAAAACCGCTACGCCAACACTACAATGGAAATCTAAATACTACTTACAAGCTCGATTACACAGGGGACATCTTTCTGGACTCCGGCGGCTTTACGCTAATGTTCGATCCGGATCTGGATTTGTCGGGATTTGGAATGCCGCAAGATCGTCTGGCTGAGGAGATTCTTGAGCTACAGATACAACTTGGCGCTACATTCGCGGCTTCACTGGATTATCCGATTCCGCCGGGGATTGAAAGGCGGGAGGCAAACCGTAGGCAACGCCTCACCCTACAATCCGCACTTAAAAGCGCTAGGCGTGTTGCTGAAAAGAGCACCCCGACGAAACTTTACGTACCTATTCATGGTTCCACGCCAGAACACCTTGCTAAATTTGTGAATGACTTGATTGCAAAGCTGAAGGCCGAAGGTCTGACTGAGCAGATATATGGCCTTGCCTTGGGATCAATGGTACCTCGGCGGAAAAGAGGGAGTTTTGATGAGGTGATTGAATTCTTCAGGGCCGCGCGAAAAACAATGCCTGCTGAAATGCGCCTCCACGTCTTTGGCGTCACGGGCGTTATGGTTCCATATCTGATTGCTGAAGGTATGGACTCATGTGACTCTAGCCGTTATGTGCAAGACGCCCGCGCTCTCAAATACCTGAATCCTGAAGCGAGAAAGGCGTTATCGTGGAAGCATCTATCGTCTTACCCGTGCCAGTGTCAGATTTGCCGAACTCGCGACATTAACGAAGACCATAAAATTATGCGGGGCGAGCTTGAGGGACGACAAAAAAGCGAGGTTTATGCCTCTATTGCGCTGCACAATCTTGAGTTGGACTTCGGAATTGTGCGGGAGACAATGGCGGCCAAAGCCGCTGGTGACTTGGATGCATATCTTCAATCGCTGCCAAGCCGGTTCCCCACACTTCATCTTCCTAGGCCCGACGGACGACGTGCTACCACAACGGAGCAGAAGCAAACTATTCGTAGTCACACCCGGAAAGATTACGATTTGCGTCGGCGGCGGTGGCAGCCCAATGAGGAAGCCAAAGTTGTTTTAATTCTCCCTTGCTCGCAGGAAAAACCATATACCCGTTCAAGCTCATTCCGAGCCGTTTACTCTTACCTCGAACGAGAATTGAGGGCAGGAGATATAGATCAAATTGATTTCGTGTTCCTTTCAGGGCTGTACGGCCCAGTGCCTGAAGCACATGCTTATGAAGAACCAGTCACAACGTATGACTTCCTGTTACACAAGAAAGATGCTGTTGGCATATCAGAGATCTCCAAACGCCTATCGGCATTCATAAAGCGTTTTGGCAGCAGTTACGAGCAGATAGTGGCTTACTCGACACAACCGGCATACAGAAAAGCAATTGAGTTGGCCTTTGCAGGACAGGAAAGCGCGCGGCTTCTTCCTGAGAGAGGCCGAATGGGGAGGCCAGCGTTTTATAAGGCAGAAAACCTTGAGAACCTAGGTGAAGTTCTGAGAAGTCATTTAGGGAGGAAGGGAATGAAGGGAGAACAGAGTTGAGTGATTTGTCGCCGCAAATCATTGTTATCGCTGGTCCGAACGGCGCAGGCAAAACCACGTTTGCGCCTCACCTACTGCGTGATTGGCTTGGTTTGCTTGAATATGTCAACGCCGATACGATTGCTCAGGGCCTTTCAGCCTTTCGGCCCGAGCAAGCAGCGTTTGAGGCTGGGCGGATAATGCTTGGCCGTTTGCGCGAACTGGCGGAAAAAAGAGAGAATTTCGCTTTTGAGACTACGCTGGCGACGCGCTCTTATGCGCCTTGGCTGGCTGAACTAAGAAGACAGGGGTATCGAGTTCACCTGTCGTTCATTTGGTTGAATGGTCCCGAGATCGCCGTGCAGCGGGTCAGAGAACGTGTTCAATCAGGAGGGCATGGAATTCCGGAGGAGACTGTTCGGCGGCGATACCGTAAGGGGCTGAAAAATTTCTTTACGCTTTACCAGCCGCTGGCTGACACGTGGGGTGTTTATGACAATTCGACATCGCCTGATCCGGTTTTAATTGCTACCGGCAGACTGATCGCCGTAAACATCGCCTCCCCTGATTTGTGGGCGGCATTCTGCAAGGTGACATAATGAAGCGAGAGTCAACAATCCCTGAAGACTTGTTTGTAACGCACGGAAAAGAGGTGGAGGAGATATTCAGGCGCGCCGTGCGGCAAGAACTGCTGAAACGGAAGAAACTCGGATATTCAATCGCAACCTGGAAAGACGGAAAGGTGGTTGTGCTCAAACCCGAAGAGATTCCCGTCAGTGAAGACGATAAAGAGCCAAATACGAAAGAAGTTGAATGAAGTCTGAAATTCAAAAAATAGGTTTCGTCAGCCTCGGCTGTCCCAAAAATCTGGTGGACAGCGAGGTGATGATGGGACAACTCAAACAACACGGTTACGAATTGACCACCGACCGTGAAGCGGCGGATGTCATCGTGGTCAACACTTGCGGCTTCATCCAATCGGCCAAAGAGGAGTCAATCAACACGATCCTGGAGATGGCTGAGTTGAAGGATTCGGCTAATCTGAAGCGATTGGTCGTCGCCGGTTGTCTGGTCGAACGTTACCGCCAGGATTTGCTCAATCAGTTGCCGGAAGTTGACGCGGTTTTGGGCACGAGCGAGATCGAGAAGATTGTCGCGGCGGTTGACCCGGCGGCGGTCGCCCGGCAGGACGCCGCGTTCGTCGCGTCGAACGCCTGGATGACGCGCGGGTTGCCGACTTACATCTACGACGAGAACTCGCCGCGCGTGCTGGCTACTCCGAAGCATTTCGCTTACGTCAAGATCGCCGAAGGCTGTGATCACACCTGCGCGTTCTGCGCGATTCCGCAGATGCGGGGCAATTACCGTTCGCGCCGCGCCGGTTCGATCTTGCGCGAGGCTGAACAGCTTGCCGCGCAGGGTGTGAAAGAACTGGTGCTGATTTCGCAGGATTCGACGCAGTATGGTTTGGATTTGGGGATCAAGGATGGGCTGGCCGATTTGTTGAGATCGCTCGCTCGCGTTGATGGCGTCAAATGGATTCGCGTGATGTACACCTATCCGAACAGCTTGAGCGACGCTACGCTCGCGGCGATGGCCGAAGAGCCGAAGGTCTGCAACTACCTGGACATGCCGCTGCAACACGCCAGCGCCAGCGTTTTGAAACGAATGCGGCGTGGCGGCAACCGGCAGTTGCTTGAGAAGCTGCTGGCGCGCGCTCGGCAATTCGTTCCCGACATTGCGCTGCGCACGACATTCATCGTCGGTTTCCCCGGCGAGACCGACGAAGATTTTGATGAGCTTATGCGCTTCGTGCGCGACGTTGAATTCGACCGCGTCGGCGTCTTCACATACTCGGACGAAGAAGGCACGCACGGTTTCGGACTCGACGGCAAGGTCCCGGCGCGCGTAATGCGTTCCCGGCGGGCGAAGCTGATGCGCGAACAGGCGAAGATTTCCAAGCGGCGCAACCAGGCTCTGATCAGACGACGTTTCAGGGCATTGCTCGAAGGCGTTTCGGAGGAGAGCGAGTTGTTGTTGCAGGCGCGGATGGAATCGCAGGCGCCGGAAGTTGACGGGCACGTGTTGATCAACGACGCGCCGGAGGGTTTTGCGGGCAAGCCGGGCGATTT
>Ga0187893_10012749_pt1 | contig 11861 bp, 4 predicted proteins | sample MA1701074metaG_FD_139574 | JGI IMG/M metagenome (GOLD analysis project Ga0187893, IMG submission 139574) | White microbial mat communities from a basaltic lava cave in the Kipuka Kanohina Cave System on the Island of Hawaii, USA - MA170107-4 metaG ... | reverse complement strand
TATTTCACCTCCGGTGAGCATCCCCGGAAGCTACGCTCCAAAGACTCATCGCCTGCCTGTACAGGCAATGGGATTTTCCATCCATTCCATCCTCGCGCTTCGTGGCGCACAGCCATACGAAATTCGCTTCACGCGCTTGGATTCAGCCGCATATTTAATGTCTTCGTCCGGGTTCCACTTAATATCATCGATGTCGCCCTGCCCAGGTGACTCAATTGATGTGGCGCAGTGTAATGCGTTCTACAAGGATTGTCAATGGCTCTCCGCAACAACGCCATCTTCAGTCGGTCGGCTGCAAACTGTTATAGATGGATGGTTAAAGGTATGAGCGGTAATCGTCGGGCGTGCCATCAGTGGGAATTCGATTTCCCATAAGCGAACACACCGCTGTTGGTCGAACTCTGCTCCCTTCGATTCAAAGCTATCTCTTCAAAGGTTTATCCTCATTGACGCGAATGGCACGAGAGTTGGTTAATGTTTCAGGCAAAAAAGTGAGGTCATCACGGTGTCACAAAATGGTTTCAATCCGCCTCGAATACTCATAGCCGACGATCAGGAAGACGTGCTTGCGGCTCTGCGCCTGCTGCTGAAAGCCGAAGGCTTCCGGGCCGAAGCCGTCACTTCTCCCGCCGCGATAATCGAATCGCTTGAAACTCAGTTCTTCGACCTCGTGCTGATGGATCTCAACTATGCCCGTGATACTACATCGGGACAGGAGGGGCTTGATCTGATCGCTCGCATCAAAGACCTTGATGAGACTCTTCCCGTAGTCGTGATGACGGCGTGGGGCAGCATAGAGCTTGCCGTCGAAGCGATGCGCCGCGGCGTGAGAGATTTCGTCCTCAAACCGTGGGACAACCCCCGCCTGCTTTCGATCATTCGCACGCACGTGGAATCGGGCCGCGCGGTTCGTAAAAAACAATCGCTCGAACAATCGCTGGCGCAACTCACGGCAGATATAACTCAGGCCGCCGACCTTCCGTCCATGCTGGCAATTGCAGCCGAGAGATTGCATCAGCAGATTGCGAGCGAGTCCGTAGCCATAATAATCCGCTCGCCGCGCGACCTGACATTTTCGTTCGCCGCCGGAGCAGGCATCGACGGCGAACTTCTGGCCAGCCTCAAACGTCAGTTCGACGGCGCGGATGATCACAACGGTTTCATTCAGAATCAGGCTCCCGCTCTCGCGCTCTCGATCAAAATCAACGACGCTCCGGCAGGCTTCATCCGTCTGGGCGACAAGACCGGAGGCGAGCAGTACACCGCCGACGAGCTTTTGTTTTTATCAGAGATAATCGATCAAATAGGCGCGGGCGTAAACAATCTGCAATGGCGCGAGCAGGAGCGCGACATACTCGAAGCCCGTGAGATTCAACAGCGTTTGCTTCCCGAAGTGATTCCGCAGATTCGCGGATGCCGCATAGCGACCGCGTGGCAGCCCGCGCGCAGCGTGAGCGGCGATTACTTCGACGTGATCAAACTCGATGAAGGTCGCGCCGCTCTCGCCATCGCCGACGTTTCAGGCAAAGGGCTTCCCGCGGCGATGCTTATGTCGAACGCGCAGGCTGCGCTGCGCGCTTTCGCTACCGAGAGGATAAGCCCGTGCGAGATGTGCGAGCGAGTCAATCGCGTGGTTTGCGGCAACACGGCCTCCAATAAATTCATAACTTTTTTCTACGCCATACTCGACACCGAGGCGCGAAAGCTCGTCTACTCGAACGCGGGCCATAACGAGCCGGTTCTGCTGCGCGCCAGCGGCGAGGTTGTGAGACTCGGCGAAGGCGGAACGGTGCTTGGCTTTCTCGCCGATTACGCTTACAAGCAGGCCGAAATCGATTTGAAGCCGGGAGACCGTCTCGCGCTCTTCACGGACGGAGTCGCCGAAGCGACCGATGAGAGCGAAGAGGAATTCGGCGAAGATCGGCTGATTGAGACGATCAGCAAAAACAGAACTTCGAGCGCGGAGATTTTGAAGGAAGAAATTCTCCGCGCGGTCATCGATTTCGGCGGGCGCAGCCTCCACGACGACGCGACGATGATCATCGTCTCGATTGATGATTGAGAATCCTGCGCGCCCTGAATTCCCATGATTTCGAAACGTCCGGGGACGATGAATAGCTGAAAACTGAATGAACCTTCTCGACATCTACAACGGTCGCCTTAGCTGGGCCGAGTTTATAAACAATCTGGTCAGGCTCGAAGGCATTGAAAGCGCGATTGAAGGCGAAGCGCGCGCGCGGTTGAGAGTGCCGATTGATGAGCGCGATCAAACGACGGCTCTCGAAGCCGGACTCGGCGCGCTCGGAGAAGAGATAGCTCGCGCTTCGGCAGAGAGCAGCATCGAGATAGATATTGAAAATCTCGTCGGGGGAATCGATAAACTCAACGCCGACTTCAATCTGCTTCTGGGCGATTCCATATGGAAGATGGAAATGCGCGAGGAGGCGCTGGCAAGCATACTCGAAGAAATCCGACTGGCCGAGTTCGAGCGCGAAGCCCGCGCATATCGAAGCCGCGCCGAAAGAGCTTATCTCAACGGCTGGTACGAGGAAGCTCTCACGGATTTTCTCGAAGCCGAAAAGCGCAACTACCCGGACTTCGCCATTCATCGCTCGATTGCCAACATCTATCTCTATCACTGCGTCGATCTCATGAAGGCTGAAGAATATTTCTGCAAGGCTGCGAAGTATGCTCGCCCTTCGGATGTGCGACAGGCCGCCGAAGCGCATTACTTCGCCGGGGCGGTGTGTTTGATCGAAAAGAAGATCGATGAAGCGATGGATCACTTTCGAGAGGCCACGCTGCTCAATCCTTGTTTCTTCGAAGCGCATTATCAACGCGCCTGTCTTTCGGCTGTCGTGGGCGATCAAAGGGAAGCGATTCTCGAACTCGAATCCGCGATACTCGGCGACTCGCGCTACTACGAAAGAGCGAAACAGGAAACGGCCTTCGAGATGATTCGCCCGCGGGTTCGACTGTTGCTCGATAATCTGATGGAACCGGTTCAGGAAAAACTCGCCCAGATACGACGCGACGTTCACATCACCGAGGGTTTCGTGATAGCCAAACCCGTCGAGGAGAAAATCAGGAATCTCTTCAGCGACATCGAGCGGCGAATCGAGCAGGCGCGAACTTATCGCAGCAGTCTGGAATTTTTGGAAGCCCTCTCGCGCATTCAACATCAGCTAAAAGATATCCATCACTTTTTTTACAAGCAGTATCAAATCAATCTCAATGATTACATTCGCACGGTCGCCTTCAGCCCCGACGGGAAGATGCTCGCCGCGGGTTTTCTGCACGGAGCGATAAAAATATGGGAAGTCTATTCCGGGGTGAATTCGCTCAGACTCGAAGGCCACCTTGCCAGCGTCAATTCGGTCGTATTCAGTCCCGACAGTAGCTGGGTGGCATCGGGCAGTCGCGATAAAACTATCAGGCTCTGGGATTCAGAATCGGGCCTTGAGATTCAAACTCTCGAAGGACACTTGGGCGAAGTGCGCGCTGTGGCCTTCAGCCCTGACGGCGACTGGCTCGTTTCGGGCAGCCACGACCGAACGGTGAGAGTCTGGAGAGTCGTGACCGGAAGACAGGTGCAGATACTCGGCCATCATAATCATCAGGTGACATCGGCGGCCTTCAGTCCGACGGGAAGATGGATAGCGTCGGGCAGCCTCGATAAGACGGTCAAGCTGTGGGACGTGACGACGGGAAGCGAAGCGCGCACACTCAGGGGTCATACGAAGGGAGTGCAATCGCTGGCCTTCAGTCCTGACGGAAAACTGATGGCGTCGGGCGGGCAGGATCGCGCGATAAAAATATGGGAAGTGAGAACGGGGCGCGAGATTCAAACTCTTACGGGGCTTCAAAATGATGTGTCATCGGTCGCCTTCAGCCCTGACGGAAAGCTGCTCGCCGCCGGAAGCCTCGGACAGACGGTCAAGGTATGGAAGTTGGACGCGGGGCAGGTGATAAAGACTGTGCGCTTCACCGAGATCAGTTATAACTCGGTGGCTTTCAGTCCGCGCGGCCAGTGGCTTGCGCTCGGAAGCCGCGACTTGCAGTTATGGTTGAAGGCGCTCCTTACCGAGGAAGATTACGCGGCGGTGCAGGAAGGAGAAGCGCGCGCTGCGATGGCAAAAAATAACGAAGAGATGCTCGCGCTTCACATCTTCCGCGAGCGATGATGCGATTGATCTCGATCACACGGAGATAAACGGATGGAAAATTTCTTTCAGGACGTTCGCTACTCATTGAAGACGCTTTTCAACAAGCCTTCATACACGGCAATCGGCGTCATCACTCTCGCCTTAGGCATAGGCGCGACGACTGCTATCTTCAGCGTCGTCAACGCGGTGTTGCTCCGCTCGCTTCCCTACAAAGATGCTGATCGAATAGTCGCGCTCAATCGTGATGCGTCGCAGGGTGGGCTTTCCGGCACAGTCAGCCTTGAATTTCTCGCCCTGCAACAGCAGAGCGAAGCATTCGATCAGGTAGCCGCATACTCGTCAGATAATTTCAACCTCACGGGCGCGGGCGAGCCTGAGCGAATCGGTTGCGCCAGAGTGTCGGCATCGCTGTTTCCGCTGCTCGCGGTTCAGCCTCTCCGTGGTCGCGTCTTCACCGAGGAGGAAGACCGCCCCGGCGCGGGTCAGGTCGCCGTCATAAGCGAAGGCTTCTGGAAAACGAGATTCGGAGGCGATGAAGAAACTATAGGCCAAAGGCTTACGCTCAACGACAAGCCTTACACGATTGTCGGAATAATGCCCGGCTCGTTTCGTTTCCCGCAGAGTTATGATATCTGGATGCCGCTGGCCACTGATATCGAAGCCCAGCGCAAGAGCGGATTCTGGTCGTTGTTCGAAGTCATCGCCCGCATCAAGGATGGAGCGACTATAGAAAGCGCGCAGGCGAACACCGAAGCGATAATGTCGCGAGTCGCCGAAGAATCGAAGGACATGCCCACGACGGGCCGGATGCAGGTTGTGCCTCTGCATCGCCTGATGGTTGGGGATATTAGCATGGCTTTGTTGCTTTTGTTCGGAGCGGTGGGGTTCGTTCTTCTGATCGCCTGCGCAAACGTAGCGAATCTCCTGCTGGCGCGTTCGGCTGAAAGAGAGCGAGAGATAGCCGTCCGCGCGGCCCTCGGCGCTACTCGCTGGCGCATCGCCCGTCAACTGATTGTCGAGAGCGTCCTTCTCGCTCTCATCGGCGGGGCAGCGGGCGCGCTGCTCGCGCTGTGGGGCGTCGATCTGCTGGTGTCGAATTTGCCGCGCGATCTCGCCCTTTCGCTTCCGGGCATCGACCGATTGAGGATCGATCTTCAGGCGCTCGGCTTCACCCTTGCGGTGTCGGCGTCGACGGGAATCCTGTTCGGGCTGGCTCCGGCGCTCGTGGCGTCAAAGCCGGATTTGAATGAATCGCTAAAAGAGGGATCGAGAAGCGCGTCCGCCGGGTCGGGGCTTCGAAGTTTGCGCGGCTGGCTGGTTGTGGGAGAGATTGCGCTCGCTATCATCTTGCTTTCAGGCGCGGGTTTGATGGTGAGGAGTTTCATTCGATTGATGGAAGTCGATCATGGATACCGCGCGGAACAGGTTTTGACGGCGAGGATCGAACTTCCGCGCTCGCGCTACAGAGTCGGCAATCGCGCTTGGGAATTCCATCGCGAGTTGCTCGAACGTGTCCGCTCCATCCCCGGAGTCGAAGCCGCAGGCACGATCAATCACACGCCGCTTGCGGGCTACAGCATGATTGCGTTTTTCGGCATCGAGGGAGCGCCCAAACCTGATCCCGAAAAAGACTCTCCCTTGCCGCTCGGCGTCGTAAGCGAGGATTATTTCCGCACCGCCGGGATACGGCTCATCGAAGGAAGAAATTTCGGCTCCGAGGACAGAGCCGATTCGCAGCCCGTGGCCATGGTCAACGAAGCATTCGCCCGACGTTTCTTCCCCGATCAAAGTCCGATTGGCAAACGAATCGGGGCTGGCTGCGAAGAAGATTTGTGCCGCGTGATCATCGGCGTGGTGGGAGACGTGAGAAGCGAAAAGCTCGACTCCGCGCCCCAGCCTGAGATATTCATGCCCTACTCTCAGCAGGGCGGCAACGGGATGACGGTGATGGTGCGCGCTGAAGCAGACAGGTCGGGTCTGGTTGCTGCGATTCGCTCGCAGGTGCAAATGATCGATTCCGGTCAGCCGCTTTCCGATGTCAGAACGCTCTCCGAGCGCATAGCGGAAACAGTTTCGCAGCAACGGGCGATCATGTTTTTGCTCGTGGTGTTCGCCCTTGTTGCGCTCCTGTTGGCTGCGGTCGGAATTTATGGTGTGATGAGTTATTCGGTCACATCTCGCCGCCGCGAGATCGGAATCCGCATGGCTTTAGGCGCAGATCGCCGTCAGGTGCTTCGACTCATCTTCGGTCAGGGCGCGCGACTGATCGTTGTAGGCGTAGCCATAGGGCTTGGCGGGTCATATGCATTGACTAGGGTGATGGCGAGTCTGCTCTTCGAGGTAAGCGTGACCGACCCGGTGACGTTTGCGGGGATTTCATTACTGCTCGTTTTAGCAGCTCTGGGAGCCTGTTTTGTGCCAGCGCGAAGAGCTACGCGGGTTGATCCTATGACTGCGCTCAGAAGCGACTGAAGCGAGGGCGAACCGGCAGATCAGGTTGAAAGACAGTACCCGCGGCGCGATTCGAACGCGCGACCTTCGGTTCCGGAGATTTGCTCCATTCCCGCCTGTTCTTTCTTTTCAACGGCTTACAAAGCCGATAGTAGCCCGTTTTGGCCTTTTCCGGCAAGTTATTGTGGTACTTATTGTGGTAAAAACCGGCGAGCATCTGTGGTACGGGTGCGGTTAATATCACACAGTATTTCGACACATAATGAAAGCTCTCTCTTGTCTGGATCGAGACTTGAGGTTAGGCCCGCCGTGATGTGAAGTATACGACGTGAGAATCGAGTCTTCAGATTTGGCCCGACCTTGTGGCTTGCTGATGTTATGGTACAGGTCACGGGGTGGTGCGCAGGACGACGCGCCGAGGGCTGGTGGCCTCAGCTTTGGGGCCACTTTTTTCTGCCTCATCTCTGTACTCGTATCCAGGTACCCAGTCACAATCCCTTTGCAGATGTTGAGTCTACCAGAGCAGCTTATTTTGCCCGGGAAGATCAAGAAAGCGAATGCTCCGTAACTTCTGGTTGTGACAGATTTATTTTTTCTGGTTTCGCAGGCAAGCAAAAGCGATTGATCAATAACCTGTCTTTATAACTTTCATTGTTTTTTTGTTGACATCGAAAAATCACTCGTAGTAACATCGCGCACGTCACCAATGGCTGAACGCAGGGAAAGCGGTCGGCTTTCACAAGTGAGAACATAACCCGTGCAATTCTGCTTTTGTCGAAAGACACAAGCCACAACACAGTGCCGTGTTGGCCGAAACCCTATGACCTGAAGTCAATGGGATAATCATTTACTAACGGGATTGATGCTCTTCAGCGCAATTGTCCGTTCAGGAAACCAAACATCCTTATCGGCGAGATCGTCTCCCGGCGGGAGAAGTGTATCTTTCGAGGTGAATTCTCATGTTTTATCGCTCTCTGATCTGCTCTCTGATGCTTACAGCGATGTTGATCTGTTCATCGACCTTTGCAAGTCCGACTCTCACCGCGACGGGAACCGGAGTGATTTCAGGAAAAGTCACTAAGCTTGATGGGACGACCGCAATTGCCGGAGCCAGCATAAAAGTTTTTCAGGGCGCGACCCTATCGGCCACAGCCACAGCCGACGGCGCAGGCGATTACACCATAAGCAATCTCGATCCGGGCAGCTACCGCGTCGAAGCTTCGTCGGCGGGGTATGAAACAAAGTCTCAGATTGATGTTTCAGTAAGCAACGGCGCAACCACTACAGTAAATTTCTCTCTCGCAGTCCCGATCAACTATGTTTATGACGAACTGGGCAGGCTCGTATCTGCAATAGACCAGAACGGCAACGCGGCGACTTATGCTTACGACGCGGTAGGCAATCTGCTCTCGATTTCGCGGCAGGATCAGACGCAGGCAGCGATCATAAAATTCTCGCCCGCGAGTGGAAGCGCAGGCGCAGCGGTGACGATCTACGGCACGGGTTTCAGCGCGACAGCCAGCCAGAACACTGTCACGTTCAACGGCGCTGCGGCAAGTGTGGCACAGTCTTCGACGACTCATATAGTCACAACCGTTCCGGCGGGAGCGACGACCGGGCCGATTGCAGTCACTTCTCCTGTAGGATCAGCCACGAGCAGCGCGTCTTTCGTCGTGGGAAGCGCGTCAGGCGCACCCTCGATCACCGGGTTCACTCCCTCGATAGGCACGGCGGGAACGGCTGTCACCATCAACGGGGCGAACTTCGATTCGGCTCCGAGTTATAACAAGGTCGTATTCAACCTTTCTTACGGATTGGCCAGTTCTGCATCTGCCACAAGCATCACCACCACAGTTCCTTCCTCGACCGGGTCGGGGAGAATCTCTGTCACTACCGGCGCGGGCAAGACCACGAGCAGCGCCGATTTTTTCATCCCTCCTTCCCCCTTCACTGCTTCAGATGTGGAGTTCACTTCACGCATGAACATCAGTGATACCAAAACCGTTTCGATCTCCACCTCTCAAAAGATCGCTATGGTGGTCTTTGATGGCGAAGCGGGACAGCGAATTTGTCTGGGCGGCGCGAACAACACGCTTTCGACCGGAGCTATATACATCTACAAACCTGTTGGCGGCGTTTTGACTTCCATCAGCGGCGTAATCGGCTCCAGCCCCTACATCGATACTCAGACCTTGCCGACGACAGGGACATACACTCTGCTCTTCGATCCCGATAGCACCCTGACCGGCAGCGGGAACTTCACGCTCTACAACGTGCCTTCTGATTTTATGAATCCCATCGAACCGGGCGGCGCAGCGGTACAGGTCACGATCTCTACGCCGGGACAAAACGCGCTGCTGACCTTCAACGGCACGGAGGAACAGAAGGTCAGCCTGCTGGCCAGCAACTCGACGATTGCGAGTCGCACGATACTGATCAAAAAACCGGACGGCTCGACTCTGGCTTCGACTCCCGGACTATTCATTGACAGTCAGACTCTGCCCGTGACCGGCGTTTACACCGTCGTAGTCGATCCGGCCAAGATCGATACAGGCTCCATAACTCTGACTTTGTATAATGCGCCGGATATCACAGGGACGATCACGCCGGGAGGGTCGCCTCTTCCCGTTACCCTCTCTGCGCCCGGTCAGCAGGCGAAGATAACTTTCGATGGAACCGCTGGACAGAAGGTCAGCCTCAAGGGAACGGATTACACTATCGGAGAAACCCTGATGGCGATCAAGAAGCCTGACGGATCGACACTGGCGTCTTTCAGCGGAATAAACACCCCGTTCATCGATACTCAAACGCTCCCCGCGACAGGCACATATACGATCCTCGTCGATCCGCCCAACTGGTACACCGGCTCGATAACATTGAATCTCTACGATGTTGCGGATGTTACAGGCAGCATAACTGCTGGCGGGTCGGCTGTCGCTGCAAGCATAACCACGCCGGGACAAAACGCTCTTTATTCATTCACCGGCTCGGCGGGACAGAAGGTCAGCCTCAAGATGACCGGCTCGACGATAGGTTCCTGTGTCTATTCGATAAGAAAACCCGACGGGACGACGCTCGCTTCGACCGGCGGCACGTTCATCGATACGCAAACGCTCCCGGTAGCGGGGGACTACACGGTCGTCGTCAATCCGAGCAGTCATAACACGGGCAATGTGACGCTGAACCTCTACGATGTCGTCGACTACAGCGGGACGACTTCCGTCGGAGGAGGCGCGGTCGCAGTGAGCCTGAGCGTTCCGGGGCAGAACGGGCAGTTGACTTTCAGCGGAACAGCCTCACAGCAGGTCACAGTAAGGATGACCAGCAACACGATGAGTACGGTTACGATCAAACTGCTCAAGCCTGACGGAACGGTGATGACGATGACGGCTTCATCGGGCAGCAACTTCAATCTGGCGCAACAGACTTTGCCTGTGACGGGAACATATACAGTCGTAATCGATCCCGGCACTTCCAACACAGGCATCATAAACATCAGCGTGACTAGTCCGTAAGGCGATGGTCGGTTATCAATGATCGGCTCTCGGTTGAGAGAGAAGCGCGAAACTCAGAACCCGGACAGAGGAAGAAATCATGAGTAAGAATTTTAGAGTGATCGTTGCCTTGACACTGGCAGCAGTGATCGGCATCGGCCCTGTAGCGAACCTTGCTTCGGATAAGAATCCGACGCCGGGTGAAAAACGCACGACGATATCTGATTTCGCCGCAAACAAACGGGAAGCCGCTAAATCGTCAAAGCCGATTGTGACGAAGCTCCTCGCGCGCAGGCCGCAGAACCGCGAGGGCGAGCTTGCCGGACAAAGCGTTACCCAACTGGCCGATGGAAGACGGCTGAAGGTAGGAGGATTCGGAGACGACGGGCCTAAGAATGAAGCGGTGATCGAAGGCGAAGGCTCCTCTCACACCGTCAACCTCAACTATCGCCGAGCATGGCACACGGCTACGCTTCTGCCTGATGGAAACGTCCTTGTAGTCGGCGGAATAGGATCAGACGGCGAGGCAGTCGCTATAGCAGAACTCTTCAACACGGAAACTCATCAAAGCGAGATGCTCGCGGATGCAGGTCTCAGAACGAGGGTCTATCACACGGCGACGTTGATGACTACGGGAGAGGTGTTGATAACGGGAGGGCTGTCTTCTGACGGCAAGGCGCTGAGGACTGCTGAAGTTTGGGATTACCGGGCGAAGAGGGCGCGAAGAGTAAAGTCAAAGCTTGCCACAGCGCGCTACAACCACAAGGCGACATTGACGGCATCGGGCGATGTGCTGCTGCGTAGCGGATCGGACAACGACGGGAAAGCGATCAGTCGCGATGAGGAGTATCGAGTCGAGGAAGGAAGCTTCCGAGCGGCGAAGTATGTGACGGAGAGCGAAGAAGAGATACCGCGAGTGGCAGGCTCACTGCCGCGAGACGGAGCCGTTGGTGTCGCGTGGGATGCTGTGATAGCTATTCGATTCACAAAGCTGTTGAGAGTGAGCGACCTTGATCGAGAGCGAGTGACGTTGAGCGGGCCATTCGGCGAGGTCGAATCACGGGTAGTAGGAGCAGAGGGAGGACGGCTTGTATTCATCACGCCTGAAACTGCGCTTTTTCCCGGCCACGCCTACACGGTGACGATAGCTGGCGCGCAGGACGAGACGGGCGCAGAGATCGAAGCGTCAACGATAGGATTCACTACAGCCGGTGAAGTCATCCGTTCGCGGGATTCGGACGACGAAGAATGGATACCGGAGAGGAGAAATCTAAACGGCGACTGGAACAGCAGAAGACCGGATTCGCCGTGGAGGAGTCTGCCGCCGCTCGAAGCTCCTAGGGGAGTGACCGCGATAGCGGGTCAGGTGCTTCGTCTCAACGGCAAGCCTCTCTCCGATGTAACTCTAAGAATCGGCGAGCAGGCAGCCCGCACCGATAAGACGGGTCGCTTTCTGCTGGCGGGCATCCCCGCAGGCCGCAGCGTGATGATCATAGACGGCTCGACTGCAAATCGGGCGGGCAAGTCTTACTGCATCTTCGACGTTTCGGTCGAAGCTCAACAAGGCAGGACGACCGCGCTCGATTACACCATCTGGCTGCCTCTGGAAGACACTCGCCACGCCACGCGCCTCGATGTGCCGACCAGAAAAGCAATAGTAGCGACTACTCCCAGAATTCCGGGCCTTGAGGTTCACATACCTGAAGGCGTGATCCTGAGAACCCGTCACGGTCACGCGCTTACTTCGCTT
>Ga0187893_10012748_pt1 | contig 11861 bp, 7 predicted proteins | sample MA1701074metaG_FD_139574 | JGI IMG/M metagenome (GOLD analysis project Ga0187893, IMG submission 139574) | White microbial mat communities from a basaltic lava cave in the Kipuka Kanohina Cave System on the Island of Hawaii, USA - MA170107-4 metaG ... | reverse complement strand
CATCTGGTTTTTCACGATGCCTGGATTACTCCGGATTCGCTCAGCAGTGGTTCAGGTCTTGTCCTCGATGTCATGACGCCTCATCACGGTGACTACTACGGTAAGAAGGAGAGGCAGCGCCCCGATAGGACCAGAGAGGCTATTCCACCCACCGACTTCGACGATCCAAATCCGGTCAGTTTTCTCTCTGTGACAGGTAGATTCCTTGTCGCCGTCTCCTGTGACGTGCCCGGGGACCACGGCCGGAATTGGGCTGCTTTGGGCATGAGTCTGCTCGCGGAGGCTCTTCGCGAATGGGGAGTGGGTGGCAAAACATCGAGCGGATATGGACGGCTCGTACCAGGGGTGGATTCGCAGCGCTCCCAGAAATCTCAGCCTCCTGAGCGAACTACACCTGTTGTTGAACCAAACAAGCCCGTGCAGGCGTCAAGGACAGTCCGGACCGAGCCAACCAAACGGGTGGTGATCCCGCCCCCCAGGCCGTTACCCCCGGTATCGCAAGTCCGGCGAGAAGTCGTAATTCTGGTCATGGCCAGTGGCGCCAAAGGTCGGGTCCGCACGCAGATGGAAGAAGACATCCCCGTCAGCGGTCTGCCATTTGTTCCTCGCCTGGAAGCCGGGACGCGTTGCCGTGCTGATGTCGAACGTCAGAACGGCAAAGCTGTAAGGGCCATCTTCAAGGGGACTATCTAACTTCTTGAATCGTAGTGACTCGCGAGCGGTGAGGTGACACCGAAAAGCTGGAAGGCGCTCGCGGGGAGTGAAGTATTGATTGGTGAGGAGCTTGTGATAAGGCAACAGACGGGATACCCATTGAAAGGAGGCTTAAGATGCAACCCAGTCGCAAAGCAGGTTGCAGGTAGCTGGAAAGTCAGTAAGATAGGGCGCGAGCGGTTTCCGCGATCACGCGATCGCGGCCCCATTGAAGCCGGCCGTCGTTGGGACTTTGGCCGCGCCGGTTTCTAGTTTCCGCGATCACGCGATCGCGGCCCCATTGAAGCTGAAACAGGGTGTTGAGCCAACCGCCAGGCCCGGCGTTTCCGCGATCACGCGATCGCGGCCCCATTGAAGCGCAACTTGATTGACGCCGATGGCGTACGGCGTCACGAGGTTTCCGCGATCACGCGATCGCGGCCCCATTGAAGCCAGCCTTTGTGCCAAGTCGTTCCTGCATAGTTTGGGTTTCCGCGATCACGCGATCGCGGCCCCATTGAAGCTAGGATGAAGCCGATCCTTGTCTTGCGCGGATCCAGGTTTCCGCGATCACGCGATCGCGGCCCCATTGAAGCATCTTTGATCAATACGTGGATGCGTTCTTTACTGTGTTTCCGCGATCACGCGATCGCGGCCCCATTGAAGCGACGGAGCCTCTCGGCTCTGGCCCGCGGCCAAAAGCGGTTTCCGCGATCACGCGATCGCGGCCCCATTGAAGCGTTCCTGCTTTAACTCCATACCCAAGCAAATCAGGGACGTTTCCGCGATCACGCGATCGCGGCCCCATTGAAGCTCCGATACCCTGGTGATCGACAACGGTATCGGGTCGTTTCCGCGATCACGCGATCGCGGCCCCATTGAAGCTGTTCGTAGCCCTCGGTCTAGCCGCCACCACGCCTGTTTCCGCGATCACGCGATCGCGGCCCCATTGAAGCCTTCAATTCTCGCGTTCTCTGTCGCATTGCCGCCCGGTTTCCGCGATCACGCGATCGCGGCCCCATTGAAGCATGACCGCTACAGGTCTTACATGTTATTCTCTTTTAGGTTTCCGCGATCACGCGATCGCGGCCCCATTGAAGCGGTGAACTGGCACGCGATTGGAGCGGAGTTCACGGGGTTTCCGCGATCACGCGATCGCGGCCCCATTGAAGCTACAATCAGTGTGAGATTGCTCCCGAGTGCAACACGTTTCCGCGATCACGCGATCGCGGCCCCATTGAAGCACTGAAAAATCAAATTCACAGAGTACCGCTCCTAGGTTTCCGCGATCACGCGATCGCGGCCCCATTGAAGCTTGTTCTTAAAGGTTTGAATCCACCCATACACCAATGTTTCCGCGATCACGCGATCGCGGCCCCATTGAAGCCCGGCCACGCCCATGTTGATCAGTGTGAGGTGATCGTTTCCGCGATCACGCGATCGCGGCCCCATTGAAGCCTGTGATGAAGCGAACGAATCCGCAAAAATTTCTTTGTTTCCGCGATCACGCGATCGCGGCCCCATTGAAGCCCTGTAGATCCTCAATTCACCATCTCGTTCGAATCCCGTTTCCGCGATCACGCGATCGCGGCCCCATTGAAGCAAGGCACTAAAAGTTCACCCGGACATCAATCCATCTCGTTTCCGCGATCACGCGATCGCGGCCCCATTGAAGCAGTATTTATCCCCCTCTGCGAGGGAAGATTGGGAAGTTTCCGCGATCACGCGATCGCGGCCCCATTGAAGCCATCGAGTACGCGAGAACTGGGCCATTTCGCGATCGTTTCCGCGATCACGCGATCGCGGCCCCATTGAAGCGGGTCCACCTTCCCGCTTTCCAGTTTTGCAACGCGCTGTTTCCGCGATCACGCGATCGCGGCCCCATTGAAGCAGGTTCAACTTGCTGCTCGTAGTGCTCGGGTTCGGTCGTTTCCGCGATCACGCGATCGCGGCCCCATTGAAGCGCCAACTGCAATTACGTTGATCTTGCTCTTGAAGAGGTTTCCGCGATCACGCGATCGCGGCCCCATTGAAGCGAAAAGTACAGCTAGGGTTATCCTGTGTTTGATTTGGTTTCCGCGATCACGCGATCGCGGCCCCATTGAAGCAGTTGCAGCCGGAATCGATGCGCGTGGTCGCCTCCGTTTCCGCGATCACGCGATCGCGGCCCCATTGAAGCCGTTTTCGGTGACTGGTGACCGGTAGTTGGTTAGTTGGTTGCCGCCAGTTGACCCTCACTTGTGCTTCGGGCTTCCGAGGCCGGGTAATTCCTCCTGGAAGTCTCCTCTCGATTGCCTGCTCGGTGTCACCGGGACTAAAGGCCTTCCTACAACCTGCCGAGAAGAGTCTTGCTTATTCCCCATGGCGATTTGCAGCTCTGTAGTTCTCGGCGGGCACCCGTGCGTTCATGCTACCTGGTCTGTTACGACGTCTCGAATGACAAGCGGCTACGGAAGGTGTTCCGCGTCCTCCGGGACTACGGCGATCATTTGCAGTATTCCATTTTCGAGTGCCAACTCAATGCATCCGATCTGATCCGCCTGAGGACAGAGCTGTCCGGCATCATTCATCACCTGGAAGACCAGGTTCTGTTCGTAAATCTGGGACCAGTGGAAGGCCGGGGAGAACGCGTCATCACGTCACTTGGCAAGCCGTATGCGTGGGTTGATAGTCCCTGCATTGTTGTTTGAGTCGAACTGTTTATGGCTACCTTCAACAACATCGACACACTCTCCGTTGAGCGGAAATTGCCCGACTATTTGCCGGCCCGCATGGCAAATGAATTTGTCTACTGTCCCCGCCTCTTTTTCTACGAGTGGGTGGAGGGAGTCTTTGTGCACAGCGCGGACACACTCGAAGGCGCTGCCCAGCACAAGCGAGTGGACCGGGAGGGCAAGGACCTGCCCGCGCCAGAGTCCTTAGGCGCTGAGGACAGAATTCATACGCGGTCGGTGACGCTCTCCAGCGAACGTTACCGGGTGATTGCCAAGTTGGACTTGTTGGAAGTCGAAGACGGGTGCGTCACTCCGATCGACTACAAGCATGGCAAGCCAAAGCAACGCGGCGACACTTTGGAACTCTGGCCTACGGACCGCGTCCAACTGGCCGTGCAAGCTCTTGTACTACGGGAAAACGGATACCGATGCGACGAAGGGCTGGTCTACTATGTGTCGACCCGCCAGCGAGTTCGGGTCGAGTTTACCGAAGCTGTTATGACCGAGGCACTGATGGCAATCTCTTCGGCCTGGCAGACAGCCCGAGCAGGCCAGATACCGCCTCCGTTGATTGATTCCCCAAAGTGTCCTGCCTGTTCCCTCGCACCTATCTGCCTTCCCGATGAAGTCAACCGGATCGCTGCTCTTGGGCCAGATACTCCAGCGGCTCAACTGCCTCTGTTTTCCGTGATTGAGGGTGGCAAGGATTCCAAACCGGCTCTCGCCGAAGTACGCCGTCTGGTGACCTCGCGTGACGATCATCGGCCCGTCTATCTCACAACTCAAGGACTGCGTGTGGGCAAGTCGGGCGGTGTGCTACAAGTGAAGGATCGAGAAACTCTGGTTCAGGAGATTCGCCTCGGTGAGATCTGTCAGTTGAATCTCATGGGCAACATTCAGGTCACGACCCAGGCCGTCCAATCATTGTGCGAGGCAGAGGTTCCGGTTTGCTACTTTTCCCAGGGCGGCTGGTTCTACGGAATCACTTCGGGCCTTTGCACCAAGAATGTGTTTCTACGGCAGACCCAATTTGCATTGGCCGATCAGTCCTGGTTCTGCCTGAAAATCGCCTCGGCGTTAACTGCCGGGAAGATCCGGAATCAGCGTACGTTGCTGCTTCGGAATCACATTGAACCTGAAACTCGCCTGCTGCAGCAGCTCAAAGAAATGGCTGACCGCGCTGAAGCCTGCCGGTCGCTTGAGGAGCTGTTGGGGGTGGAGGGCAACGCGGCCCGGCTTTACTTCGGAGCCTTTGACGGCATGATTAAAGCGGAACCTGGCGAAGAGAAGCCAGCACTGCTCCGCTTTGATTTTACAGGACGGAATCGACGGCCACCGCGCGATGCGGTGAACGCATTGCTGTCACTGGCTTACAGTCTCCTGGCCAAGGACTTCACTATCGCTTGTTATGCTGTGGGCTTTGACCCGATGCTGGGGTTCTATCACCAGCCGCGCTTTGGACGACCCGCACTCGCACTGGACCTGATGGAACCGTTTCGTCCTTTGGTTGCCGATTCATGCGTCATTCAGGCTATTAACAACCGCATGGTGTCTCCAGACGACTTCTTGATGGTTGGTCAAGCCGTTGCCCTCAGGCCGCAGGGAAGAAAGGCCTTTTACCGGGCTTACGAACTGCGGATGGACACACTGGTGACTCACCCATTGTTCGACTACCGTGTGAGCTATAGGCGGCTACTGGAAATTCAAGCCCGATTGCTCGGCAAGATGCTCCAGGGAGAGATAGGAAAGTATCCCGTGTTCGTCACTCGCTAGTGTGCTGTCCAGTCAGTCTTGTCCCCATCGTTGTTTTTCGGCTGCTTCCACGAAGGTTTCCAAATCAAGAGTAGGCTTACGAAAAGAGGGATGGTTCTTTCTAACACTCGATCCTCTGGCATCGATCACTTGAGACGCAACAACGCGGGCGACAGAGACTGTCTTTGGGAAGCACGACAGCCTCTGTCTTAGTCGGCTGCCAGCCGGGCACACCGCGACAGCGCATTTGGGACAGCTTTGAGTTGAATTCTACTTCAAGGAATCGTCTCAAATGCGCTCACGCTCAAGCGTGCCCGGCGATCTCCTGTCGTAGACAAAGTTCGCATCAACGCTTCCACTGCCTCTTCTACGTCACCAAAGAAAATCACGCCGCCATCTCTCAAACCTCTCTGACCGAAGCCGGAGTCTCGACCAAGGCCTCGTTGACTCCCTTTTTCTTCCTTGAATCGCGGAAACCTTTCACTCAGCGGAGATCACGAATCGCTGGATGGAGTTCGCGCCTTTTCGGCAAATGACTGTCTCAAGCTGCCGACGGCTGGCATGTGCATAACTTCCGACAGAATGAAGCAGACTTCGCCGCCAGACTGCTTCCGCAAGGAACCACAGGAGGGGGGTATGGGCCGGAGACGCCCCAAACCTTCGATCCCAGCTCTTGCTATCTCGCAGGCGAGAGGCGGATGAGCCGATCAATGGCCCAGTCAAGAGGACAGCCGCCTTTAGCTGAATAGAACTGAGACAATGAGACATCCCGCCAGAGACCTGGTTCCCTACCCTCCTAGAGAAGCAAGTCGCCCGTTCGCGACTGATTCCAAACCCTGTCAAGAAGAAAATCACTGTGAAGTGAGTGAACAGCAGCAACTCAGGGAAACGAACAGCAATTTACAGAAACAAACAGAAACAATCCGCTAATTGGACTTCAGACCGCGGAACTCCCGAGAAAAAAGTACCCCTTATACTGCCTTGGCGTGAGCGATGCCCGCGGATCTCGAGCGAGGTGAGGATATTCCGAAGCGTCGATTCAGAGGATTTGTAGATCCGGGGGTTGATCTAAAAATTCTGGTTTCAGAAGTTCACATTTTGGGGCTCTCGATACTCCTTTAATTAGCAACAGTTGATTCTGAAGATTGGCTCTTTACTGTTTTGGCCTCTGGACACTCCTTATGGATGAGGGAGCAGATGGGAGGCAAAACCGGGGCGCCGTGTCGTTATGTTCACCTGCAAGAAGATTCGAAATGGCAGCACCTACCTCAGCACACATCTGTCCGCCAATGACTACTACTGCGAACAGGAACAAGTAAGCGGCATCTGGGTCGGGAAGAGTGCGGAGAAGTTAGGCATCGCAGGCCAGGCTATCGGAAAGGAGGATCCTGCCTTCGAAGCCCTGCGGCTGAACCAGCATCCGGACGGTTCCGGCAAACTCACACCACGAAACGTCGCCAATTCGATTCGCTTCTTCGATTTCCAATGCGCCCCTCACAAGTCGGTCTCCATCATGGCCGTGATGATGGAAGACCGTCGTCTCTATGAGGCTCACGACCGGGCCAGCCGGGCTGCGCTGGAGGAGTTGGAGCGGTTCGCCGCGATTCAGACCGGTCAGGGACGGCGCAAACATTTTGAAGCGACGGGCAACATCTGCGCAGCAGCCTTCCGCCACGACGCCTCACGGGAGCTGGACCCACAGCTCCACACCCATTTCGTGATTGCCAACGCAACCTGGGATGCGTGCAGTCAACGCTGGCTGGCGTTGCAAACCCACGACATCTTCAAGGCCATCCGCTATTGCGGCAAGGTCTACCAGAATGAGCTTGCCCGGGAATGTCGGAACCTGGGCTACGAAATTGAAATGGTTCGAGAATCGAAGGGCCTGGTGGAAGGCTTCCAGATCAAGGGCGTCTCCGAGGAACTCCAACTGCGTTTTTCGAAACGCCGGGCTGAAGTCGAGGCCGCCATCGACAAGTTCATTGCCGAACGTGGACGCCAACCCAATCCCGCCGAGATCTCCCAACTGGCCAGTGAAACCCGTTCTGCCAAGCTGCGGGAGATCAGCACGCCTGCCGTCCGGCAGTACCAGCGGTCTCAACTGTCGCCTTCAGAGTTGCTCACTTTGGAATCTCTGAAGCGACGGGCCTTGATACAAAGTCTCGAACGAACCCATGCCATCGAACCGACCGAGTTGCGCATGGAGTCGAACCGGCGTGCCCTGACGCAGGCTCGCGACCATCTCTACGAACGACACTCCGTGTTGAAGGGACACCAGATTCTGGCCGAGGCACTGAATCAGAGCCTCGGCGGTCTCGACCTTCAAGGATTAAAGCGTGGCCTGGCCAGCATCTCTATGGGAATGACCCCACTGGCGGAAAGCTCCCGCAATCCTCTCTTGTCCTGCCTGTGGGCCTCCAACCGGCTATTGGAACTGGAACGCTGGTCGGTGGAGTTTGTCAATCAAACCCAAAGCAGTTGTAGTCCCCTCGGGCAAACTCAAGGAGTCGACTTTGACTTCAAGTCCGAAGAGCAGCGATTCGCGGTTCTGGAGACACTCCAAACCACCGACCGGGTCTACGCCATTCGAGGCTGCTCCGGTGCGGGAAAGACCACCTGCCTGCAAGAGATCCAGAAGGGATTAGAAGCCGGTGGGAGAAACGCTTACTACCTGGCCCCCACGGCAGCTGCGGTAGAAGTCCTCCGACGGGATGGTTTCAGTCAGGCCACCACCGTCCACGACTTCCTGGCTAATCAGGTTGGGACACACTCAGAGCGGATTAACCAGAGTGTGCTGGTGGTTGACGAATCCAGCTTGCTGTCAACTCAGCTTGGCGCGGCTTTGCTCAAGACCGCTCAGATTCATAACGCCCGAGTACTCTTTGTTGGTGATGTCCGGCAGCACGTCTCGGTGGAAGCTGGAGACTTTCTGCGGGTCCTCGAACAGCACTCCAAACTCAGGTATTCGGAGCTCCAGGATATCCGCCGACAGATACCTGCCGACTACAATCGGGCCATTCGGTTTATGGCTCGAGGCGATGTCAGCGAAGGGTTGGAACGGCTCGACCAACTGCGTTGTATCCATGAAGGCCAAGGGGACTATCTCCGACAGGCAGCCGCTGCCTACGTTGAAGCGACCCAGAAGGGGGAATCCCTTGACCGGTGCATTGCCATCGCTCCCACCTGGGAGGAGAACCATCGGCTGACCGAGGCCATCCGGGAACAACTACGACAGGCCGGTAGACTTCATTCCTCAACTCAGATTCAGATCCAAGACCCACTCGACTGGACCACTCAACAGCGAGCCGAAGGGCGCAGTTACCAACCCGGCATGGTCGTCACCCTGACACGGCGGGCAGGAAGATTCGGGCCAGGCCAGTCCTTGGTTGTCGAGCGAGTCGAAGCTGGCCGGCTTTACTTCCAGAACTCCTCCGTCCCGCTCGATCCAGCCAAGCACGCTGACAAACTTCAGGTGGCCATCCCGCGGCAGATCGAAATAGCCAACGGTGACCCTATTCTGATTCGGCGCAATTCCAGGAAGCTCGGGCTGGTGAACGGCGAGGTCTTGACCTGCACGAGCATCCAACCCGACGGCTCGATCCAAACCAGGGAGGGCAAGATTCTTCCACCAGCCTTTCGGGACTTCTGTCATGGCTACGTCGTCACCAGCCACAAGTCCCAAGGACGTACGCACGACCAGGTGATCGTGGCCGCCCAGCAACTGGATGCCAAGGCGGCTTATGTCGCCTGCTCTCGTGGCCGGCATCAAGCTTCTATCTTCACGCCGGACAAAGCACGTCTATTCGATGCGGTGGAACAATCGGGAGACCGGTTGGCAGCTTCCGATGTTCTCGATCCGGTGTCGTTGCGTCCTGCGATCTGGCGGCAACAGGAACAGAAAGCCTGGCAGAAGGCACTCGAACAGGCTTCGCTCCTGCAGAGGATCAGCGAGAGAGCAGAACCTGCAATCGAGCGAGAACCAGAGATTCGCCTTCCATCGAAAACGATCCAATGGCGGGAAGTGCGTCTGCCTTCATCAGAACTGGAGATCAGTCTATGAGCCAGATCCCGTGACGATGCTGAAGCCGAAACCATCAGAACCAAGGTTCGACTGGAGCAGGTCCAGCTGTGACCGGTTCACCAGGAGTGCCTAATGCCTTCCCAATGCTACCTTCCCCGATCCTCCGAGCGCTCCGTTATCGGAGCCGTCTTTGTGACCATTGGCGGAGTTCGCCGTTTCATTCCGGATCACCTTCTCGCGGAAGCGGAGCTTTCGGAACAGAGTCGGTTGCTACGGCTCACCTATACCTGCTCCACGGTTGAAGTAGCTGGCCAGCACCTGGAAGTGCTCTTTGAGGATGCCATCGTCGGCCGCCTAGGCACGATCCTCCAGGCGCCACCATCATCCACGCCCCGTGATCAACTGTGGGTCAGTTGCATCGTGGCGACCGTTCCAGCGGTGGCAGATTCGAGGCTCGACAGGAGGTAGCTTCGATGCGCAGTCCGTCCGAGCCAACAGCGATGACAGTGGAGCTAAGACACAATACTTCTAAGTCGAGCTTCGAATCGAATGCGAGTGGAAACAAACATCGAACACGTTCCAACTTTGTTTCCACTTTTCATTACAGGTCGCCCTCGAAGTGGAAACAGAGAGGAAACAAAGCGGATACATGTTCCAACTTCCCAGCGTCCGATCGCCTTGGGAGCAAACTACTTAATGCCCGGAAAGCCTTACCAATCGATCTTGATTCCCTACGAAGACGAGATCCTCAGCTTGAGAAGGCAACGCCCGCCTATGGCCTTCGCGCGTATTGCTGAACTCCTCAAGGAGAAGCACCAGGTTTCCGTTCAGCGGGCTGCGATCTGCAAGTTTGTGAAACTGCGCGCGCGCTGGAGAAAGAAGGAAACACAACAGCACCGCGCGGCGTCCAAGACCTGGAACACGGCGCAGAGTCACGGGTCTCAACCTCAGAGCGCCCGAACGAGACAAGAAACAGGCGCTGTGCCACCCAACTCGGCAGGGACTGAAAACCGCCAGCCATGGCTCGGCTGGCAGAACGAAAAGCCTGCTTCACGGGAGAAGATGCTCACCACCTTTACACCCAGCAATGAATACAACCTGACCCGCCTCACACCGGAAGAGGCGGCCGCTTATGTTGAACAACTGAGACGTGAACGAGAAAAGAACGGAGGATAACCATGTCATGCACTCTGTTTTTTACAGCCGGCGCCAAGGGAGGCTCCGGCAAGACCACTGCGGCCAAGTTCCTGGTCACCTATCTGCGAGAGCACGGAGAGTTTCCACTGCTGATGGATCTGGACGATGAGAACCACACGCTGGCCCGCTTCTTTCCCGACGCTCTAAAGATCAACCTGCATCAGGAGTTTGCACAGGATGTGGTGATTGAAAAGGCCTTGAGCGGTGAACATCGGTTCATCGTGGCAGATCTGAAGGCAGGAACCGGACATGAGGTCTTGAAATGGTTCCTGGCTCTCCCGTTCGAGGAACTGAAAGACCGAGGAGTTCGCCTGGTTTGCCTTGGCTCGGTCACCAGCGCGCCCGACAGTGTTCAATCGTTTTTGAACTGGGCCGCCGCGCTCGCTCATCACGTCGACTACCTCATCTTCCGCAACCTCAAGGACGGGGACAACCTCTACGACTACGACCAGACCCGGCAGGCGCTGGAGTTCCGGGGCACTTACGACCCGGATCACGTCACCCTGGAGAAACTCTCTCCTCTCTACCAGACGGAACTGGAGATTCGCAAGCTGACCATCACCGAAGTCCTGGGTCTCACCGATCACACTTCCAGCGAGGAACGGATCGGCCCAATCTTGTCCCCGTTGCTCGCCCGCGCTCGGCTGCGCAGCTACCAGCATCGTATCTATGACCAACTCGACCCGATCCTGCAACGGCTTCTTTCGGAAAAAACTATGGCCTCGTAAGGCAGCGGTGCTGACTCGAACTAGCCGGCGCAATACCAGCGATTCGTTGGGCAGTCCGGTCTGTGATTAGCAATGGAGAGACCAGTGGGAATTCGAGGATTTGCGACACTGCTTACTTCGGCTGAGATTGCCAAGTGGCTAGGAGTGTCCCAGCAATGGGTCCGTGACCACGCTTCCGGACGGCGGCGCCCCTTGCTACCCGCGATAAGGATCAGCGGGTTGAACAGGCCCACCTATCGGTTCTCTGAGGAGGCTGTAAGCGAATGGTTGAAGAAACTGCAGGCGAACACATAGAATTCTTGCCCTCAAATCTTAAAAAACTGGGGGCGCACATGGCTCGGCACCGTCGGCAGCAGGGGTGGATCAGCATCAATAGAGGCCAGTACGTTGGCCATTGGGATGTCTACATCAAACAAGAAGGTAAGGAGATCAGACGGAACAGACAAATCATACTCGGGAAGGTTTCAAGAAAATACCCAGAATGGCGCGCTCGGGAAGAACTCGAGAGATTGATCCGGGAAGATCCCTGTGTTGTCGTGGCCCGTCCAGATCCACGCACCACGCTTGACTGGTTCTACACTAATCGATTCAAGCCGCTGGCTGAGGGGCGTTGGCGCGACTCGACACGGAGCAGTCAGCCTTACGTCATCGAGAAACACATTCTGAGCCAGTTCGGTGGATTGGCTTTGAGCCGCATCACGCGATTTGATATTCAAACTTGGCTTGATTCGCTGTGTCGATCCCTCAGCCGGTGGT
>Ga0187893_10012747_pt1 | contig 11863 bp, 2 predicted proteins | sample MA1701074metaG_FD_139574 | JGI IMG/M metagenome (GOLD analysis project Ga0187893, IMG submission 139574) | White microbial mat communities from a basaltic lava cave in the Kipuka Kanohina Cave System on the Island of Hawaii, USA - MA170107-4 metaG ... | reverse complement strand
GTCGCTCGCGTGCGGCCGGCGCACGAGCTGGCCCTGCGGCGCCTGGTCGATGACGTGCGCGAGATCGGTGCGGTTCAGGTACTCGTAGCCGAGCACGCGGAACACGTAGTCGATGACGCTCGTCGCCACCTTGATGTTGTCGTGCCCCTCGACGCGCCCGTGCGGCTCGAACCGCGTGAAGCAGAACTGGTCCACCAGGTCCTCGAGCGGCACGCCGTACTGGAGGCCCATGCTCACGGAGATGGCGAAGCAGTTCATCATGCTGCGGAACGCCGCGCCCTCCTTGTGCATGTCGATGAAGATCTCGCCGAGGCCGCCGTCCTCGTACTCGCCGGTGCGCAGGAACACCTTGTGGCCGGCGATGCGCGCCTCCTGCGTGAAGCCGTGCCGGCGGCGGGGCAGCCGGCGCCGGTGGAGCTTCGCCGGCCCGGCGCCCTCGGCCGCGGCGGCCGCGGGCTCGTCGGCCTTCTTGCGTGTGGCCGTGGCGAGCGGCTGCGAGAGCTTGCAGCCGTCGCGGTAGAGCGCCACCGCCTTCAAGCCCAGCTTCCACGACTCGCGGTAGATCCTCTCGACGTCCTCGACCGTGGCCTCGTTGGGCAGGTTCACGGTCTTGCTGATCGCGCCCGAGATGAACGGCTGCACGGCGCCCATCATGCGCACGTGGCCCATGGGCTGGATGAATCGCGTGCCGCGCGACCCGCAGCGGTTGGCGCAGTCGAACACCGGCAGGTGCTCGGGCTTGATGCCGGGCGCGCCCTCCACGGTCTGCGTGCCGCAGACGTAGAGGTTCGCGTCCTCGATCTGGAGGTCGGTGAAGCCGAGGAACGGTAGGACGTTGAAGCCGGGCTTCTCGCGCTCGGCCATGCTCACGCCGAGGCGCGTGAGCGTCTCGTCCGAGAGCATGCCGCGCCCGAACGCCTGACGGATGTCGAGCACGTTGGGGAGCGCCTTCTCGATGCTGTGCAGCTCGGCCTCGGTGAACCCCTTCGTGTGCAGCGACGATTCATTGATGTGCGGCGCGCCGGAGAGCGTGCCGTGCCCGACCGCGTAGCGGACGATGCGCTCGATCTCCTGCGTGTCGTAGCCGAGCCGCTCGAGCGCCTTGGGCACGGACTGGTTCACGATCTTGAAGTAGCCGCCGCCGGCCAGCTTCTTGAACTTGACCAGCGCGAAGTCGGGCTCGACGCCGGTCGTGTCGCAGTCCATGAGCAGTCCGATGGTCCCTGTGGGCGCGAGCACAGTGGCCTGCGAGTTCCGGTAGCCGTGCAGGCCGCCGAATGCCACCGCGCGGTCCCACGCCTCGATGGCCGCGGTGCGCATGTCGCGCGGCGCGAGCGCGGGGTCGATGGCGCGCGCCGCCTCGCGGTGCAGGCGCATGACGCCGAGCATGCTCTCGCGATTCTTCTCGAAGCCGCGGAACGGGCCCTTGCTCGCCGCCATCTCGGCCGAGAGCGCGTACGCCTCGCCGGTCATCATGGCGGTGATGCAGGCGGCGTAGCTGCGCGAGGCGTCGCTGTCGTAGGGCAGGCCCTCGACCATGAGCAGCGTGCCGAGGTTTGCGTAGCCTAACCCCAGCGGCCGGTAGTCCTCGGAGCTCCGCGCGATCCGCTCGGTCGGGTACGACGCGAACGACACGAGGATCTCCTGCGCCAGGAAGAACACCCGGTTCGCGTGCCGGTAGCCCTCGATGTCGAACGACCCGTCCTCGCGCCGGAACTTCATGAGGTTGATGGACGCGAGATTGCAGGCGGTGTCGTCGAGGAAGACGAACTCCGAGCAGTTGTGCACCACGAGCCCGTTGGCCACGAAGTGACTGGTGACGGGCTCGGTGAGGTCGTAGACGTCCTGTTCTCCGGGCAAGAGCTCTCTCGAGACGACGACGTCTGCCATCGAAGCGCGCTGTCGCTCGAACGCCTCGAGCGGAAGCGAATTGCCGCTAGGGGGTGCTTCACCATCCGCCCCAATCAGTGATTCGAAGAGAACTCTGGACAGATCGCTGCCGATTGGACTTTCGTTGGCGATCTCAAGCCGGTGGATGTTCGTACGAGGAGTGCTTGTCGGAACAAGCCCGACCCCGGGGAGATTCAGGAGGTGTTGGTCGAAGGCGAGTACCGTCGAAGCCTTGATTCCGAAGTTCAAGAGCAGCTGCTGTACCTGTCCCAAGAACTCGCCCGATCGAGCGTCCAATCGATACTTCCAGACAGAGCCCTCCTGTCGAGGGAGCGAGAAGAGTCCGCGGAGCAAGGCAGCTTGGCTTTGCTTATCCAGCTCGAATACCGCAGGACGGAATCGCTCCGGGCCGGGCAGCCACGAAGTCTCGGTCAGGCCTGCTAGCAGCTCCTGCGCCGCTTGCAGGGCCGCTTCGGTGCCGAGGGAAGTTTCGGGTGCGCCGGCGTAGACCAGCTGCTCCGCATTGTTGGCAATCAAACGGCCGGCAAGAACGGCCGTGGATGAATCGAGGCTATTTTCGCCGAATCCGGCACCGCGGAGCATGATTCGGTCCTGACCGAGCTCAAGATCCTTAACGGCGACGTTGCCCCTCTCTGCAGCAAGAACCAGATGGTCGGCGGTGATGCGCACCTCGTAGCCGGCCTTCGTGCGCAGGCGGAAGACGGGCTTGCGCCCGGTCGGGAAGATCTTCTCGACCCAGTGCGGCTGGCCGTCGGCGCCGATCACGCGCGCCGTGCGCCCCACCAGCGAATCGATCCGCCGCCAGCCCTCTGCGGTGGCGACCAACGTGTCGCCCGTCACGCACGGATTCGTGGCGTGGATCCGATCCGTGCTCTTGCAGGTGTGCCACTTCTGGATGGTGTCGTCGAACTGCACGCCGGGGTCGGCACAGGTCCAGGCGGCCTCGGCGATGTCGTGCCAGAGCTTGCGCGCCTGGAACGTCTCGTAGACGGCGCCGGTCGTGCGCAGCCGCGTGGACCACGGGCCGTCCTTCTCGATCGCGTCCATGAACGCGTCGGGCACGCGCACCGAGTTGTTGGAGTTCTGGCCCGATACCGTGGCGTACGCCTCGCCGTTGAAATCCGACGAGTAACCGGCGGAGACGAGTGCCGCGACCTTCCGCTCCTCGCGCACCTTCCAGTGGATGAAGTCCACGATCTCGGGGTGGTCCATGTCGAGCACCACCATCTTCGCCGCGCGCCGCGTCGTGCCGCCCGACTTGGTGGCGCCGGCGCCGCGGTCGAGCACCTCGAGGAAGCTCATGAGCCCCGACGACGTGCCGCCGCCCGAGAGCTTCTCCATGCGCCCGCGCAGCCGGGAGAAGTTGGTCCCGGTGTTGTGAATGGCGACAAGCCCATGCTCGCCGGCGAGGTAGTTGTTATTGCGCTCGACGGTAAGGTCGTAGAAGTCCGGGTCCTCGAGACAGGGTTCGACACCGGTGACGAACGCCGCGGAGTCGGCGACACGAGCGAGGAGTTCGCCAACCTCATCCTCACGTTCGAGCAGAGCGAGCCCCTTCTCGAGCTTCCTGGGGTTGATCAGACCACCGTACTGAAGCCGCCCGAGGTGCAGGGTCTCGCCTCCGACCGGGAGCTTGAGCCAGTCAGCGGGGGCGTGGCCTTCTCCGAAAAGCGAGGTCTTCAGATCCTCGGCAAGCGGAAGGCAGAACTTCCTTTCGTGGTCAGCGGCGTACTCGAGCAGGCGCTGCCGTCGAGTCGGGTGCGTGAGGTGTGAAGCGAGCGACTGTCGCTTGGCCAGGGGCGTGCTGCGGTGAAGCACCGTCACCTTCGTCACGGTCCGGTCGCGTAGCGCCCCGCCTCCGAGTCCGTAGAGATTGGCGAGTGTCGCAACCGCGCTGGCAAAGTCATTGCTCGCGGAAGCGTAGTGGGCACGGCCCTCTGCGACCCAGCCATCGGAGTCGATGAGCCCGGCGAGAAACGCCATCACGAGCTCCTCGCCACTCTCCCAGACGAACGCCGGCATCTTGAGGGTGAAGGTCTTCGGCCCCGGGTCGAACAGTGCCGCGAAGAACCCGGTCGTCCTGCGCCCGGTGAAAGTCAGCGACTTGCCCTTCGAGCCCCGGCCATCGTGCTGGATGACGGCCTTCTCCCCGAACACGCGTTCGGCGATCTGACGGACTCGGTCCAGCACCTCGGCCGTTTCGTCGTGGAATCGGACGCGCAGACCGTCGTAGCGGTACGTCGTTCCTGACTTTCCGGTGGTCATGCGTCGGCAGCTGCCGAGGCTGCCGTCGCCCATGAAGTATCCGCACAGCCAGGCGAGGTCGCGGTCGATCGGAACTCGGTGCGATTCGGTCGAGTTGAAGTACTTGGTGTCGTAGACCACCTCGGCCGGCCGGATTGGCAATTCACGCAGCGCGGTCTCGTTCGGACCAAGCAGGCAATCCCCGCGCCGAAGCTGGTCGGCTCGGCGCTCGACGATCCTCGACCCGTCCCAGACGAGGAAGGGATGCCACGCCGAGACCACGGCCTTCGCACCTGTGTCGAAGCGGACCGTCAGCTTGTCCTCGGACGCGACGTCGTAGCTCCACAGGCGATCGACGCGATCGAGCTGGTAGGCACCGGTCGTCGGGTCCACCGAAAGAGTGCGCAGGCTGAGGTCGGCCACATCGATGAAACGGCCCTTTCCGTCGAACTCACGAACAGCTCGCCCCGCATCGCGGTAGCGGCGATAAAGGTCACGGATCGGAAGGAAGCCTTCGCCCTCCACATAGACGCGGGAATCCCCGGACGTGCACCCCGATCCGAATTTGAACACCCGCGCCTCGTTCTTCACCAGCTCGAAGATGGACATGAGGTCGTCCGTCACCGACTGGATGAAGCACGCGGACACCTGCGGGCGCGAGTACGAGTCGGTCGTCTCCTGCACGGTGTCGCTCGCGAGGTCGAGCGCGAAGCTGCCGCCCGAGCCGCCGATGCCGTACTCGTGCCAGAGGCCGCAGTTGAACCACACCGGCGAATTGAACGCGCCGATCTGGTGCACGAGCATGAACGCCAGCTCGGCCTCGAACGCCTCCGCGTCCTCAGGCGCCGCGAAGTAGCCGATCTGCTGCTCGCCGGCCACGCGGATGGTGTGCGCGAGCCGGTGCACGACCTGGCGGACGCTGGTCTCGTGCCCGGGCCGGCCGGGCACGCCGGCCTTGCGGAAGTACTTGCTCACCACGATGTCGGTGGCGAGCTGCGACCACGAGGCCGGCACCTCGACGTCGTTCATGGCGAACACGGTCGAGCCGTCGGGGTTCGCGATGACGGTCTTGCGCTTCTCCCACTTCACGTCGCCCAGCGGATCGCGGCCCGGCGACGTGTGACGGCGTGCGACGTGCAGCCCGGCGAGTGTGTGTGAGGTGCCGCTCGGGGTGGTCGGGTTCTCCGGGGAAAGCGTCTGGGACATCGTGGACCTCCCTGGTCCAGGAACCATTGGGGGTGTTCCCCGTGTCTCGAGGGTCATCCCCGCGGGGTGGCAGCCGTGGACGGTGCGTGTCGCGTCGCGCTGCCGGCCTGAAGGGACGGGATGTCGGTCGGGGGACTTCGGGATCTGTGTCGGGTTCGAGAAGTGGAGCCGCGTGGTCGGGGAGTCGGCCTGCCGACGCGGGGAGTTGGGTTATCGCACGCGGACGCACCCCGCGACAAGAGGGAAAATTCCCGCGCCGCGCGCGGAGAATTTTTCTCTGGACAGCGAGCGTCCGCGCGCAGCGCGGCGCCGCGCGCGGCGCGAGGCGCGCACGGATTCGCGGTGTGTCACGCGGGAGTCACGTTCGCGTCACGCGCGGCGGCGTGCCCGGGAGCGCGTCACGCGCGACGCGATCCCCACGGGCCCCGGATCGCGAACGTCATCCCGGGCCGCTGCACGTTCACGAACAGCGTGGCTCCGTCCGCTGAGAAGCACGCGCCCGCCAGCTCGCTCTCGAGCGAGTGCGCGTTGCGCGCGATGCGGAAATACGTGCCGGCCGGCGTCACGCCCACCACGAAGTTCGAGCGGTCGAACTTGTTGTCCTCGCAGACGACGAGGTCGCCCCACGGTGCCACGCACAGGTTGTCGGGGCCGTCGAGCTGCGCGTGATCGTCGGGCTGGACGAGCAGCGCCAACTTCTGCTCGCGCAGATGGATGCGGAACACCTGCCCGAGCCGCCGCGGGCCGCCCGTCGTGCAACACAGGTACACGCAGTCGTTCGCGTACACGATGCCCTCGGTCTGCGCGAAGCGCGCGCAGCCGGCGGCGAAACCCTGTGCGCGCGTGGAGCTTGGTGCGGTGCGCTCGCCCACGCCCATGGGCCCCCGTTCCATGTCGCAGTCGGGGTCCGGGTCCTCGATGCGCACCCACTCCACGTCGAGCGGCTCGCCGAGCCGGACGGCGCCCGGCCGCGAGCGATTGTCGGTGTCGAGTTGCGGGCGCGTTCTCACGCGCAGCGCCTCGAGCACGCCGCCGCGCGCGTAATCCCCCACGCGCAGCGAGGATGGAGCGGCGCCGCGGATGACGACGTCGGGGCGGAAGCGGTAGACGAGCGCGTCGTCGCGATCCTCGGTCAGGTACGCGAAGCCGGTGACCGGATCCACCGCGACCGCCTCGTGACGGAAGCGACCCATGGCTGCGAGCGGCACCGGGTCCACCAGGCCGTCGCTCGCCGAGTCCACTTCGAAGATGTAGCCATGGCGTTCCTTCACGCGCGACGTGAGGTCGGCGTTCCGCGCGTCGCGCACGCCGGGCATCTGCACGGCCTCCTCGGCCGAGAGCCACGAGCCCCAGGGCGTGCGGCCTCCCGCACAGTTGCGGAGCGTGCCCGAGAGGCTCGCGAACGAGTTGACGAGGCGGCCCTCGCGGTCCACCCACAGCGTGGTCGTGCCGCCGCCCGCGAGAGCGTCATAGGGCCGCTTGCGCGCCGGGTCCACGACCGGCTCGTGGTGCAGGCTCAACTCGTGATTCCGCACCAGGATGGTGCCGCCGTCCGGGCCCGGGAACGCCTCCATCCCGTCGTGCAGGCAGGGCGTGGGCGCGCCGTCGTCGAGCGTGGAGGCGAAGCGCGCATCGCCGCCGCGGTCCTCCTCGGAGGCGCCCGGCGAGAACATGCGGTACGTGAACCCCGCGGGCAGCTCGAGGAGCCCGGCCGGATCGCGCACGAGCGGGCCGAAGCCCCGCGCCATCCTCTTCGCGCCGCGCGAGATGGCGGCGAGCGCCTGGTCCACGCCGCCGACCGCGAGGCCGCTCGATCCGAGCAGCGACGCGCGCAGGAACGACCGCCGGGTCCAAGTCATGGCGATCCGAGCATGCGCCGCGCCGGGGACCGCGCGCAAACTCCCGGCCCGGCTAGGGCGTCGCCGCCTGCGCCATCCCCAGCCGCCAGCGCAGGAACTGGAGCTGGTCGGCGTCGTCGCGGATGGTGCGGGCCACGCTCTTGCCCCCCGCGTGCCCCGACGAGAAATCGTAGTGGAGGAGCACCGGGTTCTCGCCGTCCTGCGCCTGGAGCAACGCGGCCATCTTGCGCGCGTGCAACGGGTCCACGCGCGTGTCCGAGTCGCCGGACACGAACATCACCGCCGGATACTTCACGCCCCCCTTCACCCGGTGGTACGGCGAGTAGGCGCGCAGCCAGTCGAACTGCTCCGGGTCCTCGGAAGAGCCGTACTCGGGGACCCAGAAGCGCGCCACCAGGAACCGATGGTAGCGCAACATGTCCAGGAGCGGCACCTTGCAGAGGACGGCCCCGTAGAGGTCGGGGCGTTGCGTCATGGCCGCGCCCACGAGCAGGCCGCCGTTGCTGCCGCCCGTGATGGCCAGGTTCTGACGCAGGCAATAGCCGCGCGTGAGCAGCCACTGCGTCACGTTCAGGAAGTCGTCGAACGTGTGCTGCTTGCGCTCGAGCATGCCGTCGCGGTGCCAGCTCTCGCCGAACTCGCTGCCACCGCGCAGATTGGCGCTCACGTACACGCCGCCCAGCTCGAGCCACGCGGCCACGAACGGCGAGAACGCCGGTTTGACCGACACGTTGAACCCGCCGTAGCCGTAGAGCAGCACGCGGTTCCGGCCGTCGAGCTCCAACCCCTTGCGCGCCACCACGTAGAACGGGACCTTGGCGCCCTTCGTGCTGCGGATGCTGAACTGCCGCACGTCGAAGGCGCCCGGGTCGAGCGGGTCGGACGAGCGCCACCAGGTGGTGGCGTTCCCGGACGTGAAGTCGTAGCGGAAGATGGTCGGCGGCCGGTCGAACGAGGAGTACTGGAAGTAGCCCTCGCGACCCGCCGACTCGCCGCTCATGCCGCCGGTCGTGCCGAGACCGGGGAGCGGCACCTCGCCGCCGCCCAGCCCGTCCAGCCCGTAGACGCGGAGCCTGCTGGCCACGTTCTGGAGCACGGTGACGTTGAGACGGCCGCCGGCGAGCGAGAAGTCCTCGATCACCGCGTCCGCCGACTCGGGGACGATCTCCCTCCAGTGCGCTGGCTGGGGCTTCCGCGCCTCCGCCACCAGGATGCGGTGGTTCGGCGCGCGCCAGTTGGTCTGGATCACGAGCTGGTCGCCCGCCATGTCGAAGGCGAGCGCGCTCTTGAGCGTGTCGGCGACCGTCACCACGGGGCCGTTCGACTCCACGTTCTTGAGGTAGAGCCGGGTGTCGTCGCCGGCCGAGCCCACCGCGACGCCGATCATGAGCCAGCGGCCGTTCTCGCTCACGGCCGCGAACGGGATCTCGGTCGGCCCCAGCCCCTCGCCGAAGACGAGCGCGTCCTTCGCGGGGTCGTCGCCGAGCCGGTGGTAGCGGATGCGCGAGCCCTCGGGCGCGTAGCGCGAGTACCAGAACCCCTTCTTCTGCCGGTCGAACTGGACGCCGAAGTAGCGTGCCCGCGGCAGCCCGCCGGGCACTTCCGTGCGCTTGTCCACGTCGAAGACGCGCAGCTCCAGCTCGTCCTCGCCGCCCTTGCGGATGCCGTAGATCAAGTGCTTCCCGTCCCGGGAGACCGTGAGCAGCGAGACGCTCGTGGTGTGGTCCGGGGAGAGCGGATGGGGGTCCACGAGCGGGAGGTCGGGCCCGTCGGGCGTCTCGCGCAGGGTGATCACCGGGAGTTGCTGGCCGACCGCGCGGGCGAGGAAGAAGAGCCGCCGGCCGCGCACCGTGGGCGTCGAGCGCGTGTCCACCTTGTGATGCCGCTCGAGCACGGCCTCCACGTCGGCCCGGCCCGGGACCCTGCCGAGCAGCTCCTGCGTGTACGCCATCTGCGCCTTCACCCAGTCGCGCGTCTCCGGGGCGTTCTGTTCCTCGAGCCAGCGGTAGGGATCGTCGAACGGGATGCGGTGGAGCGAGTCGGTGACGACCTGGACCCGCGTGGGCGGCGGGGCCGGCGAGAAGGCGGCGAGCGCGGCGGCGGGCAGGAGTACCAGGAGCGCGGCCGCGACACGACCGGCATGGCGGGGCTTCATCGGGGGTCCTCCAGGCGTCTCTCGGCGGGGCGGAGCGGGACGGGCCGCCGCGGAATCTAGCCCGACCGATTCATGAACCGCCAGCCGAGAGAGCGGCATGTGCGCCAGCCGCAAGGAGTCCGGCCGGCCGCGACGCAGTCGTGTCGGTGGACCCGTCGAGGAAGCGGCCGGCCGGACGATGCCGCGGATGGCGCTCGGACCGCGCTCGCAGGCGGCGGGCTCATGGATCGGTCGGGCTGGCTGCGGATCGGGCCCCCGGGACGGGCGAATCGCCCGTCGTGGGCCGGAGGACCCCTCGGGACGGCCTTGGCCGTGCCGACAATTGGTCTAGAATGGCCCTGTCCGCCGGCCGGCCCCCCGGGGTCCGGCCCGGGAAGCCCGCACCGGCCACGGACGGCCGGAGGGAAGCCGGGCGAGCCCCCTTCTCCCACAGGGAGCGAGCGACATGAAGCGTGTGACCGTGGACGGCCGGCCGATGGAGTCGGACGGCGCCACCATCCTCGACGCCGTGCGCGCCGCCGGCGCGGACGTGCCCACCATCTGCCAGCACGACCGGCTCTCCAACTGCGGCGCCTGCCGCATGTGCCTGGTGCGGGTCGAGGGGAAGGGCGCCCCCGTGGCCGCCTGCGTCACGCCGCTCGCCGACGGCATGACGATCGTGACCAAGGACAAGGTGCTCGAGAACGCGCGGAAGTTCGTGCTCGAGATGCACGCCTACCGCTACCCGGGCGCGGCCGTCCAGAACGACCCCGGGGCGGCGTTCCACCAGATGCTCACCCGCTTCCAGGTGTCCACGAACGGGCACGTACCGGACCCCTCGCTCGTGGACGACTCGCACCCCTACCTGCACGTGGACATGAACCAGTGCATCGCCTGCATGCGCTGCGTGCGCGTGTGCGACGAGGTCCAGGGCGAGTCGGTGTGGAAGGTGGCGAACCGCGGGCACCGCACCTGGGTCCACCCCGACGGCCCCTCGATGCTCGAGAGCTCGTGCGTCTCGTGCGGCGCCTGCGCCGACGTCTGCCCGACGGGCGCGATCCTCGACCGGAGCGTGCTCGAGCAGGGGCGGCCCACCGCGTGGACGAAGACGGTGTGCAGCTACTGCGGCGTGGGCTGCGAGATCATGGCGGGTACCAGGGAAGGCCAGCTCGTGCAGATCCTGCCGAGCCCCGAGGGGCGCTCGAACCTGGGCCACACCTGCGTCAAGGGCCGCTACGCGTGGGGCTTCGTCCAGAGCGACGCGCGCGCCCGCTTCCCGATGATGCGGGACCACGTCGGCGGTGAGTGGCGCCGGGTGAGCTGGGACGAGGCGCTCCAGCACATCGCCGACACCGTCGCGCGCACGGTGAAGGAGCGCGGCCCGGACAAGATCATGGTGCTCTCGAGCGCGCGCGGCACGAACGAGGAGAACTACGTGGCGCAGAAGTTCGTGCGCAAGGGCCTGGGCACGCACAACATCGATTGTTGCGCTCGTGTGTGTCACGCGCCCACCGCCGCCGCCATGAGGATGTCGTTCGGCACCGGTGCGGCGACCGGCGCGTTCGAGGACATCGACCACACGCAGACCATCCTCATCTCAGGCAGCAACGCGCTCGAGGCCCACCCCGTCGTGGGCTCGCGGCTCCGCAAGGCGGTCCGCCGCGGCGCGAAGCTCATCGTCATCGATCCGCGCAAGGTGGGGCTCGCCCAGATCGCCGACCTGCACCTGCCGGTCACACCCGGCGCGAACGTGGCCATGTTCCACTCGCTGGCCGCGGTCATCGTCGAGGAGGGCCTGCACGACCGGGCGTTCATCGAGCAGCGCACCGAGGGCTTCGAGGCGTACGCGGAGTTCCTGAGGGGCTATCTGCCCGAGAAGGTCGAGGGCGTGACCGGCGTGCCGGCTCCGCTCGCGCGGCAGGCGGCGCGGATGTACGCGACCGGCAGCCCGAGCATCTCGTTCCACGGCCTCGGGCTCACTGAGAACGTGCAGGGCACCGAAGGCATCGTCGCGCTCTCGAACCTGGCGCTCTTGACCGGCAACGTCGGCAAGCCCGGCACCGGCATCAATCCGCTGCGCGGCCAGAACAACGTGCAGGGCTCGGCGCACATGGGGAGCGACCCCAACTACTTCACCGGCTACACCCCCATCTCGAACGAGCAGGCGCGGGTCAAGTTCGAATCACTCTACGGTGTCACGCTCCCCAGGGAGCGCGGGCTCGACGCGGTGCAGATCGTGGAGGCCGCCGAGGCCGGGAAGCTCGACGTACTGTGGGCCATCGGCTACGACATCATGCAGAGTCACGCCGACATCGTCCGCACCCAGAAGGTGCTCGAGCAGGTGCCGCTCGTGGTGGTGCAGGACCTGTTCATGAACGAGACCGGCCGCGCCATCGGCACGGTGTTCCTGCCGGCGGCGGCGAGCTTCGAGAAGGACGGCACGTTCATGAACAGCGAGCGCCGCATCCAGCGCATCCGGAAGGCGGTCGAGCCCCAGGGCGAGGCGGTG
>Ga0187893_10012746_pt1 | contig 11865 bp, 6 predicted proteins | sample MA1701074metaG_FD_139574 | JGI IMG/M metagenome (GOLD analysis project Ga0187893, IMG submission 139574) | White microbial mat communities from a basaltic lava cave in the Kipuka Kanohina Cave System on the Island of Hawaii, USA - MA170107-4 metaG ... | reverse complement strand
CTTCCCCGCGATCGCCTGCGCCCGTTCGAACGCCTCGTCCACCACGATGCGCCGATCCACGACGAACCAGATCCGCCGCGGCGCCGTGCGCTTCTCGATGGGCTCGTCCGCCTGCATGGCCAGCGCGAAGAGCGCGATGTCGATGCAGGCGGTCTTGCCCGAGGCCGTCGGAAGGTCGAGCGCGGCCGGCCAGCGGCCGGCCGCCACCCGGTCGGCGAGCATGGTCTGCCAGGGGAAGGGTTCAAGTCTCCACAGCGAGGAGAACACGGCGGGGAAGCTCTGGCCGGTCGTCATCGTCGTTCTCCGTGCCCGCGGTCAGGCACGGCTTCCGAACCCATCATCCCTGGCTGGCCGTACTGCGCCACAAGCCATTGGCAAGTCCGGTAACAGTACGACCCGCCGGACGCTGAGACGGTCGGGTGCCGTTGCGACGATGCGTTCGTTCATGCCAGCGACTGGCGCAGTCGGTGGCGAATGGTTGCCAAGAGGTCGTCGACGAGGCGCTCAGGCTGCTGCTCTCCTAGCTCCCGCAACGCTTCTTGAACGCACGGCGCGGCCAGAACCGTGCCGCTCTGGGACCACAGCCCGGCTTCCCGCATGCGACGACGAGCGTCGTCCATCAACTCCGGCGTGGGCTCGCTGTGGGCCACGTCGTTACGAAGGTCACGCACGCTCGACACCATCTGACCGAGCTTCGTGAGTGCGTCGCGCTTCAGGTAATACTTGGCGATCTTGACGCCGCAGGGGTCCTTGTCCTCAATCCAATACCAGTCCACCCCATCCTCCGAGTACTTGTAGATGAAGGGACGCTTGCCATTCTCCTCGTGGTCGTTCTTGGAGAGACTCTCGAGCTTCTTGGGGTCGCGTTCCCGCACAAGGTCGTCGGCCGGTGCCGGGTTGAGCTTGAAACACCGTCGCTTGTCCGGATGACGCGTCGCACGTTCCCGGAGGTGATCCCATAGCGCCGCCTCGAAGAACGCGACGGTGCCGTGAACGGCTCTCGGGATATCGCCCGCGCGCAGGGCCAACTCGACGCGCAGCGCCGCTCGCACCCCCATCCTTGCGTCTCGCAGCACCGGGATGTCGCACTCCTCTGGAATGGGGAGGGACGCCGCGAAGCGCGACAACCACTCAACTACCCGCGTCCACGCATTCTCCACCTCGTCGTCATGGAGATGCCGCGCCGCACCCCACGCACCGAGCAGGTTACCGGCCTCAACCAGATCGAGCGCATGCCCCCGTGCTCGATAGGACTCGACGGGTTCGGGAACGGAGCGACGGCCGACCGCGCGATCCTTGGTCGGCGGATTCGATTTCGACCCGTCTGGGACCTCGATCAGCTCGACGGATGTCGGAGCGCGGGCGTGCAAGCGGACGATATCCTCCGTGAGCGACGCTAAGGGCGGAAAGCCGCCCGTGGACGCGACCACGACCCGACCACCTGCGACCTTCGCCGTCGCGTCGCGGATCGCTCGATCGAGGCGCGCCACCACCTCCCGCCGGACGATCGCATCTCGAGAATCAGCCAGGTCCTCCAGATGCTCGCTCCCCTCGAGCAGCGGCGTTCTCACGACCTCCAACCCCTCGCCCAGACGATCGCGCATCCGACGGCAAAGGACGAGCCCCGCCGCGCGCGGGTCACCGCGTTCCGAATCCGGGTTGCGCCGCGTCTCCAGGATGAGTGCAAGGCTTACGCGCATTCCCTTGGCATCGAGGTCGTCCAAGACGGCGTCGAGCTTCGGGGTGCAGATATTGAACGCTCCTGGAGGCAGCGCCTCTTCCGGACGTTCCAGCTTGACCACGGGTGCAGCCACAATCCTCCAGTCGCATTCCCTGCGCTCAAGCTCGGCATGAAGCTCTGCGCACCGGTCCTTTCCGAACTCCGCGCGCCGCCCCCTGTCCACGACGAGCTGGACGTCCGTCCGCCCGACCGTGAGGACCAGCAGCACCTTCATCATTCGTCCTCACGGACGTAGCGGCGCAAGCGCGTGTGCTCCGCTCGGAGCCTCGTGTGGAACGTGTGGATGTTCTCGTTGCCATTCCTGTCCTTCGCGCGGGGGTAGTCAGCCGCGTTGGGGTGCTTGTGCCGGTGCACCTCCAACCACGCGGTTTGCTCGGTGGTCGGATGGTAGTGTTCTCGCACCCATTCGAGGATGTTCGGGACCGGGTTCAACGCTGGCTCGGCATGGGTGACATCGAGCAGCAAGAGCATCTTCGTATCGATACGTACCGTGCCCCAGCCGAGCGGTCGCGCGTAGCCCAGCTTCGAGCAGTAGCCATCGGCATGAGTGCCACCGAGTACTTCGTGAAACTGCTGCGGGCACAGTGCCACCAGGATCGCTGAGAGCTCGAACGCATCGAGATCCCGAAAGCGGACCGCGAACCGGAACCGGCGCCCGGGACACGACGCTTCCAGGGCCAGCGTGCTGCGATCGTTGAGCCGATTGCTCTCGGACTCGTCCTTCCATGGCTCCCCTGTGTAAGCGTCCTTCCGGTCGAGGTAGAACTTGCGCCCCGCGAGGTCTCCCGGCGAGTCGTAGCCGGCGGCATCGCCATAAGTCACGAGCGCAGCTCTGTCCGAGGGGCGCGACTCAGGATGATGCGGCTGCTGGATGTAGTGCTCGACAGCGCTGGGCCGTGGCATTCCTAGTTCCTTGAGAGAGGTCGGCGGCAGGAAGCGCCTTTCGATGGTATCGCTCTCCGCGACCACCTCGATGCCGGAGTTCACCGACAGGCGGCCCATGAGCTGTCCGTAGTCGCCTTCGCCGATATCCTTGCTCCCTTCGTTGTCGCCGGTGTAGCCGAGGAGCCGGCGGACTGCCGAGAGCCCCTTGGGTGCTCCATCCCCGTCGTACGCGCGCTCGTCACTGAGCGGAAACAGGCCTTGACGCTCGGGGCTGCCAGCGCGTCGGCGAACGGAGTCCCTGTAGGCCCAACGGTAGTAGTAGTGCCAGCCGAACGAGACGATGCATTCCTCAACGGTGTCCCACTCGACCCAAATCAGATCCCCGGGTTGGAAGACGACGTTGGCGGCAACGTGGAGGATTCGTTTGCGCGCAGCGTCTCCGGTCACCGTTACCGGTACGTCGGGGTGGCGCTTCGAGAAATGACCGTGGTCAAGATCGATCAGGTGGCGGAGCGTCGCGAGGTAACTATCCTGCACGGCGGCGGGGACTGCTGCGCTCTGCGTCGGAACGCTGGGATTCGCGGTCAGGGTTCTGTGCAGGTTGCGTTTCGAGTTGAGCTTCTCGCCCGCGCCCTGGCCACCGCGATACGGCTCGCCCTTGCTGTCGTCGAAGCGGTAGTAGTTGGACTCGTCCTGGCGCTTCCTGTCGTACTTCAGGTCTGCCGGCAACAACTCGAGCCGCGTCGGCACGCGGATACTGTGGCTATCCAGCAGCTGCGTCTCGACGCCATCCTCGGGCACACGCGCAAGCCGCGGGATCAGGCGCGGACCAGCCTCATTCGGGTAGAGGCTATTCGGACGGTACGAGTACGAACGCTCCGCGACGCGTTCCATCGGCGCGCCCAGTAGAGCACCGAGTTCGTGCCGTAGCAGACCCTTCAACGAGTCGCCGGGAATGATCACCGGGCGATTTCCCCAGGGTGCACGCAGCGGGCACAGCACAGACTTTCCGTTGGCGAGGCGGCCGACGCCTCCGATCAATGTAACTGGCCACGACTCATTCTGGCCTCCAATCGTCCCGCGCTCCCACCCGACGAGCATCGGCGTGAGTGTTTCCAGTTCGCAGCGGATCTCTCCCGAGAGTCGCCCATCGGAGTTCGTGCCGTCGTGCCAGACGGGCGCCGCTGTCGTCAACTCCTTCGGGAGCGCTACGAAGCCATAAGGCTTCTTTCGTAGATCCGGCCCGTTCGAACCCGTGGAGCCATCACTCATCTGCTTGGGGCCGCGGTGGTGCGGACCTGCACCTTCCTGCCGGCCGTCCTGGCGTCGTCGCTGAGCACGCGGGCGCTTCTCCGCTGCCGGGGCGGGTACGCTCGTGTCGCCACCTTCGATCTCGACCAGCCCCGTAGCGCCCAGCTTTGCGCGCACCTGCTCCAAGTGCGTGTCCTTGACGGCGCAGATGACGAACTCGATCCCATCCCTTGCGTCGAGCACGTCCACATGCGGGACCAACTGGCCCTTGAGTTTGTTGCCATCACGGCGCTTCCCGTCCAGCACGCGGACGCGAATGCGGTGAGGTTTCGGCGACGACATCAGCGCTCCTCCTTGGTGATGGTGAAGCCGACGAGTTCGCCACCAACGTGCCACTCGCGGAGGAGGACGACGCCCGTTCCGGTTTCCGCGGCTGAGAACCTCGTGAATCCGTGCAGTCGTGCCGGTGTGTGCACGACCTGCGCACGCCGTCCTTCGGTCGCCTCAGACTCGACTTCTTCGATGAATACCCACCTTGCCCCCGTGATCGTCCGCGCCGCGCGCCACACGCAGCTCTCCGAGAAGAAGGCGACCTCGTCAACCTGGAGCTTGTCATCGAGCGGCCATCCCCGGCCGAACGTCGCGGGGGGCGAGGCCAACGCGAGATCGATCATCGGCTCGCACCACCACGCGACGAGACTTCGAGTGCCGAGTGCGGGCCCCGCGAGGCGCATGGCCTCTCCAAGCGTCAACACCGTACTTGCGAGCACGCCATGGCGGGTTCGCACCCAGGGGTCGATGGATGCAGGCTGCTGGATGAAGGCACCCTTCAGAACCGTGGGTTGCGGTAACGCAGCTACCATCTCCGATGCAGGTGCGCAACTTCGTGCCTTGTGCACGTCGTCCGCACGCCACTGCCGAGGCAGCCAGCGCCCCCAGCCCGCTCCCCGCGTCTTGTGTCCGCCGACGGGCAAGTGCCCGAGCGCGCCGATCGCCACTTGTCGATCGATGAGTTCCGTGAGCGGCTCCACATCGCTCGGCACGGCCCCCTCCACTACGATCTGAATCGGGAAGACGGCCCTCAAGACGCGCACGGCGTCGCGCTTGGCGCTGCCGTAAGAGCCGGCAGAGAACTCGTCTTCCGCATGCATGTGGAGCTTCGCTGCTACCCACCCAGGTTCCGCCCGTCCGTCGCGAATCAGGATGCGGCTGCTCTTTGCCACGGTGCCAAAGGCGAGGCCACCCGGGTCGTTTTCGTCGATCGCCCCCTGCAGGAGATGCGGATCTTGAACGGCACGCCCGCCCGAGCGTTCCGCGCGGGAAAACGTGTGGCGCAGCGGTCCACGCACGCTCGCGCCAGGTAGCAGGGGGCGCTCACCCTCCATCAAGATCGCGCGGTCGGTGCTGAGCGCATCGGGCATCTGCTCGGTCGTCGGGATCCACGGCGGCCTCGCCCATGTTCCATCGCCTGTCACCTGCACGGCGCGCTCGGTGTCATGCGCACCGATGGCGAGCATGTCGAGGCCCCAGGCAGGCTCGCTCGGCTCGGGACGATACTCGCCGAACGAGAGGTGGACATCGAGCGTCCGAAAGCACCATGAGCGAGTCGGCAGCACTGTGGGAACTCCGGTAAGCCGAGGCGGCAACTGCGTGCGCCCCGACTCCACCCATCGGTCGTAGGCGTCCGGATCGAGACGAGATGCGTGCAGGTCTTCCAAATGGCACCAGCCGAGGCCGCGCGCCGCGCCTCCGCCGAGCCAGCAGCGCCCCTGTGCCCAGTGCCGCTCAAGCACATAGCCCAGGATGCCTTCGACTTCGCGGCCTTCCTCGTCATTTGCGACGTGGGACCAGTCAACGCGGAAGCTGAGGCGCCAAGTCGTTCCGGCGGGGATGACCTCGCGATCGTAGAGAACCCCACTGGCGCGCGCCCCCGTCGTGTGGCGGATGCCGACACCCGCCCGCACACGCGGAGCTCCTACGGTAGTCGCGTCAGCGAACTCCCACGCCGACCGTCGCAGGGCACCGTTCCGAACGTCGTCGGATACAGCTCGCGGCAAAGGGTCGAAGAAGCGCCGAGCCATCGCCACGGCCGCACCCTTGAGGCCACGCCCTACGAGCGTCGGCACGCCGTTGACCATGGTGAAGGGCTGGTCGGCACTGCTCTCGCGATCGAGGCCGGCCACCGAAAGGGCCGAATCCTGCACGAGCGTGGCGGTGAAGAGCGTGACACGCGGCGTCATACGACCCCCTGCCGCAGCCCCGCCCGCAGCCAGCGGACGAAAAGGCGTGCGTACGAGGAACGTGCGTTCGAAGGCAACGTGCTCAGCTTCTCGAGAATCGATTTGGCGTCGGCATGCAACCAGCTTCGAGCGCCCGCTGTCGTCGGGCTCAGGCGAGCGTCGAGTGCATTCGGTGCACCCCGCTGGAGGTCTGCGACCAGATCAAGCCATTGCGAAAGGCTGGGCTTTCGCTCCGATGACGATCCTGACTTCGCCAACGCGTGATGGGCCCGGTACCAATTGCGCGTCGCGTCGGCGGCGGCCTCTTCTTCGGCGTAGGCAGTGTGCGTGATCCGACCGTGAGGTGCCGTGCTGCTTGTTACGCCTGGGAGAGTTGCGTCGAGTCGGAATCTTCCAAAGCCCTCGTGGGTGCGCTCACCGAGCCATTCTCCGTTTGCCGCCATTCGGGCGAGTTGTGCCACGCCACTACCGTGGATCCTGAAAACCGAACCTCGCCGCACCGCCGCTGCCGGCATCCGCCAGAGCCGTGATGTGCCGTTGAAACCGTGCGCCATCGCGGCGTCCTGCACGAGCGGCTCGACCGTCACGTCAGCGGGCCAGCCGGGAAGTTGGCGGAGCCGCTCGTCGTCGATGGCAGAGCACCAGCGCAGGGACTCGTCGCGGACGAGGAGATCCGAGGTCAGGATGAGTCGGGTTGGCTCTGCCGGCCCTGGCGACAATTCCTTGGCCCACTCGAGCTGAACGACCTCGACGGGCGCACCCGCGCGGCCTACGCGCAGCCAGCGACGCCCTTCGAGCACGGGACCAAGCACGCTTGCGAGGCGAGCCATGTCCGGTCGCGCGCCACGAAGCTCGCAGAGGAAGAGGGTCTTCTCGGCGAGATGCTCGATCGCGAATAGCGACGCATCCGCTTGCATCGGATCGGGACGGCCGTTGCGAAGGCGCACCCGAAGCAATGGACGAAACGTTTCCCACGGCTGATCCGGCCCCTCGCGGAAGACAAACAGGTCGTCCTCGGGGCGCTGCAACTTCCGGCCCGCGACTTCATCGGCGTCGAGTCGTGTCGTCGACTGCGGCAGCTGCGCCCACCATGGAACGGGTCCCTTCGCTCCGGCGGGCTTCTCGCTACGGAGCGACAACGGCGCTGGGAGCACATCGGCGCTCGACAGCTCCTTGGGAGGCCGGGGTGTCGGGAGAGCGTCGCTCACGGCAATCCGTCCGCGGACAAGCAGTGCGGCGAAGTCGCGGTGGCCTTCCGTAATCAGCCACCGCGCGAATGCGCCGAGCATTGTGCGCCCCGGGACAAACGCCAGGCTGGGGATCTCGTTGTCTGGCGTCGCGGTCGCGGTGATGCAGACCGGCTCGACGTTCTTGAGCAGGAGCGTAAGCCGGCCGGCCGCCGTACCAATGATAAGTGGCTCGTGCGTGTTCTGGCCGAGCGAGAGTTTCACGCGGCCAGCACCTGCGGCCCTACCGCCACCAAGCGCATCCACCTCTTGGAGCAGCCTCCGTAGCGTCGGCAGCTCGCCGTCGGGAAGCTCGACCTGGCCCGAGAACTTCGTGCCACTCGGCACGTACTCCACGACGCGCAACGTGTCGTCCTTTGGCGCGCGGTTGTCGAACGCTACCCGGGACGTGGAGCGCCAGACGCGGCTGTCGGGATTGTCGGCCGCATACAGCGAGGTGAACAGCGCGCGCTGTCGCTCGCCACCCGCGCGCCCGAAGAAGCTAGCGGCGCTCTCTGGTCCATGAAGCCTGCGTGCCGCGTCCCGCAGCACTCCCTCTAGGTGAGACGCCCAGATCACGGGCCAGCCATGACGATCGCGAGAGACAAGGGCGTCGACACCGCCACCGCCCGAGCCCGTGCCGAGATGCGCGTCGGAGACCAACTCGGCCTCGATTGAGTGCCGAGACCACGTCGGGTGGTTGGAGTCAGGCGTGGCCATCGATAGTCTCCTGAGCACGGTGCGTGTCGTCGGCGCCCCCGAGCCGCTCGATCTCGGAAACCTCGACGAGGTCGAGTAGCTGGGTAAGCCACGGACCGCCATCAGTGGAGCGCATCCAGACATCCTGGACGTCCCTGATGCCGGCGGTGCCGAGCGCTTTGCGTGCCTTCTCGGAGAGTTCGGCGAACACGAGTTCGGCCAAAGCGCGGCCGCGGGGGAGCTGCTCGACAAGGTAGCGAAGTTGCGACCGAGGTGCTCCATCGAGCGCCTTCGCGCCGGCGATGAGTCCCTTCATGCTGTCGAGACGTTCACCAAGCACGGTCACTGGGCGCTGCGACAGGACACTCTGGTGGTTCCCCGCTCCGCGGGTCCAGTCGCGGCGACGCATCTCCTCGGGGTCGTCGACCCACGCAGTCGTGTACACGGCCCAATCGACGACGGACTGCCGCTCGTCTGGAGCGAAGCCGCGAAAGCGGCGCTTGGAGGAGCTCGCGAGTTGCTCCGCGACGTCATGCAGTCGATTGATCGGTATCGTGTGCTTGGCGAACACGACGCCGACGCCGAGGGTGAGCGTGAAGCCGGACGCGTCGCCGCGCTGAAGCTCGGCGAGGTTCTCGCAGAGGGTGACGACGAAGGGCAACGCCGTCGCGGCGCGGCACACGAGGAGAAGGTCGTCGCCCCCGAGCATCAACGGCATCAGCGGTGCAGACGAGGCTCCTTCACAGGCATGATCGATCGCCTTCTGCAGCGCACGGCGCAGGAGCACGCGATTGCGATGAAAGAACGCGGGGCGTGCAATCTCCGCCTCAGGCGTTCCGGCTCCCACGCCATTGCCGTCGGCGTGGATCAGGGCAAGGTAGCCAGAGCCTACGAGTTCCTTGAAGGTCTGGGGGGCGCTGAGTTCCTTCAGCCTCGTCCGCGCGATGAGCAGGCTGGCGAGGTCAGAGGCCGCTCCGTCTTCGGCGCGCTTCGCGGCCTCGTGCCGATGCGAGACGTCGAGAGACACCGAGGCTCGCTCGTCTCCTTGCTGGACGTCAATGGAGGCGAGCCCTCGGCCAGTCCACTCGCATGGCGCGAGCACCGGTAACTCCGTCGAGAGATGGACTGCGCTCCGCTTCCGCTCGACGTCATCGACAAAGAGGCGAAAGGATAGACCAGGAAGCTCCCGGCGAAGGTACGCGGTGGCCTCGTCGGCGAAGTTCTCCGCGCCGCTGGCGAAGCGCGCCTCGAAATGGCCGCCATCGCGCGCCAGGATGCCGTTTCGCGCATCTTCGGCTGGATCGTCGTGATCAACAAGCGGGTCAGCGGAGTCGGCCGCCAGCAAATGGCCTTCGACGGGAGCCAGCGACCACGTGCCCGTCTTGCGCGCTAGGCGAGGTAGCTCGACACGCAAGGCTTCCCCGAGCAGCACGTTGGCGCCCACCATCGCACGAAGGCGAGGAACTGCGAAGAGCCAGGATTGCACTCGGTGGAACTCGATGTGAACACGGCCGACGCTGCTCATCCCTACATCTCCGTGCTGTCCACAGGCCGACATACCCCATACCCTCGATACCTTCCCGCCCCCAGCAGGATCGGCCCCCGCACCGGTCGCTCGAACACCACGATCGCGTGCGCGTGCCGCCGCAGGCTTCCGTCCTTGCGCTGGAGCCGCGGGAAGGCGTGCGCCGGCGGTACGCCCAGGTGCGCGGAGACGGACGTGACGATGACATCCCGCGGCTCGGGAAGTCCCACGCGAACGCACGCCTGCGCGATCATCTGGGCGATTTCGCGCTGGTACGAGGCGCGGTCCGAGGCCTTGGGATGCCGATCGAACGCGACCGGCGTCACCGTGGACCAGTGCGTAGCGCCAGCAGGGTGGGCGGTCCAGACGTCGGAGCGAAGGGTCCAGGGCGGGTTCGCTGCCGTGACGCCACCGATGCGCCACGTGCCCAGCCGGCCAAGCAGCAGCCGTTCGACACGGGCCACGGCTCGGAGGGCCTCGCGGCGATCTCCGGGCTTCAGTCCTTCGGGCAGGGCGATGCCCATCCCCAACAGGTGGCCATCCGCGTGTGGGTGGCCGACGAAGGCGAGCGGCACGAGCGCGAGGTGCGGCTCCTCGAGCGGTGCGCCGTCACGGTCGTGGCCGGAGAGTAATCGCCTGACCGGCTCCGGCGCCATCTCGACCTGGGTCAGGATCGCCTCCCGCCAACGCTGGACGACCTGCGGCGCACACAAGAGATCGAGGTGCTGCGAAGGTCCCGATTCGCGTTCGAGAGTGCGCACGACCAGGTGTGGGCTGAACACACTGCCCGGTGCGCTCGCGTCGTCGACAGCCGGCCGAGGCCGAGAGTAGCCCTCGTAGAGCCGCAGCTCGGGACGCCGGCGAACGGGGCCGTCCCGTGGGTAGTCCTTCTTCAGGGCGTCTTTCGCGGCCTTCTGGGCTTTCCGGTCCGTATCATCTGCTGCGATCACGGTCAGGCCTCCCCAGTGTTCGACTTCGGCGCGGTTGTAACAGCGCTCGAGGTAGTCGAGCGTCCCCGGGCCGGCCACACGAAGTTGAATCTCCGGCCGATCGCCATCGGGAACCCAAGTCCCGCCCAAAGACTCCTCGGGCGAGGCGAGCCACATCTGAACGAGCGACATCGGGTGTCCGATGCGAGTCACCTTGCCGCAGAGGGCCCCGAGCGCCTCGCGGACGGCCGAGGGCGGATCCGCGTCCGGCCAGCAGACGTGCACCACCTCGTCGTCGAGCCATGCCCGAGCGAATGTCCGCGGCTGGCGATCCCGGGTCAGTGCCGGCGCCGACTGCAGGATGGCTCTCGCCGGCCCCGCCGTGTCGTTCACCGGCACGTAGTGCGTGACCACGGCGCGGGCGGTGGCGTCACCGGCCTGGATACGGGGTGGGGCCTGGATCGCCTCCAGCCATTCGAGCGCCTCGCGCTCGGTTGGATCGGCGCCGGTCTCGAAGTGTGCCGCCGCCAGCGCCATGAAGACGCGGCCCGGGTGCGGCGGCCACTCGGGCCGGTCGTGCGAATCGGGCTCCGATGCCGCCACGAAGCCGTTGAGATAGCGGATGCCGAGCGCGAGCATGTCACTTCCCGCTGTCGGCTTCTTCCTTGATCGCTTCGAGCTGGCTGCGCCGCACGAGATCGACCAGGTTCTCCTTCTGTCCCACACCCGTCGACGGCTTCAGCTCGAGCGGCGCGTCCGGCCAGGGCAGCTTGAGCGCGGTCGCCCCGGCGAGAGCCTCCTTCAAGAGCTCCACGGCCCGATCGGCGGAGATCGCGTACGCCTTCGCCGCCTGTCCGGGCTTGTCGAGCAATTCCCAAGTCATGGGACCGTCGGGCCAGAGGAGGCACCTCGAGCGCAGCCCCACACCCGCCTCGAAGGCCAGCGTCGCCGCGGCGAGGCCGAGGGCGGCGAGAACGGTACGGGCGGCATGGTCGGCCTCGGGGGTCAGGGTGCCGTTCACCGGGAATCGAAGGCGCCGCAGGACGATGAGTGACAACGTGGTGGTCTGCTCGGCGTACTCGACGGTCACGCCGCTGTTCGCGGAGTCGAACGGAACGCTCGAGTGGTTGACCTTGGACGGCTCGGTGGCGCCCTTCTCCTTCTCCTGAGCCAACCGCCACGACTTGTCTGCGTTCTTCACGACCTTCACGGCGGCCCGGATCTCGAGCGGGTCGCGCCGCACCCCCCGCGCGCGGTAGTCCTCGTGCCACTCGGCACCCACGCCCACGATCTCCGACACCACGGCCCGTTCGAACTTCGGCCCCAGGCCGCCCTTGGGGCCGGTGGAATCCCACATACCGAACAGGAG
>Ga0187893_10012745_pt1 | contig 11866 bp, 10 predicted proteins | sample MA1701074metaG_FD_139574 | JGI IMG/M metagenome (GOLD analysis project Ga0187893, IMG submission 139574) | White microbial mat communities from a basaltic lava cave in the Kipuka Kanohina Cave System on the Island of Hawaii, USA - MA170107-4 metaG ... | reverse complement strand
TTCATCGCTCTTCCTCCTGGTCGGTCAGGTTCTAGACAGCCCAACCGTACCAAAGGGAAGCCTGGGCACCCACTACCGCTGCATCACGCAGCAATCTGTCCGGAGATCTCCAACTAAGTTCAGTTCAGTCGCTTCTTTCGGAAGCCCCTCGTTCCGAGCCAACTCCCAGCCTCTCTGCGCCCTCTCGGTGGCATAAGACGCCGCGTCGTGCTCGGTTGCGGCGTGATGGCAGGAACCGGCCCAATACCCCAACTCGAAGCGTGTCGCTCTCCAGGACCGTTCTCCACACAGTTTGAATCGCAGGTTTGCTGCGAGGAGGAGTGGCGAAGATTGCCTGGAGGGCCCCTGTTGAATGGCGACGTCCAGCTGGCGATAGGCCTCGGACACCCACCGGGCATCGCCAGCGCCTTCCAGGAGATCGAGTATTCGATTGACAACGCGTCGAGCGGCGGCGACCTCCCCGCCCTCGAGCAACCGCTCCATCTCATGGTGACTGACGCCGATCGCGAAGGCGATCGAGTTGTCTCCGTTCCTGTTCCAGGCACGGGGCATGATCGGGATGGACACGTTTCTCCACAGGGAAGTGCGCAAGAAAGCCACCGATCGGGTCAGGATGGTTCAGAACGGTCTTGACACCTGGCCGGAATGCGGTCTAGTCTGCGACTCGACAACCCAATCAGTCTCAGGAGAGGGCGTATGCGCACGTCGTTCGTCCGCGCCGCGCTGGTCGCGTGTCTTGCGCCGATCGCTGTGGCGCAGGCCCACACCGGTGGGATCCGCGGCACCGTTCGGGACGAGTCCGGGCCGGTGCTCGGCGTCGCGATCGAGCTGATCAACGAGTCCACCCGCTTCGCATGGACGGCGAGCAGCAACCGCTCGGGCGAGTACGCGTTCAGCCGGGTCGCGCCGGGGATATACAGCCTGAGGGCGGCCGTCGCGGGCTTCAAGCCGACCGAGAAGCAGGGGATCCGCATCGGCACGCAGGAGTTCCTGACGATGCCGGACATCGTCCTGGAGCTGAACCAGCGGGAGGAGCAGGTCACGGTCCTGGGTGATGCACCCTTGGTCGACAACGCGAGTGCCTCCGTGGGAGCCACCCTCGACCGGAAGACGCTCGAGACCATTCCCAGCGCCGGCCGCAACGCCTTCTACCTTTCAGTGCTCACGCCCAACGTACTGCACACGAGTGATCCGCAGTTCGTGCGCCAGCAGGACCAGACCAGCTCCTCGGCGCTGTCTCTCGCCGGGGGGCCGAAGCGGGCGAACAACTACACGCTGGACGGCGTGTCGATCACGGACCTCCGCAACCGGGCGACGATCATCCCCAGCTTCGAAGCCACCGAGGAGGTCCGTGTCCAGCTCGCCACCTACGATGCCGAGATGGGACGCACCGGCGGCGGCGTGTTCAACACGACGACGCGGTCGGGGGCCAACGCGTGGCACGGCAGCCTGCTTGGGCAGACGCGTCCGAAGTGGGGCCAGAGCCGGCTCTATTTCGACCAGCGCGCCTGCGACGCGGCACAGGCGGCCGGCCAGACGTGCTCGCCAAAGCCCGACACACGCTACCGTCTGTTCGGTGGGTCCCTCGGCGGCCCGATCCGAAAGGACAAGACCTTCTTCTGGGCCAGCTTCGAGGGCTACCGGAGCACGACGGCGCGAAATGCGGTGCTCAACCTTCCTACGGAGCTCGAGCGGCGCGGCGACTTCTCGCAGAGCGGAGTAACGATCTACGACCCGCTCACGACGCGCCCCGACGGGCAGGGTGGCTACGTCCGCGATCCGTTCCCCGGCAACGTCATTCCCGCGAACCGCCTGAACCCTGTCGCGCTGGCGATGCTGCCGTACTTGCCGTTGCCCCTCTCCGGAAACAATCGCTCCGCGGTCGCGGAGATCAAGGACAAGGCACTGCAGGCGACGTTCAGGCTCGACCACCGCTTCAGCTCCAAGTACCAGGCGTCCCTGACCTACGCCTGGTACGACTCGGAGGAGCCCGAGGCGCGTTATTACGGGGGCGAGCCGGGCAGCAACCCGGGAGATCCGGGAGGCGGCGCGTTGTACCGTCGGGTGCACGTGGTCGCGCTCAACAACACCATCGCGCCGAGCTCCGACACGGTCTGGAGCGTGCGCTACGGGTTCACCTCGTTCGCCGACGACGAGCTGCCTGTGGACTTCGACCCCGCAGGCCTGGGCTTCGCGCCGGGCTTCATCGACGCGATCCCCTACCGCAAGTTCCCCCTCGATCGGGATCGCCGGGTTCGCTGGACTCGGCGCCCGCAGCCTGCAGGACACCACCTACTACTCGCACAACGCCAACCTGAGCTGGTCGAGGCTCGTCGGGCGGCACAAGCTCAAGGCGGGCGCGGACTACCGTTTGATCGGGATGAGGCTTTTCGCGGGCGGCCAGTCGAGCGGCAGCTTCGACTTCAACCGCGGCTTCACACGGGGGCCAGACCCGGTCGCCGACACGTCGCCCTCGGGCTCGTCGGTCGCCAGCTTCCTGCTGGGCCATCCCGCCGAGGGGTTCGTGACCGTCGCCACGCGCAACGAGTTCTACATCAACTACGTCGCTGGCTTCCTGCACGACGACTTTCGGATCGGCCGGACGTTCACGCTGAACCTCGGGCTTAGGTACGAGTTCGAGGCCGGGCTGAAGGAGAGGAACAACCGCTTCACCGTGGGTTTCGATCGGGAGCGGCCCTGGCCCTTCTCGCTGCCCGGCGTCGAGCTGCGCGGCGGCCTCATGTACGCAGGCGTCGACGGTTACCCGGAGCAGCAAGGTGATCCGTCGAAGACCAAGTTCGCGCCGCGAGTGGGGTTCGTGTGGTCGCCGGAGCCGCGCACGGTGGTCCGCGGCGGGTTCGGGCGTTTCTGGGCGCCGATCCAGTACGCGTATCCCACCGAGAACCGGCTCGGGACGCGCGGCTTCACGACCTTGACGTTCCTGGTTGCCAGCCTGGACGGCGGGCTCACGCCGTGTCCCGGCTGCTCATTCAGCGACCCGTTCCCCGGCGGCGTACGGCAACCCATCGGGAGCGCCGACGGGATCCTGACCGATGCCGGCAGCGGCCTCACCTTCGTGGATCAGTTCCGCCGGTCGCCCTACGTGGACCAGTTCTCGATCGACGTCCAGCGCGAGCTGTCCAGCGGGATGCTGGCCTCGATCGGGTACCTCGGCTCGCGCTCCCGCCGGCTCTCGATCGGCGGCTCGGAGTCGAATGTCGTGAACGTCAACCAACTCGATCCACGCTTCCTGTCGCTGGGAAACGCGCTGCTGGATCCGGTGCCCAACCCGTTTTTTGGCGACCCGCGCTTCGGGCCGTTATCGTTGTCGGAGACGCTGCCTCGCTCGCAGCTGCTGCTCCCCTATCCGCAGTTCGCCGGCGTCTTCGCCAACCAGGTCAGCGAGGGACGTGCGGCGTACGACGCCGTCGTGGCCCGGCTCGAGCGCCGGATCCATAGCGGCTGGGGTTTCGCCGCCAACTACTCGCTGAGCCGCGCCAGCGACAACCTGTACAGCGAGGGCAACTACTACAGCCCGACAGGTGGCGCGCCCGTCGATTTCGGCGACGCCCAGGCGGAGTACGCGCGCTCGCTCGCCGACACGCCCCACCGCTTGAACCTGGTCGCCAGCGCCGAGTTGCCCTTCGGCAGGGGCAAGCGCTGGCTGTCGGCGCCGGGGCTGAAACGTGCCCTGCTCGGCGGGTGGACGCTCAGCATCGCGAGCTTCTGGCGCAGCGGGTTTCCGGTGTCGGTGATCCAGGAGAACCAGAACTCGGGGCTCTCGGGCACCGCACAGCGACCCAACCTGACGGGAGCGGATCCGAGAACCCCCGGAGGCACCGAGGACCGCCTGACCAACTGGTTCAACGCTGCGGCGTGGTCGCCAGCCGATCCTTTCACCCTTGGCCACGCGCCTCGCACGGACACGCGGGTGCGAACACCTTCCCACAAGAACACCGACATCGCGCTGCAGAAGACCGAGCGCCTGCGGGGCAGCAGCACGATCACGCTCCGTGCGGAGCTGATCAACGCCTTCAACCAGCCGCTCCTGCTGGGCGCGGGCATCGTCTACGGGCGCTCCGACTTCGGCAGGATCACCGGAGTCGGAGGTTTCCCGCGGATGCTCCAGGTGATGGCGCGCCTGGCGTTCTGACGGCGTCCGGGTCATGGCGCCTTGTCCCTGACACAGCGGATGCCGAGGCCGAAATCGCGGCCGTAGGGACTGGAGCCCGGGCCCCGCAGCCAGACGTAGTTGGACTGGTATCCGCCGCGCCAGCTCGGCCCGCGCCAGGTGCGCACGAAGCCGCCGGGGAACTCGACGGCCCTGCCGTCGCTAGGGTATTCCGTCAGGTCCACGGCCTTCGTCGTGCCCGGCTTGTGTCGCACCTGGTCCTGGACCCACTCGCTGACGTTGCCCCCCATGTCGAAAAGGCCGAAGTCGTTGGGTAGGAAGGTTCCGACCGGGGCCGTCTCGATCCAGCCGTCCTCGTAACCCGGCATCGGGCACGTGGTGCAAGGGACGGCATCGGGCTCGCTGATCGGCGGCTGGCCGTACTTGAGCGTCCAGGCGTCGTCCGACACGTTGTCGTAGAGGCGACCCTCGTAGATCGGCACCGGCCCGGTGAACGAGACGTATTTCCAGGTGTCGTGGGTCGCCTTGGCCGCGTACTCCCACTCGGCCTCGCTCGGGAGCCGGCCGCCGGCCCAGCCGCAGTAGTCGCGGGCTTCGAACCAGTCGACGTTGACGATGGGATGCTGCTCCTGCTTCCACTCGGCGTCGAAACTCGGCGCCGGCGGCATGCCGCGCCCCGCGGCCGCCGCGAAGGCCCGGTACTGGGCCACGCTGACCTCGTGGCGCATCATCCACAGCGGGCGAGGGATCGTCACCCGGATACGCGGCTGCTCCCAGGCTTCGCACTCCGGGTCGCGTTGGGCGCCTGTGGCAGGAGCGCAGCCCATGGTGAAGCTCCCCGACGGCAGGCGCGCGTGTTCGGCGCCGTCCTTCGGGTTCGTCCGATACACGACCGGCGCGCGGCCCTCCCGGTCGCGCCGCTGCTCCGCGGCCTGCCGCCAGGCCTCGGCGCCCGCGCCGATCGCGACGGCCATCGCCAGGACCAGGGCCGCGCGGAGGGCGAGCGCCCGACGCCGCGTGCGTGAGGCCGTCTCGGGGGCGATGTCCAGGCCTTCGAGAGCCGACACGATCTGCGCCGCGGCGATGGCGCGCTCCTCGACCCGCGGCGACAGGCAGGTACGGACGAGGTCCGCGACGCGGCGCGGCACGCCCTCCGTCGCAGAGAGCGGCTTCGGCGACGAACGCAGGATCGCGTTCATCGTCTCGATCACCCCCTCGCCGTCGAAGGCGCGCCGCCCCGAGAGCATCTCGTAGAGCACGACCCCATACGAGAACACGTCCGAGCGCTGGTCCGTCGGCTCGCCACGTACCTGCTCGGGGGACATGTAGCCGGCCGTCCCGAGGATGAGCCCCGGTGTCGTCAGCAGCGTCGAAGTGGGCGTCGGAGTGCGTCGGGCGGGCGGCCGGGTCACCTGCTTGGCCAGGCCGAAATCGAGGATCTTGGCCACACCCGCGGTGGTGAGGAAGATGTTCTCGGGCTTCAGGTCCCGGTGCACGATGCCGGCGCCGTGGGCGGCCGCGAGGCCGCGAGCGACCTGGGTGGCCCACGCCAGGGCCTCGTGGAGCGGGATTCGCCCGCGCAGCAGCCGGGCGCGCAACGTCTCGCCCTCGAGGAGCTCGGTCACGGCGAAAGCCACCCCGTCGACCCGCTCGAAGTCGTGGATGGCGAGGATGTTCGGGTGGGACAGGTTGGCCACCGCACGCGCTTCTCGAGCGAATCGCGCCAGCGCAACGGCGCTGGTGGTGACCGGCTGCGGCAGGACCTTGACCGCGACGTCCCGCCCCAGGCGGGTGTCGACCGCGCGGTAGACCTGGCCCATGCCGCCGAAGCCGACCGGGGCCACGATCTCGTAGCGGCCGAGCCGCGTGCCGGGCGGATAGACCTGGAACGCCGGGAGCGCGAGGTTCTCCATCAGCCCGCGGCTCTCGTCATGTGCATCGACGAGCCGTTGGAGCTCCTCGCGCAGACCGGGTTCGTCGCTGCAGGCCTCGTCCAGGAACGCGACCCGGGCCTCGGGCGACCGGCTGATCGCCGCCTGGAACAGAGTCTCCAGTCGCTGCCAGCGCTCAGGAGTCATGACCGGTGCAGGATGATGGGAACCTTAACACGGCCCCCAGTTCGCACTGCGCCCGGCCAGAGCGTTTCGTTCCTCAGCAGCTGTTCAGGCCGCGGGCAAGAAAGGACCGTCGGGATCCGCGGCCGTCACACGGGGGACCAGCAGGCGTAGGGCCCTCCGCTCGACGCGCAACGCGAGCCGGTCGGTGGGCGGCTCTGGCTCACCGTCCCTATGGTGGAGAAACGCGGGTGGACCCTCGAGGACCGCGGCGCTCGCCTGCAGGTGGCGGTAACGTCGGAACCTCTCGATCGTCCCCAGGAACAACCGCGGGACGTTCGCGAGCATCTCCAGGATGCCTGCCTCCTCGAACACCACCAGGTCGAGCAGGCCGTCGTCGAGGCGGGCGCGCCGGGTGAGCAAGGCGCCGCCGCCGTACTGGCGACCGTTCACGCCAGCCACGATCAGCGCCCGGCCCTCGAAGCCGCCGGCGTCGGCGCGCAGCCTCCATTCGGGAGCGCGGTAACGCCTCGCGTGGGAGAGCGAGAGACGCACATAGGTAAGGATGCCCCGGCGGCCGCCCTGATGCCCGTGGGCCTGAAAGGCCGCGCCTATGACGGCGTCGAGGCCGGCGCCCGAGACGTTCAGGAACGGCCGGTCGTTGGCGAAACCCACGTCCATGCGGCGCGGCACAGCTTCGGCCAGCGCCGTCACCGCCGCGCGGGGCTTGAGCGGGATGCCCAGGGCCCGTGCCAGGCCGTTCCCGGAGCCCACGGGGACGAGGCCCAGGATCGACTCCGACCCCAGCAGGCCCCATGCGACCTCGTTGGCCGTTCCATCTCCGCCCGCCGCGATCACCAGTGCGCAGCCGTCGGCCACGGCCGCGTGGGCGAGCTCGCGCGCATGGCCCGGTGACCGCGTCTCCACCAGGTCGAGATCCGGCCAGGGGCCGCCGAGGAGCGCATCGCGAGCGCGGGCTGCAGCCAGGCCGGCCCGCGGGTTGAGGATCGCGCGGACCTTCACGCGGCCGACAGGACGCGTAACGTTTCGTCAACCATCCGCTCGGCCGTGAAGTGGGCCACGAAGCGCGCCCGTCCGGCCCGGGCCATGGATTCCCGGCGGCCCGGATCGGTCAGGATCGCGATCAAGGCCTCGGCCAGCCCGCGCGGGTCGCGGGCGGGCACCAGCTGGCCCGTGACGCCGTCCTCCACGGCCTCCGGGATGCCGCCGGCGGCCGTCGCCACCACCGCGCGTCCGAAGCACATCGCGTCGAGCAGGGTGGTGCCCAGGCCTTCCATGTGGGACGAGAGGCAAAACACGTCGAAGGCGGGCAGCAGGCGGTCGAGGTCGCGCCGGAAGCCTGCGAACACCACCCGCTCCAGGAGCCCCAGGCGGCGCGCCTGGGCCTCGAGTCGCGGCCGCAGCTCGCCTTCGCCCACCACCACGAAACGTGCGTCGGGAACGCTCCTGTCCACGATCGCCGCGGCTTCGAGCAACGTGACGTGGTCCTTGTGGTCGGTCAGCGCCGCGACGTTGCCCACCACGGGCGCTCCAGCGGGCACGCCGAGCTCCCGAAGCGCCTGGCGGCCGCCCGGCTGGGGCGGCCGGTCGGGCACGCCCTCGTAGACGATGCTCACCTGGTGGCTCGGCACGCCACCAGACTGAAGCACGCCCGCGATCGCGTGGCTCACGGCAATCACGCGATCGCAAGCGGCGTATTTGCGGCGGGACAAGACGCCGCGCAGCGGGAAGTCCACCCGGCGCGTGGCGACGCGCCGGGCGCCGCAGCGTCCGGCCAGGACCCCCGCCGAGACCGCGTGGGGATCGTGAAGCTGGACGGCCTGCGGAGCGAAGCCTCGCAACACCCGACGCAGCCCCAGCGCAGCCCCGGGCGAGAGGTCGCCACGCAGGGCCAGTGGGAAAACGCCCAGGCCCGCCGCACGGGCGCGTTCCTCCAGGTCGCCCCCGCGTCGGCACGCCACCGCCACCTCGTGGCCCCGCGCCGCCATGCCGAGAGCCGTGAGCAGGACCTGGTTCTGGCCGCCGCGCCAGCCGGCGGCCGAGTCCACGTGCAGGATCCTCATCGCGCGCCGTCTTGGAGCGCGCGCAGCTTGAGGAGCTTGACGAAGGTGTAGTACGTGTTCAGGGTCGAGACCGCGAATCCGGCGGACCCGAGGCGCACGCCGCCGCGCAGCAGGTAGTTGCGGACGAAGGCCCAGGCCGGGGCGAGCAGCAGGTCGGCGGCGCTGGCCCGCCGCCCCCCGGCGTGGGCCTGCTCGGCCCACAAGCTGGTGTAGGCGTCGATCTTGCGCAGGTGGGCCGAGACGTCGTCGTAGGGGAAATGGAGCAGGTCGCGGCGCAGCCGGCCGACGCTGCCGTCCACGGAGACCGACTCGTGGACGAGGGCGCCCTGCCAGCGGCCGCGGCGACGGTCGAAGAGCCGCACCTGGGGATCGGGGTACCAGTCGGTTCCGCGGATCTCGCGGCCCAGGTAGATCGCGACCCGCGGGATGCGGTAGGCCGCGTGGTCGAAGCCACGCGCCCGCAGCCCCTCGATCTCCCTCCGCAGCTCCGGGCTGATCCGCTCGTCGGCGTCGAGGGCGAGTATCCAGTCGTGGCGGGACTGCGCCGTCGCGAAGCTGCGCTGGGCCACGAAACCCGGCCAGGGGCTGTTGACGACCACGCGGGCGCCGGCCGCCCTGGCGACCTCCTGCGTGCGGTCGGTGGAGCCGGCGTCCACCAGCACCACCTCGTCGCAGAATGCCACGCTCTCCAGAGCCGCGCCGAGCTTGCGTTCCTCGTTCTGGGCGATCAACACGGCCGAGAGCGGCGTCACCAAATCGCAGTATAGTAGGGGGGCTTGGAACGCGGATACCGGGTCGTCGTGGAATACCAGGAGCCGGCCTACGAGCTGCGCTCGGGGCACGACAGTGTGTACAAGGTCGCCTACGACGTCCGCGCCGCCTCGCCGGCGCAGGCGGTGCGGATGGGCCTCGACGAGTTCCACACCACAGCGCGGCTTTCGAACGTGAGTTGGGCGCGCGAAGTGCGCCGGGCCTTTGCCGTGGTGTTGGCCCCGGACGAGACGCTTCATGCCGAGTTCCTGTACAAACCCTCCGGCCAGGACGGGCCCCCTCAGGACACGGGTGAACGCCGTAGCAAGAGCCGCGTCGCCTAACCTCCGCCTCGCCGCATCCGCGCCATGAGCGACCTCCTCGAGCTGTTCCGCGAGCGCGGGGCGCTGCTCGAGGGCCACTTCCTGCTCTCGTCGGGCCTGCACTCGGCGCGTTACCTGCAGAGCGCGCGGGTGCTGATGGACCCGGCGCTGGCCACCCGGCTCGGCGACCAGCTCGCGCGGGTGCTGGAGCCGCTGCTGGACGGGCCGCCGGGGGCCGTGGTCGCCCCCGCGCTGGGCGGCGTGCTGGTGGCCCACGAGGTGGCGCGCGCCTTCGGCTGCCGCGGGTTGTTCACGGAGCGCGAGCAGGGCGAGATGACGCTGCGCCGCGGTTTCATGCTGGAACCGGGGGAATTGGTGGTGGTGGTGGAGGACGTGATCACCACCGGCGGCTCCACACGCGAGGTGATCGAGGCGGTGGCGCGCCACGGAGCCAGGGTGGGTGCCGTCGGCAGCCTGGTGGACCGCGCCGCGGGCCAGGTGGACCTGGGCGTGCCCCGGCGTTGCCTGTTGAGCCTGGAGGTGCCCGCCTGGGAGGCCGCGGCCTGCCCGCTGTGCGCGGCGGGGGGCGCGCCCTCGAAGCCCGGCTCGCGCGGCGCGAGGTAACGCGTGCGCTTCCGGCTCACGCTGGCGTACGACGGCACGGCCTTCCAGGGCTGGCAGAGCCAGCGCGCGGGCGCGCGCACGGTGCAAGGCGAACTGGAGGCCGCACTCGGGCGCCTCGCGGGTGGGGCGCGCGTGGTGGTCTACGGCGCGGGGCGCACCGACGCGGGGGTGCATGCTGCCGGCCAGGTCGCGCACTTCGACCTGGAGCGCGCGATGGACCCTGGCGCCCTGAGGCGGGCCTTGAACGGCACGCTCCCAGACGACATCCGCGCCCTCGAGGCCAGCGAGGCCGAGCCGAGCTTCCACGCCCGCCGCAACGCGACCTCCAAGCTCTACCGCTACGTCCTCGACACCGGCGAGATTCAACTGCCGTCGCGGCGCCTGTACGCCGGGCACGTGCCGATGCGTCTCGACGAGTTGGCGGTGGCCGAGGCCGCGACGCTCTACCGCGGCCGCCACGACTTCGCCTCGCTTGCCTCCGCGGGCAGCTCGGTCAAGACCACAATCCGCACCGTGACCCGGGCCGAAGTGCGTTGGGAGGACCCGGCCCGCGGCGTGCGTAGCCTGGTGTTCGAGACCCAGGCCGACGGCTTCCTGCGCCGGATGGCGCGCAGCATGGTGGGGGGACTGGTGGCGGCTGGCCGCGGCCGCGCCACGCCCACGGTCCTGCGCGAGGCCCTGCTGGCCCGCGACCGACGGGCCTGGCCCGCACCGGCCGAGGCGCGGGGGCTCGTGCTCGTCCGCGTCTTCTACGACGCGGTGTAGGATTAACCGTTCCGGCCCGCCGCCGATGTCATTCCAGGATTTGCTCGAGGTCGTCCCCACGGGCTCCGAGGAGCGGCAGCTCCTGCGGGCGATCGACTTCGCCCGCCTGCCCCGCCACGTGGCGATCATCATGGACGGGAATGGACGCTGGGCGAAGCTGCGCCACAAGCGTCGGGTGGAGGGACACCGCGCCGGCATCGCCTCGGTGCGGGACGTCGTGGAGACCTCCGCGCGCCTCGGACTCGAGGTGCTGACCCTGTACGCGTTCTCGGTCGAGAACTGGAAACGCCCCAAGACCGAGGTCCGCACCCTGATGCTCCTGCTCAAGCACTATCTGCGCCTGGAGCTGGACACGTTGCTCAGGAACAACATTCGCTTCCGCGTGATCGGCCGCGGCCTCGAGTTGGCCGAGGACGTGCGTCGGGAGCTGGAGCGGGCCACGCAGGCCACGCGGCGCTGCGGCGGGCTGATGTTCAACATCGCCCTCAACTACAGCGGGCGCGCCGAGATCACCGACGCCGTCAGGCGCCTGGTCTCTGCGGCCGTGGAACGTGGCACGGCGCCGGTCATCGACGAGGCCACGATCGCCTCCCAGCTCTACACGGCCGGCCAGCCCGATCCCGACCTGCTGATTCGTACCAGCGGCGAGTTGCGCATCTCCAACTTCCTGCTCTGGCAGATCGCCTACTCCGAGATCTGGGTCACCGACGTGCTCTGGCCCGACTTCCGCCGCCGCCACCTGCTCCAGGCCGTCGTGGACTACCAGAAGCGCGAGCGGCGGTACGGCGGCATCCAGTCCACTTGAGCTATCCGCCGGGGTTCGCGAGGAACCTGGCCTTCCGCGTGACCACGGCCGTGGTCGCTCTGCCACTCCTGCTGCTCGCCTTCTTCCGAGGACCGCGCTGGTTGGGGGTTGCGCTCGTGGCGGGAGCCCTGGTGGCCGGGCTCGTCGAGTTCTTCGCGCTCCTGGCCGCCCGCGGGCTCGTTCCCATGCGCTCCACGGGCCTGGCCCTGGCGGCCGCCATGTTCGTCGACGTTGCGACGCCGGGCTGGAATGACGGGCCGGTCTGGCCCCTGGCGGCCCTGCTGCTGCTCACCGTCGCGCTGCGGCCGGGCCGCGCCCTGGAGGAGACG
>Ga0187893_10012743_pt1 | contig 11869 bp, 11 predicted proteins | sample MA1701074metaG_FD_139574 | JGI IMG/M metagenome (GOLD analysis project Ga0187893, IMG submission 139574) | White microbial mat communities from a basaltic lava cave in the Kipuka Kanohina Cave System on the Island of Hawaii, USA - MA170107-4 metaG ... | reverse complement strand
CAGCTGCCGCGCATGGCAGTCGAACCCCGCTCGATGCAGCGGACCCGGCCTTCCGGACTTGCCGGAAGTGGCCCTCGGCCGCTGCGCTCGGGCTCAACAGATGACCCTTTATCCGTACTATCCGCCTGCAGCACGTCGGCGTCACGTCGTCATTCACGATGGCGATGCGCAAGCAGTTGGCGCTCGAGCTCGATCCGCTGCGCGAGAACGCGATCGACAATCATCCGTGGCGCGCTTGGGCGAGTGCCGAAGCTGTATCGAGTCGAATGCCGGGAGGGCAGAGCCGCTGGAGCGCGGGCAAGGATCTGTCGTGGGAGCCGCTGCGCATCGAGCGCGTGTGCGAAGTGAAGTACGACCATCTGCAGGGCGACCGCTTCCGGCACGCTGCGACATTTCTTCGCTGGCGGCCCGACAAGCCACCGCGCGATTGCCGCTACGACCAGCTCGAAGTTACGAAGCCTTACGAGCTCGCGAAGATTTTCGGCGCGGCGCCTCGGTCCGAGTGATATCGGCCCAATCGTTCGGCGCGTCGTCCGGATCGAGCGGTTCCTGCGCGGGCCGAAGTGATTCGGGCACGTGTTGCAGATTCAGGCGAATGCACGTCCACGTCGACGATCGTCCGCGCATCGAATCGATCAACACATCGGCAGGCTCAAGCGGCGAGGCGCTCAAGACTTGACTCATTCTAGAAAAGAGCCGAAACTCAGCGTCCATGGCCTCGGTTCCCGCTCCCACGTCAAAGCTCGCTGAACGCGGTTACACCGACAAAACCGCGCGCATAGCGCTCCGCCGCACCGGGCTGCGTGTGACCGCGCCGCGCGCGGCAGTGCTGATGTGGCTGTCGCGAAATCCGCATGCCACGGTGGATCACATCAAGTCGGGCGTTTACCGACGTTTGGGCTCGGTGTCGACCCAGGCCGTGTACGACGTACTCGCCGCGTGCTCCAGCGCTGGCTTGGTGCGGCGGATCGAACCGGCCGGCCACCCGGCCCGATACGAGTGTCGCGTCGGCGACAACCACCATCATCTGGTATGCCGTACCTGCGGTCGCACGGAAGACATCGACTGCGCCGTCGGGAATCGACCCTGTCTGACTCCCAACGACGCGCACGGATTTGACGTTGACGAGGCCGAGGTCGTGTTCTGGGGCCGCTGTCCGCGCTGCCAGACCGACGCGGCTCAAAGATCCGACATGTCGCAGCGGCCACGTCGGAGCGAGTTCAAGCACAAGCTACCCACCGCCACGAGGAGGCGCAATCATGACTGACCCAAAGTCCAAACCCACCACAACTGACGCCGGCATCCCGGTCGCAAGCGACGAACATTCGCTCACCATTGGGCCGGACGGCCCGATTCTGCTCCAGGACCATTACCTGATCGAGCAGATGGCGAACTTCAACCGCGAGCGGATCCCCGAGCGTCAGCCGCATGCGAAGGGCGGCGGCGCTTTCGGTGAATTCGTCGTCACCAACGATGTGAGCCGATACACCAAGGCCGCCGTATTTCAACCGGGCACCAAGACCGACATGCTGATCCGGTTTTCTACCGTCGCGGGCGAGCGGGGCAGCCCGGATACCTGGCGTGACCCGCGCGGATTCGCGGTGAAGTTTTATACGTCCGAGGGCAACCTCGATATCGTCGGCAACAACGTGCCGATCTTTTTCATCCGTGATCCCATGAAGTTTCAGCACTTCATCCGTTCGCAGAAACGCCGGTTGTCCAACAACCTGCGCGATCATGATATGCAGTGGGACTTCTGGACCTTATCGCCCGAATCGGCGCACATGCTGAGTTGGCTGATGGGCGACCGCGGCATTCCGAAGACCTGGCGTCACATGAACGGCTACTCCAGCCACACGTACAGCTGGGTCAATGCTGAAGGCAAAACGTTCTGGGTCAAGTACCACTTCAAGACCGATCAGGGCATCGAGTTCCTGACGCAAGCCGAGGCCGATAAGCTGGCGGGGAAAGACGCGGATTACCATCAGCGCGATCTATACGACGCGATCGAGCGTGGCGATCATCCGAGCTGGACCTTGAAGATGCAGATCATGCGGTTCGAGGACGCCAAGACCTATCGGTTTAATCCGTTTGATCTCACTAAGGTGTGGCCGCACGGCGATTACCCGCTGATAGAGGTGGGTCGTTTCACTCTCAATCGCAACGTCACCGACTATCACACCGAGATGGAGCAGGCGGCGTTCCAGCCGAACAACACGGTGGCGGGCACCGGCCTGTCCCCGGATAAGATGCTGCTGGCGCGCGGATTCTCTTACGCGGACGCACACCGCGCCCGCCTCGGGGTCAACTATCAGCAGATTCCGGTCAACCGGCCCATGGTCGAGGTGAACAGCTATTCGAAGGATGGCGCGATGCGCGTGCAAAACGCGTCCGACCCGGTGTACGCGCCGAACTCCTACGGTGGTCCGAAGGCCGATCCGTCGCGCACCGCCGAGGCGCTGTGGGCCGCCGACGGTCAGATGGTGCGGTCAGCTCATACGCTTCGCAAGGAAGACGACGACTGGGGTCAGGCGCGTACGATGGTGCGTAAAGTGCTGGACGACGCGGCCCGCGCCCGGCTGGTGGCCAACGTTGCTGGCCATCTAAGCAATGGGGTTTCACCACCAATCCTGGCCAGAGCGCTCGAATACTGGCGCAACATCGACCAGGAGATCGGCGATCGCATTGCCAAGAGCGTCAACGGCGGTCAGGAGCCCGCGGCGCCTAAGTCAAGCGCTAGGAAAGGCGAGTACTCGGCGGCGTAATGCGATAGCGTAATTTTGCGTTGAGTCAGACCCCGCGTAGCCGGACAGGTGACGCGGGACCATCCTTGGCGACGTTTCTTCGCTGGCGGCCCGACAAGCCACCGCGCGATTGCCGCTACGACCAGCTCGAAATCACGAAGCCTTACGAACTACCGCGATGGCACCACGCACATTGTCCTGGAGCCGCTGGATCTGTAGGTGCACCGAAGCAACCGGGACGGGCAGAATTTCGAAGATCCGCAGCTTACGCGTGTCCATCTAAAAATTGCTAGACCGCACAGGAGGATTTCGTATGACCATGACCCCCAGCCGGAGAAAGCTTGCGCTCACCGGGCATATCACCTCTTCGGTAGGTCTGCTCGGTTCGATCGCGGCTTTTCTGGCTCTCTCCATGGCCGGCCTCAATAGCCAAGACGACCAGACCATCCGAGCATTCTACTTGGCTATGGATTTGGTCGCTCGATTCATCATCGTGCCGCTAGCGTTCGCCTCACTGCTTACCGGACTTATCCAGTCACTTGGCACGCCTTGGGGTTTGTTCCGGCACTATTGGGTTCTCGCCAAGCTTTTGATCACTGCCTTTGCCACGACAATCTTATTGATCAAGCTTAAGTTGATCGGCTACGCAGCCCACTTGGCGACAGAAGCAATTTTGCCTCGCGCCGACCTCGCCACAGCGGGAACGGAACTCAGGTTCCACGCCGCTGCTGGTCTGTTGGTATTACTTGTGCCCACAGTGCTCTCGGTGTACAAACCGCGCGGCCTTACCCCCTACGGGCGGCGCAAGCAGCAAGAGCAAAGGGGCGTGTCGCAAACGTCAGATATTTCTCGGCAGCGGCCTTCCTCAATTTCCGATGGCGTCATTAGCATATCGTCCGGCGGCTTTATCACGGTCACACTGCGCCGCATGCAAGTCTTTGGTCTGGCCGTCGCCGTTTTGCTCATTCATTTGCTAATTCTCCATGTCACTGGCACCGGACACGTCAGCCACTGAGCATGGCGTTCACGAGGGTGCGATCTAACAATTCATTCAAGCCGACGCCGCTTCGCGGCGCGGCTTAATTCAGGCGTTAGGCCACAGAGGAGACACCCATGCCTCGTTACGTTGCCCTTCTTCGTGGAGTCAGTCCCATGAACGCCAAGATGGCTGATCTTAAGGCGTGCTTCGAGGACTTAGGTCTGAGTGACGTCAAGACCGTGTTATCCAGCGGCAACGTTGTCTTTACTGGGATAAGCAAATCCGAGGCCAGCTTGGCCAAGACTCTCGAATCTGGCATGGCTAAGCACCTTCCACGCAGCTTTCCCACCATAGTGCGGCGAGTTGACCGCCTGGCTACCCTACTTGCGCAAGATCCATTCTCAGAGTTTCGCGTTTCGGCAAAGGAAAAGCGGATCGTCACTTTCTTGAGTGAACCCTATCGCGGCAAGCTTTCGTTACCCACCGAATCAGAAGGGGTTCGGATTCTTGCCATGAAAGGGAGCGAAGTGTTCACTGTCTACGAGCCAAACCCTCGCGGCCCAGTTTTTATGAGACTACTCGAGAAGACTTTCGGAAAAGGTGTAACTACACGAACCCTGGACACAGTCAAAAAATGCGTGGCTGCATGAGACTGCGGCCTAACAATTCATTCAAGCCGACGCCGCTTCGCGGCGCGGCTTAATTCAAGCGTTCGGCGGCAGAGGGCGTAGCGAGAGGGCACCATGAAAATCGTTGTCATCGGCGGTAGCGGGCTGATCGGGAAGAAGGTCGTGGCGAACCTCTGCCAGCGCGGCCACGACGTGGTGGCGGCGTCACCGTCGTCGGGCGTTGACGCCGTCACCGGCGAGGGGCTGGCGCAGGCGCTCGCCGGTGCCCAGGTGGTCGTCGATGTCGCGAACGCGCCTTCGTGGGAGGACGCCGCCGTCCTGGCGTTCTTTGAAACCTCCAGTCGCAACCTGTCGGCTGCGGAAGCTGTAGCAGGCGTTGGCCACCATGTGGCGCTGTCTGTCGTCGGCACCGAGCGGCTGCTGGCCAGCGGCTACTTCCGCGCGAAGCTTGCCCAGGAGAACCTCATCAAGGCTTCCCCCGTCCCGTATACGATCGTGCGAGCCACGCAATTCTTTGAATTCGTGGGGGGCATCGCCCAAGCAGCGACCGAGGGCCAGACGGTTCGGCTCCCGCCGGTTCTGATGCAGCCCATCGTGTCAGACGATGTCGCCGCCGGCGTGGCCGACGCGGCTCTCGACAAGCCGTTGAACGCCACGGTCGATCTGGCCGGCCCGGAGTTGATCCGACAGGACGACCTCGTGCGGCAGTTCCTGAGCGCGACCGGGGACACGCGGGCGGTCGTTACCGATCCCCAGGCGATGTACTACGGCGTCGCGGTGGACGAGCGATCTCTGACGCCGGGCGACAACCCACGTCTCGGCCGGACCCGGTTCGCGGACTGGCTCGCCCGAAGTCACGGGTAGCAAAGGCACGCCGAACCAGGCGCTGCACCTGACCCGGGCCGCAAAGGCGGCCCCGGCAGGTGAGCTTTATCGTTAGGCCGCTTGTGGTACGATGCAAGGCGTGAGAGGTCGAGAATGAACGAGGGCATTCTTGCTTGTTGTCATCATCTCTGTGTCGTTGACCATTGCGCTTGCACAAGAGCCGAGTCGACCTGAACAGGTGTCGATCCGATTCAGCCCATAGATCCAGGTTTCGCTTACCCGAACGCACCGGATACGATGGACCTCGGAACGGTGCTCGTGCGGTCACTCTCTGGGCGGGCCGTCGATGAGCAGGGCAATGTTCTCCTTCGTCACCAGCTCCGCTTCTTGTTCCCGAAGTCATAGAACATCCGGCCGGAATCAGCCGTCGCCTAAAGACCCAGGAGGTATTGATGAAAGCATTGATCTTTCGCGAGACCGGTGAACCGAAGAGCGTATTGCAACTGGCAGAGATCCCTACCCCGCCTTTGGCCCCTGGCGAAGCGCTCGTCCGAGTGCTGCTGAGCCCGATCAACCCATCGGATCTGCACATGGTGCGCGGGCGCTATGGCTATCAGCCGAAATTGCCAGCCAGCCCAGGCGCTGAAGGCGTGGGGATTGTGGAGGCTCTAGGTCCGGGCGTGCAAGGTCCGATTGTTGGAACTCGCGTAGTTTTCGTTCACACGTGGCACACCTGGGGCGAGCAGATCGTGTGCCCAGTGGACAGACTCGTGCCTGTTCCAGACGGCCTAGACGATCCGGCCGCCGCCACTTCCTGCACGAATCCTTTGACTGCATGGGCATTGACTAGATCAAGTCACAATCTCAAGGAGGGCGACTGGCTCCTACAGACGGCGGCGGCATCCAGCGTCGGGAAGTTGGTGCTTCAATTGGCGCAGCAGTATCGATTCAAGACCATCAACGTCATCCGGCGGCGCGAGCAGGAATCAATCATACGCAATCTCGGAGGCAATGAGGTCATCTGCACAGCCGACGAGGATCTCAGGGCACGCCTGCAGAAATTGACCGCGGGCAAGGGCGTTGAACGAGCGATTGACTGCGTTGCCGGGGAACTTGGCGCTGAGATTGCCCTCAACCTCGCTCCCGCTGGAACCATGCTTGTGTATGGAGCCCTTTCCAGTCATCGGCAGACGGACCCCGCGAAATTCACCATGCCGCTCTTCGCTCCGCGTTTGATTTATTCGACAGCGACGGTTCGCGGGTGGTGGCTTCCGCGTTGGGTGAGTTCCCAGCCGCTCGCCGAAGTGCGGGCAGCGACGAGCGATCTCCTCACCATGTTGTCGAACGGAGCACTTACGCCGCCAGCGATTGTGCGGTATTCATTTAAGGACTTCCAAGAGGCAGTACGCCTAGCCGATGGTGAGGCAGGACAGCAAAAGGTCTTGCTGGACTTCTCGTAAAGATCGGTCGACTTGAATGTAATGCTGGCATATGCAGATCCACTCTACTGGATCTGCGCTTTAGCCAGCAATGAATGATTCAGTAGGTGGCAGGACCATGCTTGCAACGCGGCCGAACTAGCGGTTGCACCGGAGCCGGCGCACACGAGTTGCTCATCCTTCGTCCAGTGCCGCTGCGCCGGCCCGGTGAACCTTGTCGTTAGGTGCTGAGTCACCCACAACATGAAAGTTCTCTCATCGGCTTGGTGCGCGATCATTCTTCCTGCACTCGTGGGCTTGGGTTGGAGTGGCTTAGCCGTTCACGGCTTGGGCGTGTACGGCTGGAGCCTTTTTGTTGTGCTGCCGCTTTTCGTCAGCACAGGCGCGTCACTTCTTTGGTCGTTGCAGGCGTCGCGTTTGTTTTGGTCGGCTTACGGCATCGCCTGCGCCTCGCTTCTGCTTCTCGGTGTCATGCTGTTGTTCATCGCGATTGATGGCTTCATCTGTCTGGTGATGACGCTGCCGATTTCGGTAGTGCTTGGGATTCCCGGTACTTTCCTTGGTCGTTATCTCGCCCGCCTCGGCTCTTCGAGCCGAGGCGGCGCGGCCTGGCCATGTTTGCTCATCGCTTTGTTTCCGCCAATCGCTGCATTTGATGCCTCTACTCAGTCATCGCCGCCGATGCGCGTCGTCACCACGAGTGTTAGCATTCGCGCTCCTGCGGAGCGCGTCTGGCAAATTGTCATCGCATTTCCGACAATCACGAAACCAGCGGACGGGATTTTCCGATTCGGCTTTGCTTATCCGCTTAGTGCAGACATCGCTGGCAGTGGAGTTGGGGCGATTCGCCATTGCACGTTTTCTACCGGCAGTTTCGTGGAGCCGATTACCGACTGGGAGCCGCCGCGTCTGCTTGCTTTCGACGTGACTTCCTGTCCAGAACCCATGCAGGAGTTTTCACCCTATCGTGATTTTCACGCGCGACACCTAAAGAACTACATGGTTTCACATCACGGCGAGTTTCGAATTCAGCAGGATGGTGCGAGCACCATCCTGCAAGGAACAACGTGGTACACACATTCCATTTCGCCGCAGTGGTATTGGGGACCGATTTCTGATTACATCATTCATCGCATCCATGAGCGCGTTCTCACACACATCAGGAGCATCGCGGAAGGCACCTAACCAGTCAGTGGAGCTAACCGCCACCCGCTGTGCGTTCACATTTATCATGATCAAGACCTCTTTATTTCGAGCATCGCTCGCTCTCGGTGGCGGTAGCTCACTTCTTTCTCGTTAAACTTTATTCAGGTATTAGGGCAATAATCCGCAGGGGTCCCCCGCTTCCTCCTCGTATTTTCATCGGCATAGCAAATACTATCGCACCTTTTGTGGGCAATTTATCCAGGTTGGCGACGTTCTCGAATGCGGGGATGTTTTTCTCGAATAATGTTCTGTGGCTTTCGAACAGCTCGGATTGACCATAATCGATACTCGGCGTGTCTAGTCCTATAGCGCTTATTTTCCGGTTTTCGACCAGCCACCTCGCTGCTTCGGGATGCAAGCCGGGGAAATGCAGCTCCTTTACAGCATCCGGCCCGCGCCTGTCGGTTCCCATGTATTTAACACGGTCGGGCCAGTATTGGCCGTAACCCGTATACAAGAGCACAATAGAGTTATCAGGTATTTGCCCGTTTTTCGATTCCCACTCGGCGAAATCTTCGATGCCAACCTGATAATCCCAATCTGCCAGAGCTTTCTTTGAGACATCAACAACCAAAGCATTTCCAATGAGCTGCTCGAGTGGAATTTGGTCAACGGTATTCTTTCCTTCCGCAAAGTGGACCGGGGCATCTATATGCGTACCACCGTGTTCAGCGGCGCAAAATTGATATGCGGAGTAGAAGAAGCCTTTATCGGTAGTTCCACTGAACACCTTTTCAAAACTGAAGGTCTCTGAAGTCGGCCAGTAAATCGTATCGGAAGAGAAATCATGAGTGAGGTCGACCCAGCGTCCTGATGGAAAGGAATCGGTCTTGGTGCATCCGGCAGTTAATAACAAAACCAACGCCCAAGTGAAGGCTGATTTATTGTATATCATCTCTTACCTCCGTGGTCTGCAGCGCTTTTTTATTAGCGCTCAATCAATTTCAAATGTATATTAACTTAGATTCATTCTGTTCGATAATTGAAGGGTTGTTGCTCAAATCCAAAAATGTCATTTCGACTCCTTCGGCTACGCTCAGGATAAACTCCGGGAGAAATCTTTCTTTTTAAGATTATCAACACACGAAACAGAAAGATATCTCACATCCATTCGATATGACAGACTATTTCTATATTTGAGCAACAGCCCGTTGAGATATGATTCAATTAATCAACGTTACACTCGCTTTTGGCGCAAGGGTGGTCCTTAATAACCTTTCATGGCACATAAAGCCTCAGAAGAAGATCGGGTTGTTCGGCCCGAACGGTACGGGAAAAACAACATTACTCGACCTGATCGCCGACATTCGGGAGCCGGACTCAGGGTCGATTTCCATGACTCCGTCAATTAGCGTCGGGTATCTGCCCCAAGAGGTTGAGGAGGCACATTCAGGAAGAACGGTACTTGAAGAAGCTATGGCGGCATTCAAAGAGGTATCGGGGCTCGAGAAAGAGGCTGAAAGTATTGCCAATAAGTTAAATAGGGTCGGGGACTCAAGCAGCGGTGAATATAAAAAACTACTTTTACACCTCGATAATATTCAGGCCGAACTCGCAACCCGCGATTCACATAAGATACGGTATGAGGCGGAAAAGTTGTTAATGGGTCTTGGTTTCGAGACAAGCGACCTAAGCCGACCGCTCGGTACTTTTTCAGGCGGGTGGCGCATGCGCGTGGCGCTCGCCAAACTTCTTCTCCAGAAGCCTGATGCGCTTCTTCTCGACGAGCCTACCAACCACCTCGACATCGAGAGCATCGCCTGGCTGGAGAACTATCTAAAAACCTTTCACGGCGCCGTGATTCTGGTATCCCATGACCCTTACTTTCTCGACCGCATGGTTGACACGATAGCCGAATTGGCAATGGGCCGGATTACCGAATATGCGGGCAACTATTCATTCTATCTCCGGGAGCGAGAAGCGCGGATTGCCATCCACAAATCGGCATACGAAAACCAGCAGAGGCAAGTCCGTGACATTGAGAGGTTTATAGAGCGCTTTCGGTACAAGGCATCAAAGGCCAGGCAAGTGCAAAGTAGGATTAAGATGCTAGAGAAAATGGAGATGATCCCTCCCCCTCCGTCCGACGACCCTGGAATACATTTCAGGTTTCCTGAGCCGCCGAAGTCGGGTAGAACCGTTTTAGAGCTTTCTACATTCTCCAAATCGTACTCTGATGAAAATGGGGCTGCCAATGAAGTCTTTATCGAAGCGGGGCCGTTGCTGATAGAGCGGGGAGATAAGATAGCTCTTGTCGGCAAGAACGGTGCAGGTAAAAGCACGCTGGCTAGGATACTAATCGACACTGAGCCATTTGAAGGAAATCGGGCTGTTGGTTATAAAGTTGAAGTAACGTATTACGCCCAGCATCAGGCGGAAACTCTAGATCCCACCAACTCTATTATCGAGGAGTTGGGAACTCTAACTAAAGGACACAACGAAACGCAGGTAAGGTCGCTGCTCGGCGCATTTTTATTCAGCGGAGACGATGCATTCAAAAAGATAGGAGTGTTATCCGGCGGCGAGAAAAGCCGGGTCGCCTTGGCAAAGGCGCTGCTCTTTCCCAGTAATTTTATGATATTGGACGAGCCGACAAACCACCTGGATATTCAATCAAAAAGTATTCTAATTGAAGCATTAAAACAGTACGCCGGAACCTTTGTCGTGGTGAGCCACGACCGACACTTTCTCGACCAGGTTGTGAACAAAGTGTGGTACGTCGAGCGCGGAAAGGTTCACACATACATTGGGAACTATTCAGACTACCAATATCACCTCAGCACAAGAAAAGACGAACCAGCGAATATAAAAAGCGCCGGAGGGGTTGAGAATAAAAAGTATGGAGTCGTAAATTCCAACTCGAAAAACCGGAGCTTTCCTCCAAAATTAAGAGATGAGAGACGGAGGGAAGCCGAGGAACGAAATCGCAGGCACAGAGAGATCCAAGAACGCGGGATTGAGAACGTTAACGATTGGAGACAGCTATCCTCAGCACAGTTACTCAAAGCTCTTGCCGAGCTGGAGAATAGAATACAATCGATGGAAGACAGAAAATCAGAGATCGAAAGAGCTCTCCAAGAGCCTGACGCATACAAGGACAGGAATATGTCAGATGAATTGTCGAGTGAATATAGTGAACTGCAGGAGTCTCTCACATCTTTATATGAAAAGTGGGAATCCATCACGACCCATCTGGGATCGGATATCAATTGAACTTACTTTAATGATTATTTGTAATCATCAAGATTTGATTAGTCGAACGGTGTTAGGAAAAAAATCTTTCTCTTATAAGATTCCCAACACTGTCATTCTGGATTCATTTCAGAATCTGAAAGAGATGCTGAAACAAGTTCAGCATGACAAACAGACCCTTCGCTTCACTCAGGGTGACAATTGCGGTGTAATAACTTCCTTTTTGAGCACAACTTAACACCAGACTCTCTGTTATTTCCATCTGATGCAAGTGGTTCCCTGGAAACCTTACTCTAGATGGGAGTGTGGGGTTTAGAGGGAAGTTTTATCGGGTCTCCTTATGGCTACCACAGATCCCACTGCTCATCAGAAAAGTCTTTTAATTGCCATCTGACGTGAACTGCACGTCAGATACTGCGTCCATTTGCTTAGATCTTGATTTTGTCTGTTTTTAATGTTTTTTGTTTTTATATAAATTACGAACGTCGATTTCCTCGCCGTCGGTAGTGAGAATTTTGGTTTGATTGTTCATCGTAACTATATGAAGTTCTGCGCTTCTACCGTCGTCGAACTTCACATTGTAAGCCTTGCCTACCATTTTATTGACACTGCCAAGAATCGTACCCTTTAAGCCCGGCTCGAATTCAATTTCTCCCAAGTTGATCTTGACCTTCACTACAAACCTAGCGCCTTGTGAATACATTGTCCACACCTCTCCTAACGGGCTGTTGTCCAAACATAGAAATAGTCTGTCATATCGAACGGATGTGAGATATCTGTCTGTTTCATGTATGGATAATCTTAAAAAAGATTTCTCCCGGAGTTTATCCTGAGCGTAGCCGAAGGAGTCGAAAT
>Ga0187893_10012742_pt1 | contig 11869 bp, 9 predicted proteins | sample MA1701074metaG_FD_139574 | JGI IMG/M metagenome (GOLD analysis project Ga0187893, IMG submission 139574) | White microbial mat communities from a basaltic lava cave in the Kipuka Kanohina Cave System on the Island of Hawaii, USA - MA170107-4 metaG ... | reverse complement strand
TCGGGCTCGTGCCGGCCTGGCAGGCAGCGCGCACCAACGTCATCGAGGCCATGAAGGAAGGCGGGCGAAGCTCCGCAGGCTCGAGCGGCCGGTGGCTGCGGAACACGCTCGTCGTCGCCCAGGTGGCGCTGTCGCTGGTTCTGCTGGTGGGTGCGGCGCTCCTGCTGCGCAGCTTCAGCCGGCTTCTCGCCGTCGATCCCGGCTTCCGTACTGAGAACGTGTTGGCGTTCCAGGTGGCGCTTCCGCTGAGCGCTTATAAGAATGCCGCCCAGCGCATCATCTTCTTCGACGAGTTTCTCGAAAGAATGCGGCGGTTGCCGCGTGTGCGATCGGCCGGGATGGTCCAGTCTCTTCCGATTCTCGACGCGTACCGGTTGGCCTTCAGCGTCCAAGGTCGACCGACGCCGCCCGGCAGCGGGCCGTCGGAGAACTATCGAGTCGTCTCACCCGGATACTTCGAGACCCTGGGCATACCGCTTCGCCGCGGACGCGCGTTCACGAATCAGGACACGTCCAAGTCTCCGCTGGTTGCGGTCGTCGACGAAGCCTTTGCCCGCCGGCACTTCCCCGGCGAGAATCCGATCGGCCGGCAGCTTTCCATCGGTAACGGAACGGAGGGGTCCTTCGAGATCGTTGGCATGGTCGGCGACGTCCGCTACGGAGGACTCGATGCGGGACAGGATCCGACGATGTACATCCCGTACGGCCAGGACGTCTTCGGCATGATGTGGATCGTCGCTCGAACCGAAGGTGAACCGACATCGATTGTGTCAGACGTCCGGAGCCTGCTGACAAACCTCGATCGGAACATCCCGGCCTTCTCGATGAGTCCGCTGACGGAGGTCGTCAGCGACTCGCTTGCACAGCGTCGCTTCTCGATGCTCTTGCTCGGCCTTTTCGCGACGATCGCACTTTTGCTCGCCGCAGTCGGGTTGTACGGCGTCATCGGGTACTCGGTCACTCAGCGCACGCAGGAGATAGGTGTACGGCTCGCCGTGGGAGCGTCACGTGGCCGCGTGCTCGGGATGGTCATCGGCCAGGGTCTGAAGCTGGTCGTCGCTGGAACAGTGATCGGACTCGCTGGCGCGCTGGCTCTGGCGCGCCTGGTCTCGACGCTGCTGTTCGAGGTCACGCCGTTCGATCCGCCGAGCTACGCCGGCACGGTGCTCGCGCTGATTGCCGTGGCTCTCCTGGCCTGCTGGTTCCCCGCTCGCCGCGCGCTGCGGGTCGATCCGATTGCGGCGCTGCGATGTGAGGAGGATCAGCGCCGTCCGATCTTCCTTTCCCATTCGGGCTCCAGGAGATCGGCGGTATGAAGATCGAACGCGCCCGCCGTGCGCCGGTAGGTCCCCCTGAACTCTGCGTGGCACCGGTAACAGACCGTGACGTCGCCGAGGCGCCGGTAGATTACCAGGTCGATGAGCGCCGCGCCGGCCAGCACTGAGTACGCGATCAGGTCGAGGCCAAACCAGTAGAAGGCTGCGCTGATGAGCGCGCCGATGATGACGACGGCGAGACCGACCTTCGGGTCGAAGTCCTTTCGTACGTAGAAATCCGCGCCGACGCAGAGCGGACAGGCGTCGATGACCCGATCCTCGCGCACGGCCGCCGTCAGGTGGACGGGCATTTCCCGCCCGCACCCCCCGCAGCGCACGCCGCCAGGCGCCTGCGCGACGTCGAGCTCCAGCTTCGCGCCGCAGCCGGGGCATTTGAGGATGATCTGCACAAAAGGGGACAGCCACCGTTTTTCACTTTTTGTAAAACGGTGGCTGTCCCCTTTTCTACAGCGGCAGCGAGATCTCCATCAACAGATACTTCGCCAGCACCTCGCCCACGATCACCGCGAAGAAATCCACGTAGAGAATCCCGGTGGCGGACTGCGTCGACCGGATCTTTGCGGTCTCCCACGTCAGCCATCCGAGCACGGCGGGGCCGGCCAGGCCGAAGAGCACGCGCTGCCAGAGGAACACGCCGTCGACAGAGGTCGCATAGCGCGCGAGATCGATCGACGCGATCATGAGCCCGCCGGTGACTGCGAACACGACGGCGCCGACGATAAGAACCCGCATGACGAGCGACCCCAGGTGGAACTTGACGATGCGCTTGAGGAGCCCGATCTCCATCGACGGCAGGATGAGATACCAGTGCCCGAGCACCATCGCGGTGCAGGCGCCGCCGAGCAGAGCGGCGGAGCTCAGGAAGCTCAGGGCGGTGAAGGCGATGCCGAGCCGGTCCGTGCTCGGCGCGAGCGCGAGCGCCTGCATGACGAGCGCGCCGGTGCCGGCGACGAGCGCGGTCCAGAGCAACACGCCGCGGACCGCGGCGAGCATCCGGCCAATCGTCGCCCAGTAGATCGTCATCGCGGCGAGGGCCGCGCCGAGCAGCCACAGCCCGGTCGTCCAGGATCCCGACAGGCCCGCCGGATCCGGCCGCAGCGCGGCGGCGATCGCGAGCAGCGCGACGATGACGCCCGCGTTGAAGCGAAAGAACTTCACGCCCGCGGCGCGCGGCACGAGCGGCAGCGTCCACGCGATGCCGATGCCGAGGTGGGAGAGGAACAGGAAAAAGATGAAAGACACGTAGGGCTTGGGGCTTGGGGCTAGGGCTTGGGGCTTGGGGCTAGAGCTTGGGACCCGGCTCGTTCGACCCCTGGCCCTGAGCCCCAGGCCCTATGCGGCGCTACTTTCCGAAGCGCTTGCTCACCGCGTCCCAGTTCACCGTGTTCCACCAGGCAGCGAGGTAATCGGGACGGCGGTTCTGATACTTGAGATAGTAGGCGTGCTCCCAGACATCGACGCCGAGGATCGGCTTCTTCCCTTCCATCACCGGGCTGTCCTGGTTGGGCGTGCTCTCGATCACCAGCTTGCCGCCGACGTCCACGAGCCACGCCCAGCCGCTGCCGAATCGTCCGACGCCCGCCTTGTTGACCTGCTCCTTGAACTGATCGAAGCCGCCGAACGTGGCCTTGATCGCGTCCCCCAGCGCCCCCTTCGGCGCTCCGCCGCCGTTCGGTCCCATGATCTCCCAGAACATCGTGTGGTTCGCGTGCCCTCCGCCGTTGTTGCGCACGGCGGTCCGGATGTCCTCCGGCACGCTGTTGATCCCGCGGATCAGATCCTCGATCGACTTGTTCTGAAGGTCGGGATGCTTCTCGAGCGCGGCGTTCAGGTTGTTCACGTATGCTGCGTGGTGCTTGTCGTGATGGATCCGCATCGTCTGCTCGTCGATGTGCGGCTCCAGCGCGTTGTAGGCATACGGCAGGGGAGGAAGCTCGTGCGCCACGATTGTTCTCCTTGGTCCGGCTGCAGCCGGACTCCACAAAGGAACGATTCTATACGAGGGGGCCCTAGGCCGTTATGCGGCGCGTTGCGGGAATTCCTCTTTTTCGCTGCCGCATAACGGCGGCGCGCACAGCGCGCCCGCGAGGGAGCGGCGCGGGGCGTAGGGGCCCCGCGAGCGACTGAGCCGGGGTCCGGGGCGGAGCCCCGGCTAAGCTACGAGATCGTGAGCATCCGATCGAGCGCGACCTTGGCCCAATGCCGAGTCGGCTCGGGGACGATGATCTGGTTGTGGATCTCTCCGTCGAGCAGCCCCTCGAGCACCCACAGCAGATGGTTCGGTGAGACGCGGAACATCGTCGAGCACAGGCAGCCGAACGGATCCAGGGTCACGACGGTTCGCGACGGCGCAAGCTGCTGTGTGAGCCGATGGACGAGGTGGATTTCGGTGCCCACGGCCCAGACCGATCCGTCCGGGCTGTTGGTGACCGTCTTGATGATGTGTTCCGTCGAGCCCGAATCGTCCGCCGCCTGCACGACGTCGAACGTGCACTCCGGGTGCACGATGACCCGGCCCTGCGGGTACTGCTTCCGGAAGTTCGCAATCTGCTGGACGCTGAAGCGGGTGTGAACCGAGCAGTGCCCCTTCCACAGAATCAGCCGCGCCCGCTGAAGATCCTCCCGAGACAGCCCGCCCCACGGTTCGGCCGGGTCCCACACGACCATGTCGTCCAGGGGAACGCCCATCCGGAAAAACGCCGTGTTCCGGCCGAGGTGCTGGTCGGGCAGCATGAGCAGCTTCTCGCCGCGCGCCCACGCCCATGTCAGCGTCGCCGCGGCGTTCGACGACGTGCAGACGACGCCGCCGTGCTCGCCGCAGAACGCTTTGATGGATGCCGCTGAATTGATGTAGGTGACGGGGATGACTGAGCGCGCGCCCATCTGCTGGAGCTCGCGCCAGCACAGCTCGAGTTGATCGGACGCCGCCATGTCAGCCATCGAGCAGCCGGCCGCAAGGTCCGGGAGAATCACTTTCTGGTGAGAAGCGCTCAGGATGTCGGCGCTCTCCGCCATGAAGTGCACGCCGCAGAAGATGATGAACTCGGCTTCGCCGCGGCTCGCGGCCTGGCGCGCCAGCTTGAACGAGTCGCCCGTGTAGTCGGCGAACTTGATGACCTCGTCCCGCTGGTAGTGATGGCCGAGGATGACGAGCCGATCGCCCAGCGCGGCTTTCGCGGCGGCGATCCGCAGGTCCATCTCCTCGTCGGGCAGACCGAGATAGCGATCGGGGAGCGCCTGCCGCTCGCCGATCTGGGTCTTTTCGTACTCCGTGAGGAGGTTGACGTTCATCGTGGTACGGCGCTCTCACGCGCCCGCCTGCGCAGCTTGTGAAAACTTTCGCAAGCGGTTCTATTGTACCACGCCCGACGATTCGGCGCGCGTGCCCCGAGCGGCGTCGAGGGGCGCCAGCTCGGCCGCGCCCGCTGGAATCACGTTGTAGAGCGTGTCGCGCTCGATGGGCTCCCGCCCCGCCGCGCGGATGAGACGACGGATCTCATCCGTCGTCATCGCCTCCGGCGTCCGCGCGCCGGCCATATGGTAGATCTTCTCCTCCTGCACGGTCCCGTCCAGATCGTCCACGCCGAACCACAGCGACGCCTGGGCCACGTCGACGCCGGTGGCGATCCAGAACGCCTTCACGTGCGGGATGTTGTCGACGACGAGCCGCGCCACCGCGTGGACGCGCAGCGTGTCGGCGGCGGAGGGCGCGGGCAGCTTGCGCATCTGGTTGTTGTCGGGGTGAAACGCGAGCGGGATGAACGCCTGGAAGCCGCCCGTCTCGTCCTGGAGCGCGCGCGCCCGCAGCATGTGATCGACCCGCTCGGCCGCCGTCTCGATGTGTCCGTACAACATCGTCACGTTCGAGCGCATGCCGAGCCGGTGCGCGAGGCGGTGGATCGACAGCCAGCGATCCGCGTCCGCCTTGTCGTGACAGATCTTCCGACGCACACGCTCCGCGAAGATCTCGGCGCCGCCGCCGGGAAGTGAATCGAGCCCCGCCGCCATCAGCTCGCGCAGCACCTGCTCGTCGGTCATCCCGTAGAGGTCCGCGAAGAAGGCGATCTCGACCGCCGTGAAACACTTCAGATGGATGGACGGCCGGATGCGCTTCAGGCCGCGCAGCATCTCCGTGTAGTACTCGAACGGCAGATCCGGGTGCAGGCCGTTGACGACGTGCACCTCGGTGAGCGCCTGATCGGCGCGGCTGCGTAGTTTGCCCCAGACCTCTTCCAGCGACATCGTGTACGCGTCGGCGTCCCCCGGCTTCAGCCGCGCGAACGCGCAGAACAGGCAGCTCGCGACGCAGACGTTCGTCGCTTCGATCCGGATGTTGTAGTTGTAGTACGTCCGCGAGGCGTGCCGGCGCTCACGATCGCGGTTGGCCAGCCAGCCGAGCGCCAGCAGATCAGGCGAGTCGAACAGCCGCACGCCATCCTCGAGATCGAGGCGCACGCCGGCCTCGAGCTTCTCGGCCACATCGGAGAGCCCGGCAGCCGAGAGCCGGGATCGCATCCCATCCGTGTGATCCGCGAAATCCGTGGCTCGTGTCATCCGTGAAATCCGCGAAATCCGTGGCTTCCGTAATCCGCGAAATCCGTGGCTCTAATTCTGGCATGCTATACTTCGCGGTTACAACGTTCGCCCGGCGGCCGGGGGAAGTGGGTGCGAAACCCACGCGGTGCCGCCACTGTATGCGAGGCCTTCGACCTCGCGAGCCAGGATACCCGGCCACTCGGCGCTTCTCCATTGCACGGCGCGCAGCACGCCGGAAGGAGGCCAGTGGTTCTTCTCTCTCGTTCCCGTCTCTCTCTTTTCACCTTCGTCCTTCTCACGCTGACCGCGAGCGCTGCGCTTGGCGCGGATCTCCGCGGACGCACCGTCGATCCGGACGGCCGGCCCGTCGCCGGCGCCGAGGTCCTGGTCACACGCGGGGCTGCCGTCATCGGGCGCGCGGTCACCGATGAGCGCGGCGAGTTTCACGTCGTCGATCTTGCCGCGGACGACCTGCAGATCACGGCGTCGCGCAACGGCCTGCGCGCCGCGCCGATCGCGATCACGCTGGACGAGACGGGCCGCCGCGATCTGACGCTGACGCTCGTCGTCAGCGCGATCGAAGAGTCGGTCGTCGTGTCTGCGGCACAGGTCGAAGTGCCGCTGACCCGCGTCGCGGACAGCGTCACGACGATCGACGCGCCGGCGCTCGAAGCGCGGCAGATCGAGACGATCGCAGACGCCCTGCGGCTCGTCCCCGGGCTCGCCGTGAGCCGCTCAGGGAGTGCCGGGGGCCTGACCTCCCTTTTTCCGCGAGGCGGCGAATCGGACTTCACGCTCCTGCTCATCGATGGTGTCTCGAGCAACGCCTTCGGCGGGGGATACGACTTCGCGCACCTCGGCTCGACGGGCATCGAACGCGTCGAGATCGTTCGCGGACCGCAGAGCGCGCTGTACGGCGGCGGCGCGATCGGCGCCGTCGTGTCGGTCGTCAGCCAGCGGGGTGAGCCTGCGCTCGTGAACGGATCGCTCGAAGGGGGAAGCTTCGGCACGTGGCGCGTTGACGGAAGTGCGGCGGGCACATACGAAGGTTGGAGCGGTGCGCTTGCCGCCGAGCGGTTTACGAGTGACGGTGTTACGGGGACCGCGCCGGCGACCGGCGAGGACGTGTCAAACGACGACTACGAACGTCACTTCGTCGCGCTCGGGGGAGGGTGGCGCGGCGCTCGCGGCGTCGGCCTCGACGGACGCATCCGCGTCGCCGGCAACGAGCGAGGGTTCCCGGGCCCGTTCGGTTCGAACCCCGTCGGGAACTACACGGCGGTCGACCGGATCTCGCGCGGACAAAACGACGACGTGCTGTTCTCGCTCGACGGGCGCGTGCCGACCGGTCAACGCTGGCGACATCGTGCGCAGGTCACCTACGCCGACCTCGACGGCGAGTTCGTGAGCCAGTTCTCTCCGGACGATCCGACCACCTCCGAAAGCCGTCGGATCACGACGCGCCTGCAGTCGGACGTCGACGTCTCGGGTCCGCTCGGTGTCAGCATCGGCGCGGAGTTTCAGCACGAGCAGGCCGCGAACACGTTCATCACGGGCGAGACGTTCCAGGAGATTCCCATCGATCGCGACCTCGCCGGCTACTTCGGCGAAGCCCGTTACGCCGCAGGGCGCTTCGCGGCGACGGCCGGGCTGCGCGTGGAGCACATCCGGCGCGAAGCACTCGAAGGAAACCCGAATCCCTTCGGCCCCCGACCGGCGTTTGACGACGACGTCGTGTGGTCAACCAATCCGCGCGCCTCGGCGCTCTGGTTTCTTCGAGCGCCGAACGACCGTGGATGGACGAAGCTCCGGGGATCGGCGGGAACCGGCATCCGCCCGCCGACCGCCTTCGAGATCGCCTTCACCGACAACCCGGGGCTGAAGCCGGAGCGCAGCCGGAGCTTCGACGCGGGTGTCGAGCAGGCATTCGCGGGCGGCGCGGCGGTCGTCACGGGGACGTTGTTCTTCAACAGCTACGATGACCTGATCGTCGCGGTGGGACGATCGTTCGTCGACGCGAGCCGGTTCCGTACGGACAACATCGCCAACGCCCGGGCGCTCGGCGCGGAGATCGCCGGCGCCTGGCGCGGGCGGGGCGTGGCCGTGACCGGGAACTACACCTGGCTCGACACGGAGATCCTCGCGGTCGACAACGTGCCCGGCCAGGCGCCCTCTCCCTTCGAGGTGGGCGATCCCCTTCTGCGGCGCCCGCGACACCAGGGGACGATCGACGTCACGGTCACCCGTGGGCGGATCACGGCGTATGCGATCGGCAGCGCGCGCGGCGAGGTGCTCGACGTCGAGCCGTCGTTCGGCGCGAGCGGCGGCCTCTTCGAGGCGCCCGGCTACTTCGTCATGTCCGCTGGCGCGTCGTACCGCCTGACGCCGCAACTGAGCGTGTACGGACGCGTCACGAATCTGTTCGACGACGACTACGAGGAGGCGTTCGGTTTCCCGTCTCCCGGCCGCGCCGGCTTCGCTGGAGTGCGCGTTGCTCTCGGCAAGTGACGTTCGGTTCTCGTACGGCCCCTCGAAAGACACGCTGCGTGGGGTTTCCCTCACGTGCGCGCCGGGCGATCTCGTCGGGTTGCTGGGCCCGAACGGCTCCGGCAAAACGACGCTTCTCCGCCTGCTCGCCGGACTCCTGCGGCCCGGCGCCGGCGCCATCACGATCGACGGAACGCCCGTCGCGCGGCTGACGCGCGCCGCGCTCGCGCGGCGGATCGCGGTGGTCCCGCAGGAAACGCATCCGGCGTTCGACTACTCGGTCCTCGAGATGGTGCTGATGGGACGCTATCCTCACCTGGGCCGCTTCGCGCTCGAGGCGCCGGAGGACATCGCGATCGCGCGCGCCGCGCTGGCCGCCACCGGCACCGCGGAGCTCGAAGAACGCCCGTTCGCGACGCTCTCGGGCGGAGAGAAACAGCGTGTCGTGATCGCGTCGGCGCTCGCGCAGCTCGAGACGACTGACACCCCATCACCCGTAGGGTCCGCCTTCAGGCGGACCAGCGCCGGCTTGAGCCGGGCCAGCTCGTACCTCCTCCTCGACGAGCCGACGGCATCGCTGGATCTCGGCTATCAGCTCGACGTCGCGTCGGCCGTGCGCCGGCTCGGCGACGAGCGAGGGATCGGCCTCCTCCTCTCGACCCACGACCTGAATCTCGCGGCCAGCCTGTGCCGCACGCTCGTCGTGCTCAAGGCAGGCGAGGTGATCGCATCCGGGCCCACGGCGGACGTCCTGACGCCGGCGCTCATCCGCCGCCTGTACGGGGTCGAGGCGGACATCGCCGCGCATTCGCGCACGGGCAGGCTGATCGTGGTTCCGGTGGGACGGACCGCGGCGCCGTGACCGCAATCCGCCGCCGGCTGATCGTCACGATCGTGGCGTTCGGGCTTCCGGCGCTCGTCGTGATCGGCGGCGCGCCGCTCGTCGGGTCGACGTCAATCGACCTCTGGCGCGCGCTCGATCGATCGGTTCCAATCAGCGAGAACGTCGACGCCCAGATCTTCTTCATCGCCAGGCTGCCGCGGACGCTCGCTGGCGCGCTCGTCGGCGCGACGCTTGCAGCGGCCGGCGTCGTCTTTCAGGGACTCCTCCGGAATCCGCTCGCGACGCCGTTCACGCTGGGCATCTCGTCGGGCGCGGCGCTCGGCGCGATGCTGGCGATCACCTTCGACTGGACGATCGGGTTCGGCAGCGTGTCCGCAGTGCCCATCGCGAGCTTTGCGGGGTCGATCGGCGCGGTCGCCATCGTGTACGCGCTTTCGGTGGCGCGACAGCGCGGGCTTTCGACCGGAGTACTCCTCCTCGCCGGCGTCACGCTGAACGCGTTCTTCTCGGCGCTGATCTTGTTCGTCCAGTACTTCGCCGACTTCGCCGAGACCTTTCGGACGCTGCGCTGGCTGATGGGAGACCTCGACGTCAGCGGCTTTCAACCGATCGTGCTCGCCCTTCCGCTCGCGGCCGCGGCGTTCGGCCTCTTCGCGACGTTGCCGCGGGCGTTGAACCTGCTCAGCCTCGGGCCCGACAGCGCGGGGGCGCGCGGCATCGACGTGACGCACGCGCAGCGCACCGCCTTTTTCAGCGCGTCGCTCGCCACCGGCGCGGCCGTCTCGGTCGGCGGCCCCATCGGCTTCATCGGGATCATCGTGCCGCATCTCGTCCGTCTTCTTGTCGGCTCGGACCATCGGCTCGTGCTCCCGGCGTCCGCGATCTTCGGCGCGGCGTTTCTCGTCGCGTGCGATACGCTCGCACGCACCGTGATCGCGCCGGTCGAACTGCCGGTAGGCGTGATCACGGCGCTCCTCGGCGGCCCTTTCTTTCTTTGGTTATTGGTGAGGCGGTGAAGCGCCTGCGGCCCTCGCGAGGCGGCGGAGCGAACCGCGGCGCAGCCGCGGCGCCGAGCGAGCGCGAGCGGGGGTGGGGCCCCGCGAGCATGAAAAAAGCAAACGCAACTCTCCTGGTTGTCTTAGCCGTCTGGCTGGCATGCATAGAGACCGCCGGATTGCAGACGGCGCCCAAACGCATCATCTCTCTCATCCCGGCCCTCACCGAGATGGTGTACGCGATCGGCGCGGGGACCGAGCTCATCGCCGTCGGCTCCTTCGACGAGTACCCGCCCCAGGTGGCGTCACTGCCGCGGGTTGGTGGACTCCTGGATCCCGACCTCGAGCGAATCCTGTCGCTGAAGCCGGATCTGGTCCTCGTCTACGGCACGCAGACCGATCTACGACTTCAGCTCGAGCGCGCCGGCATCCAGCAGTTCCCGTACAAGCACGGCGACCTCGCGAGTGTGATGGCCACGATCCGGGCGCTCGGGGCCCGCCTCGGTCGAGGGGAGGCGGCCGAACGGGTCGCCGCCGATATCGAAAACCGACTCTCGGCGATCCGCAGCAGGGTGTCGGGTCGAGCGCGGCCGAAGGCGTTGCTCGTGTTCGGCCGCGACGCGCTCTCGCTGAGGGGGATATTCGCCAGCGGCGGCGTCGGCTTCCTTCACGACATGCTCGAGACCGCGGGCGCGGACAACGTCTTCGCCGACGTCACACGCGAATCGGTGCAGGTGACATCCGAGCTCGTTTTACAGCGTGCCCCCGAAGCGATCGTCGAATTGCGCCACGGCATGAAACCAGATCAGCTCGACGCCGAGCGATCGGTCTGGTCGGCGCTCGCGTCAGTGCCCGCGGTCCGGACGGGCCGAATCCACATCCTCACGGATTCGTCGCTCCCGATACCGGGACCGCGCGCCGCGCAGGCGACGGAGTTGATGGCCAGAGCCCTGCACCCAGAGGCGTTCGAGGGCCGACCCGTCAAGCGGCCTGATCCTTGACGACGCCGTCGCGCGCCGCGATGCGGCGCGCCGCGGCCGCACCGGAGTTGAGCGCGCCTTCCATGTAGCCCATGAACGCGTAGCTCGAATACTCGCCGGCGAAATGCAGGCGTCCAATCCCCTGGCGCAGCGTCGGCCCCTGCGCGGTCACCTGGCCGGGCGCCGGAAACGAGTACGAGGCTTTGGCCCACGGATCGGCCGGCCAGTCCATGAAGCGCGGCGTGCGCGTGACGCTCCCGCGAATGCCGCGATACACCTTTTCCAGCTCCGCGTAGTAGTTCTGGTTGCGCTGGACCGCCGTCCACTCCCGGCAGGCGTCGGCGGCAGTGGCGCCTGAGAACGCCACCATCGCCTCACCCGGACCGGGCTGCCCGTCGGTGGCGTGCCACGTCATCGAGACGGGGCCATCGGTGAGCATCTCCGGCGCCAGCTCCGCGCGTCGCCAGAACGCCGACCGCAGCGCGATCAGGAGCTTGACGTTCGATCCCATCTGCGGCGCCAGTCCCGGCGGCAACGGCGGATCGATCGCGATCCGGTTCCACACGGTCGGGGGCGCCGTCAGGATGACGTGCTCGGCTTCCAGGATCTTGCCGCCAGCGAGCGTGACGCGGACGCCCCGATCGGCGACTGCGATGGCGCGCACCGGGGTGCGAGTCAGCACGCGGCCGG
>Ga0187893_10012741_pt1 | contig 11870 bp, 8 predicted proteins | sample MA1701074metaG_FD_139574 | JGI IMG/M metagenome (GOLD analysis project Ga0187893, IMG submission 139574) | White microbial mat communities from a basaltic lava cave in the Kipuka Kanohina Cave System on the Island of Hawaii, USA - MA170107-4 metaG ... | reverse complement strand
TAAGCGCTTTGGGAATCGCCGCAGCCGGTCCAATGCCCATCTCTTCAGGCTTTACTCCGGCGGTGGCATAGGCAACGAACCGGCCCAGCAGGTTCCACCCTCGCTCCGACGCCTTAGCTCTGGAAGTCACGATCGCCGCCGCCGCGCCATCACTCATTTGGGACGAGTTCCCGGCCGTCACCGTGCCCTGGATATGAAAGGCGGGCTTCAACTTCGACAGCGCTTCCATCGAAGTGTCAGCGCGAGGTCCTTCGTCCTGTTCGAACCGGATTGAGCGGGTTCGCTTCTTACCGCTATCAGTTAACGAGTCGACGGGCACATCAAGTGGCAGCGTTTCCTCCTTAAAATATCCGCTCGACAGCGCCTGAAGTGCCTTCTGATGGCTGGCAAGGGAAAACGCGTCTTGCTCTGCCCTCCCGATCTGGTATTTGTTGGCTAAGTTTTCGGCCGTTAAGCCCATGCTGAGGTAGACATCCGGGTAAGACTCGGTCAGATGCGGGTTGGGCGAAAACTTGTGTCCCGCCATGGGAACTAGGCTCATACTCTCCGTTCCGCCTGCCACCACCACCTCTACCGAGCCGCACTGAATCCGTTCTGCGGCAAACGCGATAGATTGCAGGCCGGACGAGCAAAAACGGTTGATGGTGATAGCTGAAACTGCCGTGGGCAAACCCGCCCGCAGACTGGCGATTCGCGCCACGTTCATCCCCTGCTCTGCCTCCGGCATAGCGCAACCGAGAATGACGTCGTCAATCTCTTCAGGCTTCAATCCCGGCGTTCGTTTCAATGCTTCCGCAATGACCGCCGCTGCCATATCGTCCGGGCGCATGTCCTTCAGCGTTCCCTTCTTCGCCTTGCCAACCGGCGTCCGCACAGCGCTAACGATAACCGCTTCTCGCATAAGGCCTCCCAGTATCCCGATAGCTGAAACGTGCTGCGAGGACGGCAAGGTGAGCCTTCGGACTCACGTTTCCCCCAAGGCACGTGTCACGTTCTCAGTTCCTCAGCGGCTTGCCCTTCTGCAGCATGTGCTGAATACGCTCCAGTGTCTTGCGCTCGCCGCACAGGCTTAGAAACGCTTCACGCTCCAGGTCCAGGATGTACTCTTCACCAACCTCCTGCAGACTGTTGCAGTCGCCACCGCAAAGGACAAACGCCAGCCTGGATCCGATGGCAAAGTCGTGGTCGCTGATGAAACCACCACGTTTCATCTGATGCATTCCAATCTTCAGCGTTGCCAAACCTCGATTGCCGAGAGCAAACACCTTCACCGGTTCCGGCTTCTGGTATCCCGAGGCGGCCAATTGCAATACACGTGCTTTGGCATCAGCAATCAATCGGTCTCGGTTCATACTGATTCCATCATCAGATCGGAGAAGTCCTAGGGACTTTGCCTCATGGGCGCTTGCAGAAACCTTTCCCAAAGCGATGGTTTCAAATGCCTGGCTGAGGTGCGGGAACAGATCGTTTTCCAGATCTTTTCCGGCTCGCTCCAAGGAGCGAACCAGCATCTCCTTGGTTCCGCCGCCTGCAGGAATCAACCCGACTCCCAGTTCCACCAGGCCCATGTACGTCTCAGCAGAAGCCTGCAGCCGGCTGGCGTGCAGCGAAATCTCGCATCCACCGCCAAGGGTCATCCCAAACGGAGCCACAACCACGGGCTGAGGCGAGTGCTTGATCGCCAGCGTGGCACGCTGGAAGGCGCGGATCATGCCATCGATTTCCTCCCAGTTTTGTTCCTGGGCTTCCAACAGGATCAGCATCAGGTTGGCACCCACAGAAAAGTTCTGCCCCTGGTTGCCTATGACCAGCCCGCAAAAACCCTCACGAGCGGTCTTCAGCCCCTCGTGGATCATCTGGATCGTGTCCCCGCCAATGCTGTTCATCTTCGAGTGAAACTCAACGCAAACCACTCCATCACCCAAGTCGATTAGGCTGGTCCCGGCATTCTTCTTGATGACCTTGCCTTGTTCCTTGAGATGAGCGAGGAAGACAACCCCGGAGGGAAAAGCAATATCCCGGTGGCGTTTCGTGGCAAGATCGAAGTAAGTTGCCTTCCCTTCCCTCCGTCCGTAGAACGTCTTGCTCGTGCTCGAGAGAATCTCCTGGACCAAGGGGGGAATCGCCCGACCTTCCTTCTCCAGGCGTCGCGTCACAGTTTCCACTCCGAGCGCATCCCAGGTTTCAAAAGGGCCCAGCTCCCAATTGAAACCCCACTTCATAGCATTGTCGACGCTAACGATGTCGTTGGAAATTTCTGGAATCCGATTGGCGGCATAGATTAGAGTCGTGCTCAACGTCTTCCATAAGAAGGTGCCCGCCGCATCCGTTGCACTGATCAATGCGCGCAGCCTCTCCCCCAGGTCAGAGATGGTCCGCGCCATCTCCAATGAGGGAAACTTGCCCTTGGCGCGCGGGCCATAGTCCATGGTGGCCAAGTTCAAGGCCAGAATCTCTCCCTTGCCCACTTTCTTGTAGAAGCCCTGGCCGCTTTTATCACCCAACAAATTTCTCGCCAGCATGTCTTCGATGAAACTCGGCACCCTGAACAATTCGCGCTGCTCATCCTGCGGAACGTTCTCGTGGATGTTCCGCGTCACATGCGCAAAGGTATCGAGGCCCACAATGTCGAGGGTCCGAAATGTGGCACTCTTCGGTCGGCCGATGGCAGGTCCAGTCAATTGATCCACTTCATCAACACGATAGCCGTCTTCCTGCATGACGAGCAAAACATGCTGCAGGCCGAAAGTCCCAATACGATTCGCAATGAAATTAGGAGTGTCCTTGCAGACCACGATGCCCTTGCCGAGGCGCAGGTCGCCGATACCGGAGACTGCCTCAAGAACCCAGGGCTCGGTTTCCTGTCCCGGGATAACCTCCAGCAGCTTCATGTAGCGCGGGGGATTAAAAAAATGGGTGCCCAGCCAGTGGCGGCGAAAATCCGTGCTGAGATGGGACGCCAGGCTGTTAATGGGGATGCCGGAGGTGTTGGTCGAAACAATGGTTCCCGGTCTTCGGATCGCGTCGATACGTTTCAAGAGGCTGGTTTTGATTTCGAAGTTTTCGGTCACCGCTTCAATGATCCAGTGCACTTCCGCGAGTCGTTCGAAATCATCCTCCAGGTTGCCTTGACGGATCCGGTCCAGCCATTCAGGTAAAAAAAAGGCCGGGGGTTTATTGCGTTTTGCAGCGTCCAACCCGCGGGCAACAATTCGATTTCGCACCGTCGGGTGCGTCAGCGTCCATCCCTTGATCTTCTCTTGCGAAGTGAGCTCGTTCGGAACAATGTCGAGCAGGTCAACGCGAAACTGCGCGTTCACAAAATGTGCTGCAATCGCCGCACCCATGACGCCAGCGCCAACAACCGCTACCTTTTCAATTCGTTTCGTCATAGTCCCCCCGGGACTGTCCGCAGAAAAAGCCGGGCACTCACAAGCCTGGCCGCTGCGTGTTGCGTTGTGTCACGATCCGTTCGTGTAAATCTGATCAATCAGGTCTTTGTACTTCGCCTCTACGAACCGGCGCCGAACACTCATCTTGGGGGTTAGTTCACCGGCAGCAATGGTGAAGTCATTCTCCAAAAGCTGAATACGCTTGATCTGCTCGAAGGAGGCGAGGTCACGCGTGGATGCATGGATCTGCGCCAGCAGGAACTCCTTCAATGGAGCCGAGCAAAGCAGCTCTTTGTAGCTTCCCGACTTCAAACCCATGGAGTCGGCCTGCGCCTTCAGCTTTTCCGCGTTAGGCACAACCAGAGCGCTAACAAACGGGCGATTGTCTCCAATGGCCACCACGCTGACGAAGTAAGGGTTCGTCTTCAGCATTCCTTCAATCTTCTGGGGAGCTACATTCTTTCCGCTGGCGGTCACGATCAGATCCTTCTTGCGGTCGGTAATCTTCAGAAAGCCATCCTCGTCAAGGCTGCCGATGTCTCCAGTGTAAAACCATCCATCGGCAATTACCTCCCGCGTCTCCGCCTCGCGTTTGTAGTACCCCAGCATGACGGAGGGCCCGCGTGTAAGGATTTCGCCATCATCAGCAATCTTCACCTCCACATGCCTCAATGCCTGACCGACCGTTCCCAGCTTGAAGCTGTGAGCTCGGTTCACCGTGATCACAGGAGACGTTTCAGTCAATCCGTACCCCTCAAGAATCATGACCCCGACACTGAAGAAGAAGTTTGCCAGCTCTTTGTCGAGCGGCGCGCCCCCAGAAATGAAGAAGCGAAGCCGTCCACCCAGCTTCGCACGAAGCTTGCTGAAGACCAAACGATCTGCGATGGCATGCTTCAGTTTGAGGAGGCCCGGAACCGGTTTCCCGTTGAGCACTTGCTGGCTGTGGTCCTTTCCAACTCCAAGTGCCCACGCCATCAGCTTTCGTTTCTTTGGCGGACTGGCCCTCATGGCCTCGTTGATCCGCGCATACATCTTTTCGAAGAACCGCGGGACGCTGCTCACAACGGTGGGACGCACTTCCTGCATGTTCTGCGGCACGGCCTCGAAATTTTCCGCGTAGGCAATGCTGACTCCCCGATGCAGCATGAGGTAGTCGACCATCCGCTGAAAAATATGACAGAGCGGCAGGAAAGAAAGCGTGACATCGGCAGGCGAGAGTTCGAAAGCCTCCTCTGAGTCCAGCACATTGGTAATAATGTTGCGATGCGTAAGCATCACTCCTTTTGGAACGCCTGTTGTGCCTGAGGTGTAGATAATGCTGGCCACGTCGCCGGCTGCCACTTGTTGTCTCATTGCCTGAAATGCGGCCTGATTCTCCTGCAAGGCGGAACGCCCGGTTTCCAACAATTTCGCAAACGGTATGGGTTGCGGCGATCGGTCTTCCACAACATCCATAACGATAATGTGCCGGAGGCTGGGAGTTCGATCGGCGATACTTTGTACCTTTTCCAACTGAACTTGGTTGGAAACAATGATGGCGCTTGCTTCCGAGTCGATGAGGAGATCGGCGATCTGTGTTGCGGGCAAAGTAACGTAGAAAGGGACGTTAATCGCCCCGATGGACAGAATACCCTGATCCGCTATGGCCCACTCCGGCCGATTCTCGGAAAGCAAGGCAACCCGGTCGCCCTTTCCCAGTCCCAATTTCGCAAGACCCGCTCCAGCCTGATGGACGCTTTCCTGAAGCACTTGCGAACTGATCGGCTCATACACTCCGTTACGCTTCACTTGCAAAGCATCCGGCTTCCGATACGTTGCGCAAGCCATCTCAAGAAGGTCGACAAGCGTTTCAAGTGATGCCCCAGGCGCTTTCTGTGCAGAGCTCGAGTTTGTCACGGGCGTCCCCCGATTTATTGATCCATACAAACACTAACTTCGATGGCGCAAAGCTTACCTTGAGTTGCTGCAAATCACCACTGGAACGGACGCAGGAGCGCACGCAGACGTTGGCGCGTCCCTGCTGTCAACCCGTGGTGCAGGCGATCACTGTTCGGAGCGAAAATCACAGGCATCGCGGCACTCTTTGCAGTAGAAATAACCGTCCTCGCAAAGACGGACCTGGTGGTCCGATTGGCATAACATGCAAAAGCGATCACATTTGCATTGTGTCTCGAGCTTGCTGCAGGCGCCACAGATGAACATAGTTCCTCCTGAAAATTAACCTTATGCAACGAATGGCGTGAGTTGGCCGAGGCCAGACTGCGCACACTCTTCACCCTTGATTCTGATACTCCTTGATCTTTTGGTGCAAGGCGAAACCTTCCGGCCCGATGCTTCTATTCTATTTCATCAATGTCAAGGCACCCTGCCGCCTCGATGGCTCGAATCGCCAGAAACCCGCCTCAAGCGCTTGGATACGAAGATCTCACGCCGGGCGGCGAAGCTCGTTTGACACCCCTAGGTGCCTATGCTAGTTTTGCCCTGCTTTCGTCGGATCGATCACTTCCTTCTTAAGGCCTGATGAGTTCCCCCACCGTTGGTTTGAGAAAAACCGCCCTGCATACCCTCCATAAGAAGATGGGTGCCCGGATGGCTGAATTCGGTGGATGGGAAATGCCCATCGAATACTCCGGGATCATTCAGGAACATTGCGCAGTCCGCACCGCTGCCGGCCTGTTTGATATCAGCCATATGGGCGAAATCCTCATCGAGGGGGCCGGCTGCCTCCGCCTGATTCAGCATGTGACCTGCAACGACGCGTCGCGCCTCAAGGACGAGCAGATCCAGTACTCGGCTCTATTGACGCCGGAAGGGACTTTCGTCGACGACATTTTGGTGCATCGGTTCGGCGTTGACCGTTATTTTCTCTGTGTGAACGCTTCTAACGCACAGAAGGACTTCGACTGGATCTGCCAGCACAACTCGTTTGATGCCAAGGTTATCCATGCCAGCCACCAGTATAGCCAGTTGGCTCTGCAGGGCCCGAAGGCGCAAGGGATTCTGCAACCGCTGGTGAACGTCGATTTGAAAGCCATGAAGTACTATTGGCTAAAGCACGGCAACCTTGGCGATGTTGATTGCCTCATCACTCGTACGGGCTACACAGGAGAGGACGGGTTTGAACTCTATTTCGATCCGGGGTCATCTGAGCGTGTTTGGAACCTATTGATGGACGCCGGTTCCGGCGACGGGTTGATCCCTGCCGGCCTGGGTGCCCGAAATACTCTACGACTGGAAGCAAAGATGGCTCTGTATGGGCATGAGATTTCCGATCAAATCACGCCGTGGGAAGCCGACCTTGCCTGGGTCGTCAAGTTGGAAAAGGGCAACTTTCTCGGTAAGGAAGCCCTTGTAAAGCAGCACGAAGCGGGTATCCAAAAAAGACTCATTGGGTTCGAGATGGTGGGTAAGGGCATCGGACGCGACGGCTATCCCGTTCTCATCAATGGGCAAGAGGCCGGTGTAGTCACCAGCGGGGGCCCGTCGCCCTCTTTGAAGAAGAACATTGGCCTGGCTTACGTTCCCGTATCGCACAGCAATCCGGGTCAGGAGATCGAGGTCCAGGTTCGCACACAGGCTATTCCGGCAAGGATTGTCACAACTCCCTTCTACACGAGACCAAAGCCTGCTTGAAAAGGCTAGCGACATGAATTTCGGAGGTACCGATGAAGTTTCCGGCAGATTGCGTTTACACAAAAGAACACGAGTGGGTGCGGGTTCATGAGGATGTAGCCACCGTCGGCATCACGGAGCACGCTCAGAAGGAACTCGGTGATGTCGTCTTTGTGGAACTTCCCAAGAGTGGCGAAACATTCGACACAAAGGAGACTTTCGCCAACGTTGAATCCGTAAAGGCCGTGTCGGAAGTGTTCTGCCCGGTGGCAGGCAAGATTCTCGAGGTTAACAACGCGCTCTCGGACTCACCGCAACTGGTTAACGAGGACTGTTACGGCGATGGATGGTTCGTCAAACTCAAGATGTCAGATGCTGCTGAATTGAAAGACTTGCTCAACCATGAAGAGTATGCCGAATTCGTGGCAGAGGAGTCGGCCGAGTAGATGCGATACATCCCGAATTCAGCCGAAGGCCAGCAGGAGATGCTGCGTGAGATTGGAGTCAGCTCTCTTGAAGATTTGTTTGTCGGCATTCCGCAGGAGCTTCGCCTCAAGTCTCTGTTGAACCTGCCGCCGGCGCTTTCAGAGCCGGAATTGATCGAGAAGTTCAAGACTTACGCAGACAAGAACGCGTCGGGGTTTCTCTCGTTTCTAGGTGCCGGGGTTAACGATCACTACATCCCCACCGTGATCGACAGCCTTGTCAGCCGGGGAGAGTTTCTTACCTCCTACACTCCATACCAGGCAGAAATCACGCAGGGAACACTGCAGGCTATCTTCGAGTTCCAGACGCTCATGTGCCAGCTCACAGGCATGGAAGTTTCGAACTCTTCGATGTACGACGGAAGCACCGCCTTGACGGAGGCCATCTTGATGGCGGCTCGCGTCAGCCAGCGCAACCGGTTTCTCATGGCTTCTTCGGTCCACCCCGAGTATCGCGCTGTGGTGAACACCTATGCGCGGCACCAAGACCTTAAGCTCACTGACATTGAACCTGTGGAGGACGGCACCGTCGATCTTGCCGGAATGGAACAGCAATTGGGCTCCGATGTTGCAGCGATCGTGGTGCAGTCGCCCAACTTCTTCGGTAATTTGGAACAGCTGGTGCAGCTGGCCGACTTGGCGCATGGTCATGGCGCACTGCTGGTGGTCGCCGTGGCTGAAGCGCTGTCTTTCGGAATCGTTGCTCCACCCGGATCGGCTGGAGCCGACATTGTGTGCGGCGAAGCCCAGTCGTTGGGGGTCCCCTCCAGCTTTGGCGGACCGCATGTCGGTTTTCTCACCTGCCGCGAGAAGTTCCTGCGTAACCTTCCCGGCCGGCTTGTTGGACAGACCGTCGATTCGGAAGGCAATCGCGGTTTTGTGCTGACACTTTCGACACGCGAGCAGCACATCCGCCGCGAGAAGGCTACTTCCAACATCTGCACGAATCAGAGCCTGTTCGCTTTGATGGCCACGATCTATTGCAGCCTCCTCGGAAAGAAGGGAATCCGGGAAGTGGCCGTGCAGAACGTCGCGAAGACCCAGTACGCTCTCTCCAAGCTGCAGCAGATCGCTTCCCTGAAGGTGCTCTACACAGGACCGCGGTTCAACGAACTGGTCATTCAGCTTCCCATTCCTTATGAAAATGTGGCGGAGAAATTCACCAGTGCCAAGATAATTCCAGGACTGCCACTGGAGAGGTACTACCCTGCTCTCAAGAATTGCTTGCTGCTTTCGTTCACCGAAACCAAAACGAAAGCAGACATGGACCGCTTGATTCAGCTCCTGAGCACCGAGGCCTGACTGGGCAGTGGCTTCTTACCTAGAACCACAACCCATACCCCTTGGCGTTGGCGACATCACGCGCGTTGCCTCCCGAAGGGGTCGGCTGGTGACAACTTTACGGCACGTCGCTATTGCGCGGCGTCCGCTTCACCATCGGCCTGCTTATCGCAGCGCTGGCCTTCAAGGAGGGCGACGGGAGCGACTCGGTATTCTGATCAACTCGCTATTTCTGGATGTCTAGGCTATGTCGTGCTCCGTGTTACCTTGAGCCATCAGGTCGAGGCCATCTGATTCAGCGTCAGCCCACCCCCTACCCTCAATTGTTCGCTACCTCAGTCTTATAAAATGGGAATGAACATAGTCGTGAGACTTGAAGGAAGAAGCAATCTCTTCTGGACAATAGCAGCCATCTTCCTTATTGCGGGGATAGGCCTCGTTGATCTGCTGACTGGGTATGAGATTGCATTTTCCTTGTTTTACCTGGTTCCAATATCTCTGGTTACTTGGTTTGTGCGGAAACACTTTGGAGTTGTAGTATCCATCGTCAGTGCTCTTGTTTGGCTTATGGCTGATATTGCCTCAGGACATTCTTATTCCCACCCGGCGATTTATTATTGGAACACCACAATCAGATTCAGTTTTTTTATCATTGTGGTGTTGCTGTTGTCTGCCTTGCGAAACACTCACTACCATGCAAAGGAACTTGCGCGTATTGACAATTTAACAGGCGCGGTCAATGCGCGTTACTTCTCTGAGTTGGTGCAGATGGAGATTGACCGCTCTCAAAGAAATCGCCAGTCGTTTACCGTAGCTTACGTCGACCTCGACAATTTCAAGTCCGTGAATGACCGCTTTGGTCATAGCCTCGGTGATGAGGTTCTCCGCACGATAGTCCAACGAGCTAAGAGTCAGTTAAGGAGAGTTGATGTCGTCGCCCGATTGGGTGGTGACGAATTCGCCCTTTTACTACCAGAAACCGCACAGGACGAAGCCGCTGACCTGTATCAACATGCCCCGCACAACTGACGAATTGATTAAGCAGGCTGACGATTTGATGTACTCGGTAAAGAACCGTGGCAAGAATTCAGTCGCCTATTCAGTTTACGCGGAGTAACAGCGCATGACCCGACGCGCTGCACGATCGCTCCCCGCGCGGGTGATGCCTTGGCCCGTGGTGACGGGAACTTCCTGAGGACGGAAAAGGGGTAAGCTGGAGGGTTTCGTTGGAAGTACTGTGCGGGTGGATAAAGACATAAGGAGATGCCGGAGGACAAATGATCGACGAGTTCCTGGGCGAACTTTTCGGCGAGGCTGTCTTCGGGAAGCTGAGCCGCTCACGTCGCGCACAACTTCTGTTTCGTATGTTCTTCGGCCTTCTCGGGATGTTTCTGGGGCTCGCCGGGGCTTTGCATTTCCTGGTCGCCCGCCGTGACCCTACGAACCCTGCAATGAAGGCGAGCATCATCGCTCTTTTCTGGTTTCTCGCCTGCTTCTCGCTGCTTAATATCGCTCTTGGACGTCGATGGCGATGGCCTGCTGTCTGCTTTGTTCTTAGCTTCGCAGCTCTCTTCGCATCGAGAGTATTGTTCGGTACGTAAGGGCATTCGCAGCCCAAGACGAACTGTCCCACCAACGGAACTATCGTCTAGTAAGAGGGGCAAGACTATGAAGACAAAACCCATTAACGCTGTAAAAACAGGGCTGATAAAAGAATACTTTCGTGACGGACAACTAAGCAGCGTTGGGCGCTACTCGGATGGCAAGAAGTCAGGAATCTGGAAATACTATCTCCGCAACGGAAGATTGAAGGCAACCGGCAAATACTCAAACGGCGAGTTCACCGGTCTCTGGAAATGGAACCGCGCAAATGGGAACCTGCTCCAAGTGGGTAAGTTTAAAGATGGCAAGCAGCATGGAGTGTGGAAACGATACCAACCCAATGGAGCGTTATACGACCTGGGTAGGTACATGGATGGAAAAAAGACCGGTCTTTGGAAGTATTACAATGCGCAAGGGAAACTGAGTCGCACGAAAACTTATTAATCGGGAGTAGCCCACGGGAAGATGTAGAGATTGCCAATTGACCGCAACTCGGCAGGGGTGCCCCGCAGAGGATCGATTGGCTCCAAGCGCGGTTCTGCAGAGACAGGCGGTCACACTACCTGCCAGCTCCGGTAATAAATGTCAGCAGATCGGTCATCTGTTGAACGCTGATCTGACGGTCCAAATCAGCAGGCATGGCAGACAGGTTGGAAGCGTACATCCGCTTGATGTCAGAACGCGGAATCACAATTTCTTTCCCCTCTTCCTGGCGCAACGTCAGCGAAGTTGGCGTCTGACTGCCAATGACACCTTCGCTCATGCCGCCCGAAACCTGTTCCACAACATAAGCTTCATATTTCTGCGCAATCGATTTGCTGGGGTTCAGGATATCAGTGAGTAGCACAGAAGCCGGACGATTGCGGACCGTTCCAAGGTCCGGCCCCACTTCTGCTCCGATGCCATCCAGTTTGTGACACTTCGCGCAAACTTCCTGAAACAATCGCTTGCCGCGAGCGCTATCGCCGTGATCGCTGAGCGCAGCTTGGTAGCGCTTGACGACGGCGTCGCGTTCTCCAGGTTTCTCATCCAGAATCGCGCGCGCTGACCCCCGAATTCCGGGATCACGGTTCATCAGCAGTCGGCGTTTCTGTGAAAAGTTTAGTGTCCAGGCCTGAATTTCTTCCTGCTGCAATGCTTTGAGAATCAGCGGAAAGCGGGCGGGATCCCGGAGCACAGCCTCCGCGGCTTGACTTCGTACCGGACCCGCCAGGACTCGCCATTTGGAGATCAGAAACGTGCCCACGGCTTCACCCGGTATTTCGCCCAACCCTCGCGCTGCGGCGATTTGGACTGGGGCCGGTTCCTGAACATCGACCAACCGTTTCAGCAATTCGAGATGGTCGCCAGGACGCGCCAGGGCGAGGAAAGAAACCGCGTCGGCTCGCTGCTCAGCGTCGACACTTCGATCTACCGCCACAGCCAGACTCCGCCGGAGAGCGCGCTGGTAACCGGCGCCTTCGTCAACGTTCGTGGCTTGCAGAAGGTTCAAGGC
>Ga0187893_10012740_pt1 | contig 11871 bp, 8 predicted proteins | sample MA1701074metaG_FD_139574 | JGI IMG/M metagenome (GOLD analysis project Ga0187893, IMG submission 139574) | White microbial mat communities from a basaltic lava cave in the Kipuka Kanohina Cave System on the Island of Hawaii, USA - MA170107-4 metaG ... | reverse complement strand
GCTGCTTCAAAAACGGACTGGCGGCAACCTAGCCGAGATTCTCGACAAGTTGGCATATGTCATTCGCGAGCGTTTCAAGCTCCGAGGCAAGATTCGCGCCATCAGTGCGCACGGCCGGATGACGGGCATCGCGCTCACCTGCATCCCGGTCGGCGTTGCGGTCCTGATGTTCTACACCAACCCGAGCTACATCAAGTTCTTCTTCGATGATGAGACGGGCAACTACATGATGGGGGCGGCGATCACGCTCCAGGTAATCGGTTACCTGATCATCAAAAAGATCGTTTCCATCGAGGTTTGATCATGACGTTTGTAGTTCCATTGCTGCTGTTCCTGTTGATCGCCTCGGTCGGCATACTGCTTGGCGTCAGGTTCTACCACAAGCCCCAGACAGTGATCGACCGTGTGCTGCACACGACTCCGGTCCAGGTCCAGGACGTCGCCACTCATCCGAGTCTGGTCTTTCACGATCTCATCAAGAAACTCGGCTCCCTGCTTCCTGTCAATCCCAAGGAAGCTGGCGTGGCCCAGCGCCGCATGATCCGCGCTGGCATCCGCAACCAGAACGCGATGCGGTATTTCTACGGCTCCAAAGTGCTCCTCGGCGTGGGCCTTCCACTGCTCATGAGCGTGGCCGTGGCAGGCTCGTCCGCCGAACCGTTCAACAAGATCATGGCCGTTTTGGCAGCGGGCGCCATGGGATTTTTCGCACCCAACGAATACGTCAACCTCAAGTCCAAGAAACGCCAAAAGGAAATCCGGCGTGGGCTGCCGAACGCGCTCGACTTACTGGTGGTTTGCGTGGAGAGCGGCCTTGGTCTCGACCAGGCAGTCATTCAGGTTGCCAAAGACCTCGAGCACGCCCATCCGGACGTCAGCGAGGAATTCGCCATGGTCAATTACGAATTGAAAGCGGGCAAGCGCCGCATCGACGCCCTTCGCAACCTCGCGGACCGTACCGCTGTCGACGATTTAAAGAAACTGGTCGCTGTTTTGATTCAAGCCGACCGGTTCGGGACCGGCGTGGCCTCGAGCTTGCGCGGGCATGCCGACTTCATGCGCGTGCAGGCGCGGCAGACGGCGGAAGAGAAAGCCGCAAAGCTCGGCGTCAAGCTCGTATTTCCGATTTTTTTCTGTATTTTGCCGTCGTTGTTCGTGGTGACGGTGGGACCGATGGTGATCAAGATCGTCCGGGAGCTGCTCCCGATGATGAACAATCTCTGATGCAGACAGACACAGGAGAAAGGAGAGAGGCGATGGATAGCTCAATGATTCGGATCGTATGTTCGGTTCTGGCGATTGCATTGTTGGGACTGATCGTGTTGCGCCGCAAGAAGAGCGCCGACGAGTAAGGCGTCTCTCGCGCAACGGCCCACGGCGTGGACGTTCCAGACCTGGGCTAGAGGCTGCCGTCCCGCTTGCGGCCGGGGTGACGTACTGGACACCTCGGCCCTGCGGAACGGAAAGAGGAATTGATTTTGGGAATGGAGAGACTGAAATGACGAGAATGACATTTATCCGCAACAAGATTCTTGGTCTATGGCTTGGTCTGGTGATCGGGTTCAGCCCGGCCGGCGCCGCCCCCTTCGGAAAGGTGGTCCCGATTGGCGGACACGCGGCCGATCTGGCGCTCGATGAGCCCCGGGGCGTGCTGTATATCGCCAATTTCACAGCCAACCGGATCGAGGTGATGTCGCTCGCCGACGGATCGATCCAGACATCGATGAACGTGTCATCACAGCCGGGTTCGCTGTCGCTCTCACCCGACGGGCGTTACCTGGTGGTGGGGCACTACGGCAACTTCGCTGCGCCCGAAGCACCCACCAACGCCGTCACCGTGATCGACATGGCGACGCGCGGGCGACAAACGTTCGCGCTGGGCGCCCCAGTGCTGGGCGTCGCCTTTGGCGCCGACGGCCTCGCGCTGGTGGTAACCAGTGTGAACTTTCAACTGCTCGATCCCTCCTCCGGCACTACCCAACTGCTTGAGACGGTCTCCGGCCTTACCGCTAAGACGCTGCCGATCGTGCCCGTGAATCCGCCCCAAAGCATCATTGCCGCCACTGTGTCCGCCTCGGGAGACCTACGCACGATATACGGTCTCACGGATACCTTTACCTTCCGGTACGACCTCGAGCGCCGCAGGCTTGTCGTCCAAGGGTACTCGTCGACCCCGCCCATGGGACCTCGGGCGATCAGCGTCAGCCGCGACGGCTCCTCTTATGCCGCCGGCTGGATACTGAGCAACACGCGCGGCGATAACATGGGCGAATTCAACGAGCCCAATGGAGCTCTGGACATCGGCAGCCACATCCTGGATTCCTCGCGCGGCTTGCTCTTTTCCGAAGTTCCAACGCAGAGCGGCGGCCTTCCGACTCTGCAGCCTGCGATTCTACAGGTCCTCGACGCCGATAATCTCCGGCTGCGCGACAGACTCCAACTGGCGGAGCACCTCTCCGGCAAAGCCGTCCTGACCTCGGATAGCTCCCTTGCTTTCGCCATCTCGGTCAGCGGGATTACCATCCTGCCGGTGGGAGCGTACAGTGAAGCGCCTCGGGTCAGCGCCACGGAAGAGACTCTGATTTTTCGCGGCAACTTCTGCGACCGCCGCGCCGCCACTCAGGAAATCGGCATTGTGAGCGGAGGCAGTCCGGCCGACTTCCAGTTGTCCACCACCACGCCTGGCATCCGGTTCTCACCAGCTAGCGGCGTGACCCCTGCGACCGTGCGCGTGAGCGTCGATCCCAACGCCTTTCAGAATCTCAAGGGCACCGTCACGGCCAGCATCGATATTAGGACGAGCCGTGGCGTCAACTTACCCAAGTCGATCCGCATGCTGATCAATAACCGCGAGCCCGACCAACGCGGCACCATTCTCAATCTTTCCGGCAAAGTCGTGGACATTCTGGCCGACCCAGGCCGCGACCGCTTCTTCGTTCTGCGGCAAGACGCCAACGAAGTCCTGGTTCATGACGGGACAACTTACGCCTTGCAAGCGCGTCTTCGAACGGCTACGATGCCGACCCAAATGGCCATCACCTTTGACCGCCGATATCTACTGGTAGGACACGACAAAGCGCAGATCATTTCCGTATTCGATATGGACACGCTCGAAACTCTGCCGCACATCCCCGCTCCTGGCGGACACTATCCGCGGTCGATCGCGGCCTCCGGCAACGCGATTCTGGTGGCCAGCCGTGTCGCCGGACCGGTCCACAACATCGACCGGATCGACATGAACACAAGATCCGTCGTACCCCTGCCTTCGCTGGGTGTGTACAGGAACGACATCGACAAGAGCACCATGCTGGTGGCCTCAGCCAACGGCAGCAAGATCATTGCCGCGCAGGCGAACGGAAACCTGCTCCTCTACGATGCCACCGCGGACACCTTTACGATCTCCCGGAGGGAAGGGACCAGACTCGCGGGCGCCGTCGCTGCCTCAAACTTTGATCAGTTCGTCGTGGGTGACAAACTGCTCAATGCATCGCTCGTTCCCGTGCAGACCTTCGAATCCGGCACCGGACAAACGCTTGGCTTCACGTTCATCGACCAGGTCGGACTGCGTGCCTCGGCTCCCAACTCGGCGAGTCCAGGTGTTCTCCAGCGCGTCGATCTGGTGGCCGGCAGCGGGATCCGGCCCACCCGGATGGCCGAAGCGCCCTATGCGGGCGACCTCGAGTTTCCGTTCACGCGCACCGTGGCGCCGCTCTACAGCCGCAGTGTGATCGTATCACTCACTACTTCCGGCTTCACGGTCCTGCCCTGGAACTACGATGCTTCCGTGGCCCCGCCCCTGATCAGCCGAGTAGCAAATACGGCGGATGGCTCTCCCAGCATCGCCACAGGAAGCCTGGTGAGCGTTACCGGCCAGAACCTGAGCCCGGTGAACATGGCGTCGCGCGAACTGCCGCTTCCCACTGCGCTAGGTGAAAGCTGCCTCACCGTGAACGGCGTCCCGACGCCGGTGCTATTCGTCAGCCCCACGCAGATCAACGCGCAGGTGCCCTATAACGTGGAAGGCAACGTGACGATGATCCTACGTACCCCCGGCGGCGTCAGCGACAACTTCAACCTAGTGGTGCGCCCAGGTGCGCCCGCCGTATTTCGCAATGGAATAGCGGGTCCCGACAAGGATTTGGCCACGATCGTCCGTACGAAAAACAACGAAGTGGTCACGCTTTCCAATCCGATTCATCGCGGTGACAACCTAACCATTTACCTTACCGGGCTGGGCCGCACCAATCCGGAAATTGATGCCGGTGTTCCGGCGCCTGGCGATCCGCCATTATCGTCGCTGTCGGAACCCGAAGTTACACTCGGCGGCGTGCGCCTGAATGTCTTCTTTGCAGGGCTCAGTCCCGGGCAGGTGGGTGTCTACGAGATCCGGGCTGACGTCCCCGGCTATGCACCGCTGGGCGTCGAACAACCTCTGACCATTACGCAGGCGGGCACATCAACGACGATCGGCGTCCGGGTAGTCGAGTAACAGTACGACTCGAAGGGAGAACGAATATGATCCGCAGAAATATCCCTATGCTTCTGGCTGCCTCTCTGGCCGCGGCTAGCCTCAGTTTGGCCCAAGCTCAACAGTGGGAAGTCGGCGCTCTCGGAGGCGGCGGTTTCTTCCTGAACAACTCCGTCACCGGGCCCCGCGGGTCGGGTGACGTTGGTTTCAAGATGGGATGGTCGGCAGGCGGCTGGATCGGCCACACCGGATCGGGCCGCTTCGGCGGTGAGGTCCGCTACCTATTTCAGAGAAGCGATATGAAGGTCGCGTCGGGCGGAACCAGCGTTGGTTTTGCAGCCCAGTCCCACATGATTCACTATGACTTCATCATTCACACCAATTCGAGCGAGGATCGCGTGCGGCCCTTTTTCGCGGTCGGCGGCGGCATGAAGGGATATGTCGGCACGGGCCAGGAACGCGCGTTCCAGCCACTGAGCAATGTGGCGATCCTTTCGCACACCAAGCAGTGGCAACCAATGCTCAGCTTCGGCGGCGGCGTTAAGTGGCCGATCGGATCCCGCCTCGATCTCCGCGTCGAAGTCCGCGACTTCGTCACTCCGTTCCCCAAGGACCTCATACTGCCGGCACCCGGTGGAAAGGTCAGCGGCTGGGTGCACGACATCACGCCCATGATCGGGATCAGCTATATCCTATATTAGTCTCGGTCTCCACTACGCCCTACCGGCGCTATAATACGTGCCGTGAGGAAGACTTCGGCCGCTCTGGTATGTGTGGCTGCAAGTGCGGCCGATCTTCTCACCCATTTCCGGCCATCGCCGGCCCAGTCACAATACGGGAAGGCCAGCCAGGTCGAGTTCTCCACCGGACTGGTCGAGCTGGAATCGGGAGTCCTCGCCCATCACCTTCCGCATGCGATGAAGGACTATAGCTTCTCCGAGCCGGTTTGGATCATCGGCTACAGAACCGAGATTGCGGACAGCCTGGGCAGGGCGCCACGGGACAACTATCTGTGCCACACATTTTTGGGCGATCAGCGCGTCGTTCAGCGGCAGGATCAGGAAATGAAGGGGATCTATTCGGATGCGTTCACGCCAGAGGTGAAAATTCCGGACGGCTTCGGCATCGCGCTGTCGCGCGGTGAGCGCCTCCATTGGATGCCGATGTTCAACAACCGCGGTGAAGAGCCAGTGCGGGTCGCGATGAAAGTCGTAGTCACCGTCATCCGCGCCGGCGATCTGGCGAAGCCTCTCAAGCCTCTTTACGCCAACTTGCGGAGCGTCGAGATGCCGCACTTGTTTTTTGTTCCACCTGGACGGGACGAGCGTCACTCCACATTCGAGTCTCCTTTCGATGGAAGAATCCACTTCCTGGGCACTCATATCCATCCGTACGGTGTCTCGATCGAACTGCAGAACGTGTCTCGACGCGAACCGGTTTGGAAGGGAACGCGCACGAACGGTCCCAGCGGTGCGATGAATGTCTATTCCAGTGTGGAGGGGTATCCGGTTCGCGCCGGCGAGGTCTACCGGATCACTGCGATCTACGAGAATCCGACAGTGGGCAAGATAGATGCCATGGCCGGTCTCTTTATGCTGTATTCGCGCAACTGATTCTCCTTGACTCCGGCCGTGGGCTGATCTATAAATGGGGCTACGGCGTTCAGGGCTACTGCCTTCGGAGACAACTCATGATCTTTCTAGTTTTTGCGTTGCTCATCGCATTTTCGCCTGTTTTGGGACAAGTGCGCGACACGGCATCTTTGTTTGGAACCATAAGCGACGCTCAGGCGGCGGTGACACCGGGGGCGAGCGTTGCGGTAGTCAATACGGCAACAGGACTCACCCGCAGCGCAACAACAGATGCCAGCGGTGGATACGTCTTCACGCTGCTGCCGGTTGGAACCTATGACCTGACCGTAGAGATGGCCGGGTTCCGGAAGTCTGAGCGGCGGAACATCCTGCTTCAAGCGAATGAGAACATCCGAGTCGACGTGAGCCTCGTAGTGGGCGACATTCAGGAGCGGGTAACCGTGGAAGGATTAGCGCTCGCGGTAGATACGCGGTCAGCCACGCTGAATCACACTGTGGATAGCAAACGCGTGGTGGAGCTGCCGTTGAACGGGCGCAATCCGGCCGATCTTGTCTTGTTGGCTCCCGGCGTAGCCTCCGGAACCGGTAACAATACAGGCGACGTGGGAGGCAACGCCTGGCGGCCGAAGGGCCAGAAGGAAGTCACCGTCAACGGATCCCGGAATAACAACCTGCGCTACACGCTCGACGGCGGGACCAATATGGATGATCTGGTCAACGACAATCTGGACTTCCCGTTCCCCAACGCCGTCCAGGAGTTTAGCGCGCAGACCAGTAACATGGGAGTCGAACAGGGCGGGCTTTCCGGCGGCGCCCTGAACGTGGTAACTAAATCAGGCACGAATAAAGTTCACGGCGACGCTTTCTGGTTTATTCGCAACACGGAGTTGAATGCCACCAACTTCTTCTCCCGTCGGCAGGACCTGCTGAAACGGAACCAGTTCGGCTTCACGGTCGGTGGGCCCTTCGTCAAAAACAAGCTCTTCGGCTTTGCCGGCTACCAAAGACTGACGATCCGGCAGGCGCCCGGCGACGCCCGTGACTTGACCCTGACGGCTGCGGAACGGCGTGGAGATTTGTCGGCTAGCCCGTTCGCGCCTGCTACCATATTTGACCCGCTCACCAATGGTCAGCCGTTTGCAAATAAGACCATTCCATCAAGCCGCTTTTCACCAGCAGCGGTGAAGCTTCTATCGCTTTCGCCCCTCCCCGATCCCGACGGGTTCGTCCGCTACAGTCTTTCCCTGCCCGAAAACGGCGTGCAGGGCATCGGCAAACTCGACTACATCCATAGCAACAAGCACAGCTTCGTGTTCCGCGCTTTCGACAGCGACGCAAGCAACGAGTATCACTCGCCGCCGGACAACATCCATGCCGCTCGCTACGCGGGCATCCGCGACGGCCGCAGCGGTACACTGAGCCACACGTTTATCATGAGCCCGACTACGCTGGTGCATACGCAGTTTACAGCCAACCACCAGCTCGCGAACATCGCCACCGACTTCCCTCTCACCACGGCCGATCTGGGTGTCCGGCTGAATCCGAACGGCAACCACATCGATATCCAGATGGTTAACAGCGGCGTATCCTTTAATCGGCCGCTGCACCAGATCCGTTTCGGTCGAGGCAGCCTCGAGCTAGTGCACGACTGGACCAAGTCCAAGGGAAGCCACAACATGGTCTGGGGCCTCACGGTAGTTCGGAAGCGGTTCAACAACAACACACTCTTCCACAGCTCAGGCCTGATTCAGTTCGACGGCCACGTCACCGGGTTCGGTAACCAAAGCGGCTTTGACCGGGCCGATTTCATGCTCGGCGGTTTCTCCTTTTTCACGCAGAACAGCGGCGAGATCGAGCAGCGGCGCGGCACCCAGACAGGATGGTACTTCGGCGATACGTGGCGGGTCCGTCCCGGGTTGACGCTCACCTTCGGCCTCCGCTACGAGCCCTATGGCATTTTCGCTGACGAGTTGGATCGTAACCAGACCTTCGACCTGGCGGCCAACCGGGCAGGTATCCGGTCGAAGATTTATCGTAACGCGCTGCCGGGCCTTTTCTATCGCGGCGATGCCAAGCCGTCCGGGTATGGAGGCGGCGACACCTTCGGGCGAAACGTGACCGACCCGGATTACAACAACCTCGCTCCGCGTTTCGGCTTCGCCTGGGATCCGTTCGGTGACGGCAAAACCAGCATTCGCGGCGGATATGCAATCTTCTACGACGAGCCGTCGCTCAACGCCCAAAACGACGCTAACAACGTCACGCCCTTCAGTTACAGCGTGGAGTATGACGACGGGTCATTCGACAACCCGTTCCGCGGGCGCGAGGCGCAGAACATCTTCCCCGCGAGTGCCGCCAACAAGGACGTCCCATTCCCGACACCACTGTTCACGATCGTGCTCGACAAGAAGTTCATCACTCCCTACACCCAGAACTGGAGTTTGACCTTCGAGCGCGAAGTGTTGAAGAACACGCTGGTGCGCTTAGGCTACGTAGGCACAAAGGCCACGCATCTCAAGAGCGAGTATGACCAGAACGCTCCGATTTACAACCCGAACCTGACCCTGGCTCAGAACCGGGGCAACATCGGCGCGCGCCGTCCGGTCAGGGACTTCGATATCATCTCCCGCTGGATGCACGGCCTGAATTCCGCCTACCACTCGCTCCAGGTTTCGGTGGACAAGCGGTACAGTCGGGGGTTCACTGTAAGCACTGTCTACACTTGGTCAAAGAACTTGGACTACCACTCCACGAACGGGTTCGGGGGTAGCCGTGGCGTCAACAATCCATTCAATTTCTTCTTCTCGCGTGGATACTCGAACTTCCACCGCACCCACCGGTTCGTCAACTCGTTCGTATGGGACTTGCCCAGGCTGGAGAAGGGCTCCGCGGCGGACGCAATCCTGGGCAACTGGCGCTTGAGCGGAATTACGACGCTGCAGGCGGGGCGGCCATTTCAAGTCGGCGCGTCGAACAACCCGACGGCTGGCGCCGGATCTGCGCGCGCCGACTTGGTCGGCACGGGCTATCCAGTACTCGATCCGAACCGTTCGAAGGGTGAGAAGCTGGTAGCCTACTTCGATCGGGCGCGATTCGCGAACCCCGAGCCGAATCAATTTGGCACCCTAGGGCGAAACAGTCTCATTGGACCCGGCTATGCCAACATCGATGTGTCGTTGGCTAAGGGTTGGCGATTACCTTTCTTCGGGGAGCAGGGACTGATCGAATACCGCTTCGAGGCATTCAACCTGTTCAACGCGACCCACCTGAGCCTCCCGGTCACCGGTCTCACGAATCCGAACTTTGGGAGAATAACGGGTACGGACGGTGACCCGCGTATTCTCCAAATGGCCCTCAAAGTCGCCTGGTGACGGCGGGCGGCTTCGGCTGTCCCGCCGTGTCTTCCTCGCATCGTTTTTGAGTAGCCTCGTCAAAGCCCAGAGCACCAAGGTGACCGCCGAGGTGAGCGCCTTCGACCTGTCCCTTCTGGAAGAGGGGGTCACTCACGCGGACCTATTCTTTGTTCGAGAACACTTCCCTGCCCCGGCTGTCTCCTCTGCCGGATGGACTCTCTCGATCGTTGGAGCCGTATCGAGAAACCTCGAGATCGCATACCAGGATTTGCTCAGCCTGCCCCGCACGACCCTGCCTGTAACGCTCGAGTGCGCCGAGAATCCGGTCGGAGGCGGACTGGTGAGCCATGCCGACTGGACCGGCTTTAGCTTGGCCTCGCTTCTCGAAAGAGCCCAACCTACATCTGAGGCTCGATCGGTTCGGCTGTCGGGAGGGGACGGATTCTCCCGAACCATTCCGCTCACCAAGGCCCTGCACACGAGTGCTCTCATCGCCCACGGAATGAATGGAGGAAGGCTGCCAGAGAATCATGGCTTCCCGCTGCGCGCAGTGATTGCCGGATGGTATGCGATGGACTCGATCAAATGGCTGAGAAGCATCGAGGTGCTCGATCGGGAGGCTGAAAACCAAAGCTATGGCCGACTGACGCGATCGCTACTCGCGGGAACTCGCCCGGATGGGCCCGTGACAACGATGAGCGTGAAATCTGCGTTTTCGCGGCCGGTGGACGGCGCGATTCTCACGGGCCGACGATTCACCATCCGCGGTGCCGCCTGGGCTGGTGAAAATCGCGTGCGGCAGGTCGAGGTAAGCATGGATGGCGGAAAGTCATGGCTCGTCGCGCGGCTGGCAGGTGAGCCCCAGCCCTACGCATGGACACACTGGATGCACGAGTGGAAGATTCCGGCATCGGGAAGGTACGAATTGGTTGTGCGCGCAACCGACGATCAGGACAGGCAGCAGCCCACTGAGCGCCCTGCCGGACGAGTGGACGATTACGAACGCAACACATATCAAGTAATTCAGGTGATCGTAGTATGAATCGCTTCCTCATTGCGGTCTGCTTGGCCGTGTATCTGCCTGCCCAGACCGAAAGCATGCTCGAGCAAGCTGATGCAGCGTTCCGCTCGGGAGATTTCGATCGGGCGGCGACTCTCGCGCGCCGCGTGTTGGCTCGCGATACGCGCGCTGTTCACGCGCACATGATTGTAGGAGTGATTGCCGCGCGGAAGAACGACTGGCAGGCCTCGAACCGGCACTTTCAGTCCGTGGTCCGGCTGGACCCCTCCAATCCCTATGGGTACTTCTACCTCGGTCAAGCCAAGCTCTATCAGCAGCAGTGGGATTCAGCGATCGAGTATTTCAGCAAGGCCTTGGAGCGGAATTATCCCGAACGCGACCGGTTGCTGGTCGAGATGGCGCTGGCGCAGAATGAAGCCGGCCGCCCGCAACAGGCTCTCGACACGCTCGGCAAGGCGAAGATCCCGGAGGAGCCGCGCGCGACGGCCCAGTACCACGGCGTGACCGCGTTCGCGCAGGCGAGGTTGAACCGGTACGGCGCAGCGATCGAGGCGATCCGGCGGGCGCTCCAACTCGACGATACCGATGCGCATTACTGGGAGTTCCTGATTAGCGCATTGATCAATCATGACGAGAACCCGCAGGCGCTGGCGGAAGCGATCCGGGCCCAAGCCAAGTTCCCGGACCACGCGGAGATTCAGTTCCAGTTCGCGTTGGCCAGCTATCACGTGACGGAAAGCCCGCTCAGCAGGCTTGCTCTGCGCAACCTCGCCGAGGCCGAACCTGGAAGTCCCCGTGTGATGCTCGCCGAAGGATTGCTCCATCGCAAGCAGGGCGAGACGGAGGCGGCCATCAAAGCCTTCGAGCGGGCCGCTGAGCGTGGAGCGCGCGATGCACACTTGCTCTTAGGGATTGTCTATCGCGAGCAAGGGGACTATGAAGCGGCGGAGCGCCAATTCCTACAAGCGGAGAAACTCAACCCGCAAAACGCTCAAGTCATGCTCGAGCTGGGAAAGTTATCTCTCGTGCGCGGGGACCTGCCACGGGCGCGGGCGCTTCTCGAAAAGGCGGTACAGCATATGCCCGACGCTCCGGCTGTCCATTACCAACTAGGCCTGTTGTATCGCCGGTTGGGGGAGACCGAGAAGGCCGAACACCACTTGCGTTTGTCCAAACGCCCCTAGCTCTTCGACCGGTACCTCTTCACCCAGAACTTTGTGGGGCAGCTTTTTAAGCTGCGGGCCGATTTTCAATCGGCCCCTCGGCGTCGTGGAAACTCGAGCAGCGGCGGTTACCAACCACCGCGCAGGATGCAATCGTCCCCCACAATGGCCAAGGCAGCAGTCTTCATGCAAATGTAGCTTTGTGGGTGGATACTAGGAGAACCATATGTCCATTCAATCCACGCTTCTCGCCCTCGCTCTCGCCGCCGTCTGC
>Ga0187893_10012737_pt1 | contig 11873 bp, 15 predicted proteins | sample MA1701074metaG_FD_139574 | JGI IMG/M metagenome (GOLD analysis project Ga0187893, IMG submission 139574) | White microbial mat communities from a basaltic lava cave in the Kipuka Kanohina Cave System on the Island of Hawaii, USA - MA170107-4 metaG ... | reverse complement strand
GTCTGGTTCATCTGGTTTCTTTAGTTAATCTGGTTAGTTTCGTTCAACCAAACAAACGAGACAAAGCAAACAAACCAAATAACGGCCTGTGGCGCTGGCGGACTTGTTCAGCATCCTGCTAAGTGAGCTGTGTGCAGGGCCAGGAAAATACCCGGATGGCTGGTTTGACCCATCCTGAGTGCTTCGCCTCTGCACACCAGGCAATGACAGCGCTGGCGACCTTGTCACGCTGAGCTGGTTCCAGCGAGACCAGGATGACACTGTTCCCCCCTGCATAGAACGAGATCCCTTCAGTCGATCCCGATTGTCCGGTCCCAACCGTCTCGGGAAATTCGGTGTAGGCCATGACCCCGCACGTTCGCAATAATTCATGCACGCGTTCTTTCAGAGACGTACGAAACACGATCATCAACATATGCATGGGTGCCCTCGAAAAAGGTGAAAAATCAATATAGCAGGTTCCCAATCGATCATGAAAGACGAGGGTGAGAGTCACCAGTGAGAGACGACTGCGAGCCCTTTTCTTCTCATATCCCGTTCTGCTCAATACCCGATGTGACGGTTGTGGTGACGAGCAGCTCCTGATAGTTGAATCACAACCAGTTGATTTTGCAACAAGTCCTGTCTGTCCTTGGTCCTCGTTGTCTCATCGAGGACCACGCATAAACATCTAACATATAACCCTTTAGAGGGATTGCCATTCTTTCGGCGAATTGGTACTTGCTGTACCCCGTGACACGTCCTGAGTAGGTTTGCATCTTACCGCGAGTCTCTGCTGATGGAACGTTGTCGTCCTTTGCTCTGCTTTTCCGGGACCTATCCGGCGAGTCTTATCCCACGCAGTGTGGTCCGTTACAACGTGCTGTCCAGTTCATCCCTTACAGTCGTCTGAGGAGGACGTATGAATATCATGACAGAGGTGGGCACAGCATTCGTTTGCTCTGGCCATAGCGAGAATATGGCCTCGAGGCAGTCGAGCCCAGGGATCCTTGTCTTCTCGCGCTCGCTGCAGCTGCAGTATGTGAATCGTCGGGTCCTCGAATTGATACGGAACATCGGCCAGGCGGTAACAGAATCGGGATTGATCGTGCTTCCCACACCACTACTCGAACTTCGTGAACAAATCCAAGAATGCCTCGATGAACGCCTCGAGGCGAATATCTGGGAACCGTTCGAAATGAGTCGAGTCGTGTCTAAATTTGGGCGAAGACTCCTGTTCCGTGGATTCGGACATCCCAATCGAGCTGTGAGCTGCGATTCTCGAATCGTCATCGTTCTGGAAGAAATCGGGTCCGCGGAGAAGGACAGGCATCAACAGGCGCACGTCCGGATGACGGTACCCAAGATGCAGACAACGGGCACCCTGTTCCCTACGAATTCATAAAGGCGGGTGAGAGCGTCGGCATGCCGTACTGTGCCAGACGCGGACGCACGTGAACAAACGGGTTGCCCTCGCGTCATACAAGGCCCGATGTGACTCACTCAAAGATCCCGCCAGAAGTGAAAGAGTCGGCAAACCCGGATCGCAGGGGAGGCACGCGTGTACTGAAGATACAGTCATGTTTTTACCAGCTTGCGCAAGTCGCTGGTTACGAGATCATCGAATTCTCTGATGGGCACGCGCTGTCTCTCAATACCAGCCCGGGAGGATTCTTGCTCTTAATGCCTAAGCCCCCGGAGAGGAGACAAGTGTTTGAAGTGCACACGCCTTTGTCTACAGAGGAGGAGAGAACAGTTAAGTTAGTGGAAGCCTGCTGGACGCGCGAACTGGCATTTGGCGACGCCGGCAAGGTCTACCTCGTCGGCGTCAGGTCCCTATTCGAAACAGCGCGTTCCAATTAGCAAGCGCCGGTGGGCGAGAGTTGAACCGAGGCCGGTGAGGTCAGGCAGGTTTTTCTAGTTTGTTCGGTTTAGCTTGTTTCTCTTGTTGAGCAAATCCAAAGAAACCAGAGAAACCAAATCTCCCCATGCGCCACGAAATGGTTCCTGACATCTTTATCTTTCACGCATAGGAATATTTTCCTCGACCGCCAATCCCGGCCCTCTTATAATTAAGAACATAAGGAGGGTCATATGGAGCCTACCGTTGAACAACGCAATCACCGGCGTTACTCCGTCAATTTCCAAGGGGTCTTTTCCTCTGATACAGTGCAGGGCGAAGAGGGTGTTGTGCTAGACCTCTCCCTGGGAGGGTGTCGGGTGGGGAGCCCGATTCTCATGCCTATCGATACAGCGATTCACCTTCAGATTCGGCCTCGCCAAGCGCCCCCCATTTATATCCCTAGCGCGATCGTGCGTTGGGTAATGGGCTCCGCATTCGGTGTGCAGTTCAAAGAATTGGCTAAACACGAATCAAGAGCGCTGACTCATCTGCTGTGGTCGTTGCCCCCTTCAAGGCGGGACGGATCATCGAATCCGCAAAGCGAGGCCTGACGCTCTGCCGAAGGCTATCGAGGAGTGCAGGCAGTCAGCTGCAACTTCTACCTGTATGCGACGGGCTGCCAGGCTCTAAGGACAGGAGCCTTACTCCCTTCAGCTTCACTTAAGAGTCGCGCTTTGTACTCATTTGTGCTCAATTGACAGGCAATAACAAAATCACGTTCATTTGGATACGCTGCTGCCATCTCATAGCCGATGCGATTTCGTTCAATCTGGCATTCCTCAGATGTGGCATACGTCTCCAGCTTTATCATTTTATCGAATCCCGGCACATTACTCAGGAGAACAATGACTAACAACCACATGGGACTCCTTTCAGCCGCTCCAGGCGGGGAACAGGCACGCTTTATTCACTTGGTAGGTCTGGAGCCGCATACGCCATTCATCTTGTCGCACTCTCCGAAAGTGTGCCAGCATTAGTTGAAAATTGACGAATCAGCAGCTCCTTCTTCGTCCGCCCTCGTTCTCGCAAGGTCGCACCAAAGTTTCACTGCGCGATCCTCAGCTCACCGCCGTCAATTCAAACAATGGTTCCTGACACCTTGTTCTTCCCCCGAGTGGCTCTGATCCAAGCGCTGATTCCGCGGGGCTAAAGACCGTGGCCGAGGCGCTGGAGGCGGAAGTGACCGATTTGGCAGGCGAGCGGTACAGCCGGACTGGGAGACAGCCAGAGGTGGTGCGGTGGAGCCAGCAAGAGGGCTCTGTGTACCTTTTGGATCAGAAGGTGCCAGTCGGGTACCGGTGGGTGAGGGATCGCCTCCGTTACGCGGAGGCGTCACTCCAGACTTATGAGCGCTTGCGGGAGCCTTATGTGAAGTTGAAGTAAGGGGAGGACGATTCAGAGGCAGTTTATCTAATACGCGGGTCTGTCTTGTCTCTCTTGTTGACCCAAACCAAAGAAATCAGAAAGACTAGATAAACCAGATAGACCAGTTCCCCGTCACGCGCCGCAAATGGGGCCTAACACCGATTTCTTTCCCATTCTTCCGATAGAATTAGTTCGGGCTTCGCTCACCTTCAGAAGGAGGGGTTCAACCCCCCTGGCGCGCATGATCGAGGTCCTTAACCATGGCCAAAAGGCGCGCCCGTCCTTCCTTGGAAATCTCGGTGAACTGGACACCCATCCCCGGAAAGAATACATAATGTTCCTCCCTAGGCCGGATCCAGGCTACGTTGCCTTGTGCGTTGATCGGCGAGGTCGGGTCGTCCGGCAGGACAAGTTCCAGCGCGAGGGCCGTCCCTAACTGCGGCGGCTGATGGGTCTCGATGAAGACCCCACCTCCGCCGATCTCGCAGGTGACACTGTCGAGGTGTTTGTGGTCCGCTGTCAACAGCCGAACCTTCGCCGCGAGACGACTGCGGGGGTAATTTCGGACTGCTCGATGGGATTGGGCCTCATTGACATAGCCCTGAATGAAATCTATAACGGCATCCCATGACACCGCCCCCAGCGGTTCGCCTGTTGGGCCGAGCAGCGTCATCGTTTCCGCCTCGCGGTCCAGCCCCAAGACTTTCCCTCGATGCCGTAATGAGATCTTAACCGGCAGCATCACCATGATCCCTCCTCTCGGCGGGAAACGAGTACGCCCGCCCTTTCCGTATCATTCGTGATTCATCACGCATCCTCCTTCAGGCTCTCGACCCTGAGTTCCAGCAGAATGAGTTTTTCTCGAGGACCCTGAAGGTTAAATTTTTGGATGAGGAAACCGGGTCATTCTACTTCATCATGTGAGCTCGGTCTATCGCTGTGTGAGGGGAGGCAGGGAAGTTTATCTCGTTTGTCTGGTTTATCTTGTTCATTTCGTGCCGCAAACCAACTAAACAAACCAAACAAACCAGATGAACCAAACAAACGAGATGAACCAGCTCCTCGCTACGAGCCGCGAAATGGTTTCGATGTTTTCCCTGTGGTTCTCATAAGTCAATACTCATTCTTGGCTCCAAATCCTTTGCTGACTTTCATTCTTCTTCCGGTGTGGTCACCGTCACGGGCTGCATCCTCTGGCCACAGCCCGCACAGAGCTATCCCTTGCCCGTCCGTCCCAGGTGCACGATCACGGAGCTTCGACTTTTCCGTTGAGTGTGCTCGATACGCCGCATCGCAAACCCTTGCACGGCCAGAAGAGGTGTGACAGACTAAGTCCGCACACGGTAATTGCTCCTTGGGTATCCAGGCCCACACTTTCGTGCCAAGAGCCTATTAAAGGAACCATGGCTAAAGATAAATCTGCTGCCCTGAAGTCCTTCCTCGAGATACCGTATGAGGAGCTTGAAGAGATGAATCTAAAGGCGGCGCAGCGCGCCGAGAAGGCCGGCGCAAAAGAGCTGGAACAGGACTATACAGCGTGGCTTAAAAAGGAGAAGCAGATCAAGGCCGTGACATTGTGTTTCTCGGATATTGAAGGACGTCTTCACATGCTGGATTACGACAAGAAGTTCCTTCTGGAGTCCCTGGGAAATCTTACCTTTGACGGGTCGTCTATCCGTGGGTTCACGCCGCAACATGAGTCGGACCTGCGTCTTGAAGTTGACTGGTCGTCCATCCGCTACTTTCCGGCCGACGTCATTGGGGCAGGCAAGGTGACCTTCTTCGCATCCGTTTTAAACGCTGATCGTACGCCGTATCATAGCGACTTCCGCGGCATGCTGAAATCGTATACGAAGAGTCTCAAGAAAAACCAGGGTATGACCGCGCATGCTGCCAGCGAAATAGAAGGCTTCCTCGTGGAAGGGCAGAACGCCGAGCAACGCTACGGCGAGAATGGGTTTCAACTCATCTCAACGGGCGGATACTATCACTCGCTTCCGATGGACACGCTTCGCCAGTTCATTGATAAGTCGGCGGAGGCACAGCGTGCACTAGGCTTCAAGAACGAAAAAGATCATCCAGAGGTCGCGCCCTCGCAGTTCGAAATGAACTTTTCCTATGCGGATGTTGTTCGCGCGGCAGACAATGTGCAGCTATACAAACTGATCTGTCGCCAAGTGGCTCGATCCATGGGGCACACGGCCACGTTCCTTCCGAAGCCATTCGTTGGGATCAATGGTTCCGGCATGCACACCAACTTCTCCTTGAGCAAGAATGGCAAGAATATCTTCTACGATGCGAAGGGGAAAGATGGCCTTTCTGATGTGGCGTGGGACTTCATTCTCAAACTCCTAAATCATGCCTCCGAGATTTGTCTAGTATTTAACTCGTCGGTGAATGCGTATCGCCGTCTGGATCCGCATTTTGAGGCACCAAACCAGGTCAAGGTCTCGGCGATCGATCGTGGTTCTATGATCCGCATTCCGATGGCCAACGAAAAGACTGCGCGCATCGAGCTGCGTTCAGTCGCCCCCGATGCCAACCCCTACCTCGTGCTGTACACGATGCTCAAAACCGGCTTTGAAGGGGAGCGGCTGGAAAAGGACGAGACGACACGCGACCGCGTGCGATTCCTTCCGAGTTACATCAATGATGCGATCGCTCTGTTTAACTCGTCGAAGTTTATCACCGAGATCCTCGGCGAGGACAGCAAGCAAAAGTATGCGAGCTTCAAACAGTTGGTGGCAGATCGTTCTCCTAAAGAGCTTGGCACGATGGTGAAGGCTTCGGAAGTGCTCTTTCACCACGAAGTAACAAACCAAATGCTCTGGAATCAGTTCTAGTAGGCTGCGGAAAAACTATTGTGGCACGGTGGAAATTCAATGGTCTGCACATCTAGAACAACAGGAGAACACCGCGCAGGATGCTCAAAAAGGCTGTCCAGCAAGGCCGCAGCGAGCGAAGAGGCGAAGGCGTACGCTTCGGTACGTTGAGCTTCTGAGTGAAGCGAGAACGCCGCTGGCTGACTTTTTCAGCATCCTGCTAGTCAACATTGGAGCCAGTTCTCGATATCAACATGCCAGGCTAGCTCATATCCCCTATTTCTGCCCCCCACAGAGGCAGTCAATCTGGTGCGCGGGTCTGTCTTGTCTCTCTCATTCGTCGAACCAAACAAACGAGATAGACCAGAAAGACCAGATAAACCAGATCCCCCCAAGCGCCGCGAAATGTGTGATTACAAGACCTGGACCCATTTTCTGGGCGTGGCCATGTTCATTCCCGGCACTTAGCCGACAACCGCAGCTTGCCTGATGCTGAAGATCCCCACGTCCCTTGTGATGATCACCTTCCCCGCCCGGCTTAAGCGAGAGATCTCCTGATAAATCTCGCTAGAGGTGAACTCAGGAGAGCGTGCCACCAAGGCTTCGAATTTGCAATCCTGGGAGCCTCGGAGTAGTTCGAGGATGCGGTTGGTAATGGGCCTCTGCGTTGACATTTGGATACCTCCTTGCCGCGATGTGATCGTCTCGGGAAAGTGCGCGGAGTGTGATACCGGCGTTGGAGCGGCGGAGACTGGAGAATCGGTCGCGTTGGGAAGGGCGACGAAGCGCGAGGGATGAGACAGTCGGCGTGGCTGAAACGTCTTGACCGTGATGTTACGCGCCCAGAGACCGCTCAGTCAAGCAGTCGCAGCGGTGCATGCTCCTGTCATCGAGCCAAGCAGACGATAAGAAACCAGATGCACCAGATCCCCGCCACGCGCACGCGCCGCGAAATGTTGGATTACAAGACCTGACCATCATTCCTTGAATTTCGAGGTAGCAGGCTGGCGAATAGCAATTAGAACATGGACCTTCCCGCTCGATGCCCTAGCAAGCCAGGATTTCGGTCGTGGATGATTCCTTTAAGGGAAAGATCGAGCGCTCGAGGTGTCACTTGACCTGTCCATAACAACAATCGGCCCAGGATGACTATGGTGGCGACGAATACACTACTATTCAACCAAGCCGTGACGGTTTGCGCTCCAACAAATATGCTCGTTCCACTGACAAGCCAGAGACCAATTCCAATAGCTAAAACGTACGACAACCGTGTGGTGTGGGCCACGCGAAGGGCGAACGCAACCCCAACTGCTCCTGTTACCAGAGCCAGCAGCGGATACATAATCGGATTTGACTGTGGCGTGATGTTGTCAAAGGCAAGCACGAGCCCTGCTACGAAGGTCACGCTATAGACAATGGCCACGCCTTTCAACACCATTCGCCAATAGATAAACCGACGGGGTCTTATCATGCGGGTAAGATTACGAAAAGAGAGAGACGGCACGCAATTATACGTAGAGGGGGGAACTGTAGATCTTTAGTAGGGGGGTCCCTATCGCTGTACCTTGCTGGCTCGGGGCAGAAGAAACGGGGGGCATCTTTCTTACTATGGGTCGGCCAGGTCCATTCCTTTATCGTGCATCGAACGACTACCGATGTATTGAGTGAGTCTTGGGGGCGATTCAGAGGCAGTCTATCTGGTTTATCTCGTTTATTTCGTTCTCTGAACCAGACAAACCAAAGAAACCAAACAAACCAGACAGACCAGCTCCCCGCCACGCGCCGCGAAACGGTTCCAGGCGCTTGTTCATCCAACGAATTTCTGATGGTCCCTCGTTGTTCCTCCAAACCTAAAGCGTCTTCACATGCGCAACAAGCTGATCGAGGGCTTTGCCCCAGCCTTCGTGGAATCCCATTTCCTCATGCTGCTTTCGGCCCGCTTTGTCCTTGTGCATGACGAGCGCGGTGTACTTGGTCCCTTTTTGATGGCGTTCAAGGAGAATGACTGCTGTGAATAAGAACGATCCGCATGCGGCCGCCTCGTCGGCTGACGGGTTGGATGGCCGGTATCCAGGTGCAAGGGCATTAGTCCAGACGAGCTTTTCGTTCTTGATGATTTCGAGGTAACAACCGAGGTTTGGGAACTCCTGTCCCTCCGGTGAGCGCATGACGGTGCGGAAAATACCGCCGAGGCGAAGATCAATTTCGCAATCCACCGTTTTCCAGGGCACAGGAGTGAACCAGTGTTTGAGGTGCTCTGGTGTGGTCCACGCGGCCCAAACGAGTTCTTGTGGAACGTCGACGATGCGTTCAAGCACCAGATCAAGTCGAGGATTGGGTTGATGAATCAAGCGAGTCATCGTTTTTCTCCTTCATAGTGTTGAAGTGATCGTCCAATTGATCCAGGCGGGCTTCCCACATCGCGCGGTGTTTCACCATCCATCGTTCTGCCGCTTTCAACGGTTGCGGCGCGATCTGATAGGTCCGCACGCGGCCCGTCTTTTGGGAGCGAACCAGCCCGCAGTCCTCCAGTACATTCAGGTGCTGGGTGAAAGAGGGCAAGGCCATGTCGAATGGTTGTGCGAGCTCGCTGACAGGGGCGGGATGGTCGCTCAGCCGTTCGAGAACGGCCCGCCGTGTCGGGTCTGCCAAGGCATAAAAGACGCGATCGAGTTGTATGGATTGATTAGGCATGTACCTAACTATACAACGGATGAAAACTTAGGTCAATGACTAAGTTTTAAGGGAGTGTAATCGAACTGCCTAGCGGGAGCTGTGGAATAAAATTGGAAACTGTGCGAGGAAATGGGTGATTCAGAGGCAGTCTATCTGGTGCGCGGGTCTGTCTTGTCTCTCAGGTTCGCCGAACCAAACAAACGAGACAGACCAACGAGACGGGATGGACCGGATAGACCGGATAGACCAGCTCCCCGCCACGCGCCGCGAAATGGTACTGGGCACCTTTTCATTTCTTTGAAAATGGCAGCATTCCAGGGGAATTGAATGGCTCGAATTACAGTGGAGTCTTCTTTGGCCGCACTTTATCTCGAGACGCAGTGGATCGTGCAAGGAGGGAGGAGATAAACAATGCCATTGCCGTCAAATAGACCCGCATTCCAATGTGATGCATGGTTAAGCTCCAGTTATGTCTTAAGCTTAACCAGTCAAAATTAGCGGGGCATTAGGCCGAGCTTAGAAAGTGTTCACTATCCGCTTGCGCGACCACTGCCGCCACTCGGTGGCACCCCAACGGCCGATGGGGGAGGGAAGATGAGCCCGAGGGGCGAGTTGTTGCGGAGGAACTCCACAGGCAGTTAATGTGGCAGACCCGCCACGCGCCGCGAAATGGGTCCAGGCAACTATTCATTTCCCTTCTCGCATCTTCACGTTCTCTAGAAACCCGCCGAGGTCTGGATTGGCATAGAGACCGAAGGCATCAGCAATGATCCCTTTTAGTCCATCAGCACTCTCGATGCCATAGACGACAGACATGTCATCCGGATCGCTTGCTCCCTCGAACCGATAGTGTTCTACGATGGTGAGTTCGTCGGCCTTGAAGGTTCTGCCGCTGTCCACATCTCGGAACGTTTGATCCAGAAACTCGAAGTTTACTGTGAACCCTCTTTTCTTCAACTCCTCAATCGCTTCGACCATATTTGTATAACGCTTGGCGCTCATCGCTCTCCCGCAAGGGATGACGACACAAGGACATTCTACTTTCTAAGGATCGGCCTGGTCTATGCCTTCGTCGTGCAGCGGACTGGTGTATGGTCGGAGCCTTGAGTGAGGGAAGGGTGATTCAGAGGCAGTCGAGCTGTTGCGCAGGTCTGTCTTGCCTCTTTCGTTCGTCGAACCAAATAAACCAGATGGACCAGACAAACCAGATAGACCAGACAGACCAGACCCCCGCCACGCACCGCAAAATTCAGAATGTCCCAATTGTTTCTGCCGCTGACCCTCATTCTTCTTGTGCAGAATTCCACGAATTCGTTGCAAGCTGGAAAGATGGGCGCATACTTACAGGCAAGTACATACGTATCGCCCACATTGCTTCTCACCTTTCTGTTTCCACGGAGGGGACCATGAGAACTCACAGCCAAGAGCCCACCACTCCACAAACGGTCGATCGAAGAATGCTCGGTGTGTTCAAGAAAAAGGGCGCACAATCCATGGAAGGTCTCAGCACACTGGCGGGGATCGGCTGGGCGCAGGTGTTCATATCAGTGGACCGTCTCAGCCGGATTGGAAGGGTCTCGCTGACTCCCGTGCGCCCCTGTGAATATCGAATCTCGATCGGCGGACTGCTTCGTCGCTAGCGCTGTCCGTTTCCTGAGAAAAACATTTCAAACAGAAACAAGGGCATTCTATGTCTTTGGGCCTGGCGGGTCTAAGTCTTTAGTGCGTCGAATCAGGGCAAGGGGTGAGGCCAGCGACGAATCCTCGGCTGGGCTCGGGACCAGTCTGCAGCAGGTCATACCGCCACGCGCCGCTAACTGGTTTACAGAGCCGGTTCATGATTGGGTTTCTTAGAACGAACCAATCAATGATTGCGCAAGACAAATGAGACTCATCACGAGAGAGCCGTAGGCCGTCAAATAAGCAAAGCTACGAACATGTTTGGGACCCCAAATCATCTTTACGACTGCGGGAAAATAGATCACAGATGTCCATTCTGGTGGATCGGTGATCCAGCGCCATTGCTGTTTGAGTCCGTAGGCCAACACTAGGCCATACGCTACGCCGCTCGCGCAGACAAGAACTTCCATAACATCGACGGAGCGAGCTTCTTCCATCTAGCTTCCCCACACATTGACGAAACCCGCTCATTCTACTTTTTCAGGTCAGTGCGGTCTATCGCTGTGTGAGGGGAGGGCGATTCAGAGGCAGTCTAACGGTGTGCGGGTCTGTCTTGTCTCTCTCGTTCGTCGAACCAAACAAACGAGACAGACCAAAGAAACCAGATGGGCCAGCTCCCCGCCACGTGCCGCGAAATTGGTGCTGGCACCTTTTCCCCCGGACTCTCAATCTCCTTTCTCGACAATGCCTTGGCTGGCTGGCCCTTTCCTGATAGGGTAAACTCATTGATCCTGAGAACGATCTATGGCCATCTTACTCGTCGATGACTCGCAGGATGATTGTCTGCTCATCGGGGCCTACTTGAGGTCCGCCGACTACGCGGTTGTCCCCACTAGCTCGGCGAAAGAGGCGTTGCATTACTTGAAGAGGCTAACTGAGGGCGAGCCTTTGGCCCCAATCGATTTGATTTTGCTTGATGTCATGATGCCTGGGTATGATGGACTCGACGCCTGCACGCGGATTAAATCTATGAAGCAATTTGAAGCGGTCCCGATCCTGATGGTCTCGGCTGATACGACCTCCGGCACTATCCAATTGGCATTTCGGCGAGGTGCTGTCGACTATATCCGAAAGCCAATAATCAAGGCTGAGCTCTTAGCCAAGGTCGCGATGGTACTCAGAATCCAAGAAGACACCAAACAGCGAGCGCAGTCACAGAAGATGACACCCCAGAAGGCGAACATCCAAGTCCCTCTAACTATCGACATCTTAACGGGCATTATGAACTGGTGGAGTTTTGATGAGCTCTTCGAGCAGGAGTGGGGACGCGCGACAAAAGAACACCTTCCTATTTCGCTGCTCTTCGTTACCCTGGAAAATTTTAAGGCCTTTAATGACACCTATGGGTACCTCACAGGTGACGAGTGCCTACAGAAAATCGCTCAGATTACACAAGAGACTTTCGCCCAGCCAGGGCAGGTCGTGGCGCGGTATCGGGGTGCGGAGTT
>Ga0187893_10012736_pt1 | contig 11873 bp, 9 predicted proteins | sample MA1701074metaG_FD_139574 | JGI IMG/M metagenome (GOLD analysis project Ga0187893, IMG submission 139574) | White microbial mat communities from a basaltic lava cave in the Kipuka Kanohina Cave System on the Island of Hawaii, USA - MA170107-4 metaG ... | reverse complement strand
GGCATCTTCGGCGTCCTGCGGGTGGTACACCATCCGCAGGACGATGTTGTAGACCCAGTCCTGGTGACGCTGTACGAGGGTTTCGAGGGCCTCCTGGTCTCCCTCGTGGCTCCGGCGCACGAACTCGACATCGTCGGAATCGCTCTCGGCGGCGTCAGCAAGCGGATTGGGGGGTAGCATGGTTGAGCCGTCCTGGCGCAGGCGAACGGAGCCTCGGTACTCTTTAGACACGAGATTTCGCGGAGTGTGACAGGCTGGCGCCTTAGGCACACGGGCGGGTCGTCCATCGTGGATCTTTGCTCCGGCGGTGGTGGCGCCATTGAGCAGAGTCAGCACCATCAGTCTTGGCGCGGAAGGACATTTCGGTGACTCTTGACCGATAGGTTCCTGAACCTGCCTGCGTATCACTGGCTGCAACAGCAAAGCGAAGGAAGAATCCGATTCAGAGAGTCCGCGATCGATGCCGCAAACGTGCTGACGGACTTGACAGAGTGCAGAACGATGTTCTCAACCGTTCATGATTTCACGGGGGACGCGATTCGAGATGTCCTCAGGAAGTGCCCAGCGGCTGTGTGTCGGGCCTCCGCTTGTACCAGGTTGAGCGGCCGAAGACCGTCACAAGACCTCGAGTCTTCACACACCTCAAGCTACGAATGCTGTTCACCGCAATGAACGTTGATTCATAAGCCCTCATGCGGGTCGGCGGGAGCGCGCGCCCGACCCTCGCTCCGACTCGACGCCGAAAGGGCCAGTCCTGCCCAGACCATGGCGCCGCCGGCTGGTACATAAGCTGGCCCAATTGAAAAACCAGCCAGCAGGCAAAATGCCAGTAACCCTGCCGTTGCCAGCGATAGCGCCACTCTCTTGTTGCCCCAGGCAGCCCAGGTCGCCCATCCTGCCATCACGACCGGCACAGCGAGCGGCAGTGGACCAAAGAGCGAGATTTCAGTGAATCTGTACGACGCCTCAAACGGAACGGTCCGGGCACCGGAGAAAACTGTGCCCGCAAGCCACGATGTAGACCATGCTTCTGCCCTGAAGCCGGAAGAACGAATGGGCGTTATCCAGATCCAAGTGCTAACGCCCACACACCACGCGAGTCCAGTGGTGGCGAGAATCTTGGAAATTTGCCGCGACCTTCTGTGGTTCATCCACTTCAGTCCAATTTCCCGGACGTCGCGAGACGGCCCTGACCGCAACCCGAAGCTCGGAGCCAAGCAAGGTCGAGTAGCCGATTATTACGGGAGCCTCTCAGGCTTCCGCCCACGAAGCGAATTGAAAAACACGTGATTAGGTTGACAATCGTTTCCCAAGACGAGGTCGATGTCGCCGTCACCATCGACGTCTCCGGCGGCGATCGAACGCGTGTTGTCACTACCGGTCCCAAATGTTGGCCCGGGCGCGAACTGCCCAGAGCCGTTATTCACGTAAACCCTACTCGGTACGTCGCGACGCTCGTCCCCATACAAGTCTCGAACGTCGACACCATCGCCGTTTACGTCAACCGCCCATTGGGCAACATTCCTGTTTGCGACTGCTGCGTCGAGATCTCCATCTAGATCGATGTCAGACAGAACGATCGACCAGGTGTTCTCCTGTCCACTCCCAAAGCTGCCGGAATGGCTGAAGCCACCGCGACCATCGTTCACCAAAACAGTGTGTGCCTGCTCCCAGTTTGCCACTACCAGATCCAAATCGCCGTCGCCGTCGACATCGCCCGCGGCAACGGAGGTGCTGTCGTCTGCGACACGACCAACCGTTCGGCTTTCGGCAAATCCCGCCTTACCATCATTGAAGTAAACGACCGTGGCCGCGCGGCCTCTTCCCGGAACGATGATGTCAAGGTCGCCATCGCGATCCAGATCTGCCAGTGCCACGCCTGTCCGGGCAGGCGCAGGCTGAGACGGCCCCAGTGGTCGTTCTGTCCATTTGCGGCCCCCACCGTCATTGACGAGGATGTGATCTTGATCGGCACCTACCAATACAGCGTCCGCGTCACGATCGCCATCGAGATCCCCAACGGCAACAGCGCGCCGTGTGCCCCTGCCGAGGCTTTCGAGAAAGGTGAAGTTGCCTTTTCCGTCGTTGCGGTAGATGACGGAGCTGTGGCCGCTGTCATTCGCAACGAAGACGTCTAACGCACCATCACCGTCGACATCGCCCACCCCCAAGCCGTGCGTCGGGTTTACTTCCAGACCCAGCTCGCGCCTGCCATAGAAGATTCCGTTCCCGTCATTAGACAAGACCCAGTTTGGCTCCTCGAAGTGGCGACCGTTGCCGAAGATGACATCCAAGTCACGGTCGCCATCGAGGTCTGCGAGTACCACTGTCGCCGTGTGCTCCAGGCCTTCGCAGAATGTGGACCACCGAGAGAACGCCGGAGGTCCCGTTTCGACGGTCTGTCCGAAGAAAGCTCGTGTGTTAAGCGACGCGATGATTAACGTCAGTGCGCCGGCGGCAAGAATACGAGCAGTCATTGCCCCTCTCTCCAGTAGATGCACGTGAGGAACCTCGGACGGCTACCCCTGTGGGACATCCAGTCAGTCCAATTCGAGCGTCGACTTGAAGTCGGCACTATCGATGAGCGAACGCAGCGCCGCGACGAAATCAGGAGGTTCGTGAAACGGGTGATCGCGGTGCACCTCGGCGAAGGCGGCCTGTAGAGCGTCGAGATTGTCGAGCGTCTTTTCGGCGACTTCGCGGACGCGTATCACGCGCTCACGCGCGAACAGCAAATTCTGAGGATTCACGAAGCCGGCCTGGATAAACGCGCCAGTCTTCTTGGCGCAGCGGCATGGGTTCGCGCCATTTACCAGGCCGCACTGATTATTCAGGAACGCATGCAGGTCCCTCCGGGCTCGAGAGAGTTTCTGTCGAAAATTCTCGCGAGTGATTTCGAACAACTCGGCACCGACGAAGTCGGTCGCTCCGAAGATCTCGCTGAGCACGTAAATCAGCCGCTGTTGGCGATCGAGGCAGAGCAACACGCCGCTCGTGCAGCCGATCTTTGCCTCTTCCACGATCAGTTGGATGTCGGCTGGAATTGAATGTGGATCGGGCAGCTCCTGATCCGGCATCGCATCCAATGCAACCTTGTAACGACCGAAGTCCCAATCCTCGGACTTCCGCCGCTTCAGGTTGAGGACATGGTTGATCACCAGGCGATACAGCCAGGTGCGAAAGCTGCTTCGACCCTCGAACGTGGATAGCTTGGTGATGACCTTGATGAGGATTTCCTGGGTGGTGTCCTCCGAGTCTTGAGGCCAGTACAGCATCCGGCGGACGATGTTGTAGATCCACGCTTGATGCCTGGCGATCAGTCGTTCAAGCGCATCTCGATCGCCGGCTTGCGCACGCAGCGTCAACTCCCGATCTTCGGGATCCGTCGCGGCGTCATCAGCAAACGGACTGCTCGCAGACACGTTCCTGAAACCTACCTTGGCGGCGGCGGTTGATCGCCGTTCTGCATATCGTAGGCGATCTTCCAGCCGTTTTCGACGCGTTTGAAGACCGTCAGAGACTTCGCCGTGAATGAAACCGGCGCGGCGCCCTCGACAGGGACCGTCACTGTATATGTCGCCGCAACAAATGCGAGAGGTCCAGACATCACGGATGTCGTACTGGTGAATTTCAGGACGCCGGGCCCGCTGAACCGCTCCTTGAACGCAGCCTCGATCGCAGCGCGGCCTTTGATCATCGGCGAATCCTGGGGCATCCAGACGGCGTCGTCAGCGTACAACGAAGCGAGCTTTGTCAGGTCCCTGGCATTGAAGATGTCGACGAACTCCGCGATGATTCTGTCGATCGCCTGAGCCGGTGTTCCTGGCGCCTGCGCTGGCGACCCGAGCGTAGATAGCGTAGATAGGACGAGAACAACAGCGACAAGCATCTTCACACGAGCCTCCAGACAGAAAGCGCGTCTGACGGCGTTAGACACATTTCCGAAGACGCTGTGACAGCCCGGCCCTCATGCCCTTCCCGCGGCGGAAGACCTCACGTCCCCCTTGACAGGCTGGGGAGCCGCGCGGGAAGCTCCCGCCAGTGATGTCTCATCTCAGACTTTGGATTCGTGACTGGCGACGGAGTCCGGGACGCCTAGCCTTTCTGGTCTTTTCCCTGAGCGTTTCGTTGGGTGGTGCCCTTGCAGCGACAGCTCTCAATGGCGCTGTCTCGTGGAGGGCCTTGCCATTCGTCGAGGACGAGTCGCTGGTGAAGCTCGAGGTGCTCGGGAGAGACGCGCGATCGCGCTGGTGGTCATGGCCCGAACTTCAGGCGACCACACTCCACGGTGGACCCTCGTTTTCAGCGATTGCTGGTTACACAGTGGGCGACGTCAACGTCGCCTCTGAACCCGGTCGCCCGCCGAACGCGCTGCTGGCGACGATGGTCTCTCCAGCGTTCTTCCGGGTCCTCGGTGTTGACGTATCGGCCGGGCGCTTGTTCACCGAGGCCGAGCACCAATCAGGTGGTTCGCGCGTGGTGCTCCTCAGCTACGAACTGTGGCAACGGCGCTATGGCGGGGATCCGGACGTGGTGGGAAGGACCGTCGAACTGTCGATGCCAGATTATCTGGGGGAGCCTGGCGGCAGACATCTCGTGGTGGGTGTGCTCGCGCCCCAGACCTGGCTGTTCTGGCGGCGGTTCGACCTGGTGATTCCGCTGCGGGCCAACGCACAGCTGCTGTCCGACCCGCGCAGCCGCCTCTTCGAGCACGTGATCGCTCGCCTGAGTCCAATGGCGACGGTGTCGGCGGCGCAAGGTCATGCGCCAGCCCTGACCGCCGTCGTGCATGAGGCTGCCGGAGCGGAAGCGACAGACACTATTGCCATCGAGCCGCTCCGGTCCGCTCTGTTCCGGGACCTTCAGCCGAAGCTTCGCTTGGTGATGACGATGGCGTTGGTGGTTTTCCTGCTGGCTGGCTTCAATGTCATCGTCGCCGCGTCGAGTGGGGCGCTCGAGAGACGGAGGGAGACTGCGTTGCGGCTGGCCCTTGGAGCGGGTCCGCCGCAGCTGGCTCGTGATACCGGTGTGCAGGTAGCGCTCACGGTGAGCGTGGCCCTGCTGCTCGCCCTCGTCGTGTCTGGTGCCTTTATCGCCGCGATCCTCAGCATCGTGCCAGACGGGTGGCTGGCCCGTGTCCCCGGCGGTGCAGGCGCCGTGCGCGTTGAGGCGATCGGGTTCGGCATATCGGTCGGTCTCGTGGTGGCGTTGGGCCTGGTGTCTGCCCTTTGGACGTGGAAGCAACTCCGGCGCCTCGCGGTGTCCCCGCTGCTGGATGCGATCCAGCATGACGATGCGCCGACCAGACACCGGTGGCGGGCCGTTATCGTCGCGAGCGAAGTCGCCCTCTGTACAGCCGTCGTCCTTGTGGCCACCACATTAGGAATGCAGCTCTGGCAACTGCAGCGGGTGGATCTGGGCATCACCGCCGATCGCACGACGATCTTTTGGATGAACGCGAATGCGACCAAGTATGCGGATTCACAGCTGCGTGTCGATTACTTCGATCGAGTCTTGCGGGAACTGGGCATGGTGCCAGGTGTCGAAGCGGTGGGCGCGATCGATCTCACGTTCCAATTCGACTGGCAGACGACGACCGTTCGTGTCGGGAACGGCGCTGAGAGCGCGCCTCTCACCGTGTTGGATCGGGCCGCCACCGCGTCTTACGCTGACGTCAGCGGCCTCAATTTGGTCGACGGTCGCTGGTTACAACACCAGGATCGCTCTGGAGCTCCCGACGTTGCCGTCGTCAGCAAGAGCCTGGCCGAGGCGCTATGGCCGAACCAACAGGCCGTGGGCCAGACGATTGAATTTGACGCTGCGAAAAGCCGGAAGCCGATGATGGTTGTCGGCGTAGTGTCGGACATCAGGCATGCCCCGCAAGCACAGCCTGCGCGCGTCCTCTACCGGTCAGTCGCCCAAGCCGGTCCTCCGTGGCTGTATGTTCTGATCAAGACGGACAACACGCTCGAGCAATCCGCCCTAATCCAGTCAGCAATCTGGCGAGTGGACCCTGATCAGGCGCTCGATGGCCCACGGGTGATGCAGCGGTGGATTGAGGACCGCACGTCGTATGTGCGGTTCCTGGCCAACCTCACAGCGATTCTGGCGGTCATCGCCATTCTGCTCGCCGCTGCGGGTCTGCAGACGTTAACGATGTACTGGGTGCAGGCCGCGCGACGAGAATTGGGGATTCGTCGCGCAGTCGGTGCCAGTCATCGCGACGTCCTCCGATGGTTCATACGACGGTGGACGCTGGTCTTGGCTCCGGCGCTCGCGATGGGGATGCTGCTGCAATTCGGGTTGATGCGGATGGCCTCGTCCCAGGTCGAGGGGGTCCAACCTGCTAGCGTTTTGCACCTACTGGTCGGAGCGCTGGTGGTGGTCGCCTACGCCTCAGGCGCTGCCGGGACAGCCCTTAGGCGGGCGTTGCAGACCGACGAGAAAGTCCTGCTGCGGTAAACTCATCGCAAACGACCGTCGCCGTGGTGTCTGCCTCCTCGTCGGGTCGGCTCGAGTCGCTGCCCCGGTGTGCGGCGATCCGCGATATCGAACTTCAGGCCCGCCGGCGGGTGGATTGGCAATCGCGAGCAAGCTGTGCCGGCCGCGAGTCCGTCAGAAACAGTCTGCGTCGCATCGGACTTCCTGTCGGTATCGCCACAGCTGTTCGCGACCCTCGTTCGTTACTTACTGGACAAGTACTACGCAGCATTCGCTGAAAAACGTGTTGGACTGGTCTTGATCGCGTCCCCCTCTTTCGGCTCTCAGGTGGCTGATCGTCTCGAGTTGATCGCGCGCGTCTACAACCGAGCCGGATCCAAGAAGGAAGAGCCATTGAAAAGACCGATGTCGTCGGTCCGTCGGATTAACCTCATGTTGCTCTGCGCGTTCCCTTGACTGTCTAGGTAAGCCTGTGCTCTACTGACGCTCACCAAGACGCCCTAAGTGAGACGCGTTGAGGGAGAGAGTCGGATTGATGGCGGTAGGCAAAGGCGATCTGCTGCAGGGCACGCTCGATCTCCTGGTACTGAAGGTGCTGGGCGCCGGACCAAACCACGGCTACGGCATCGCGACGCGCCTGCACCAGCTGTCCGATGACGCGCTACACGTTGAAGAAGGATCGCTCTATCCCGCGCTTTATCGCATGGAAGAACAGGGCCTGATCGAGTCAGAATGGCGCCCGACCAAGAACAACCGCACGGCCAAGTTCTACTCGTTGACGCGGAAGGGACGCCGCACGGCGCAAGCCGAGCTCGACAGCTGGCGGCGGATGTCCGGCGCCATCACGCGCGTGTTGCGCGCGCTCGAGCAGGAGGCGTGACGTGGCCCTGCGACCTCCACGCTTTATTCGCCGTGTCCTCGCAGTGTTCCGATGGCACTCGAGGGATCGCGACATGGAGCGCGAGATGGCGTTCCATATCGATTCGCTGACGCGCGACTACGCTCGTGACGGGCTGAACGACATCGACGCGCAACGCGCGGCCCGGCGGCGGTTCGGTAATGTGACGCGGCTCAAGGAACTAGGCCATGACGAGCGGACGATGCGTCTGGTACAGGATGTCACGCGAGACGCCAGGCACGCGGCTCGCGGTCTCTGGCGCAGCCCAGGTTTTTCAGTCGCCGTAATCCTGACGCTGGCGCTCGGCATCGGCGGCAACACCGCTGTCTTCTCCGTCGTCGATCAGCTCCTGCTGCGGCCGCTGCCGTACCCACACGGTGACCAGCTCGTGATGGTCGAAGAGTCGACTGGTGGTCCCAACTCGCGCGCCGATGTCTCACCCGCCAACTGGCTCGACTGGCAGCGCGAAAGCCGCACGTTTCGACTATTCGCTGCCTGGCAGCTGCGGGCGTTCACGCTGACCGGCGCCGGCGAGCCGCGACGCCTGATCGCGCAAGGGGTGTCGTCGGAATTCTTTCCACTGCTTAGCGTCGCACCGCTCCTTGGGCGGACGATCTCCGAAGACGACGACCGTCCGAACAGCCCGCGAGTGGCCGTGATCAGCTACCGTGTCTGGCAGAACCAGCTGGGTGGCGATCGGCGTGCAATCGGCAGCACGGTCCAACTCGACGACCGCCCGTACGAGATCGTCGGCGTGATGCCCGCTGGCTTCCGCTTTGTGCGGGAGGATGTCGATCTGTGGACCCCATTTCAGCTCGATCGAAACCGCCCTTGGCGCGAGACAACCGACGGACGTTTCATCGAAGTCGTCGGGCGCCTCGCCAAGGGCGCGACGATCGGGACGGCCCGATCAGAGATGGAAGGCATCGCGCGCCGTCTCGCAGCGGTGTACGCGTTCAACAAGAACACGAGCGTGACAGTGACGCCTCTCCGAGAGGTGCTCACTGGTCAGGTGCGGACATCGGTCCTTGCGCTCTTCGCCGGCGTGGGCGTGCTGCTCGCCATTGCCTGCTTCAACGTAGCCAACATGCTCTTGGCGCGATCGGCGTCGCGTCAACGGGAGATCGCGATTCGCGCGTCACTCGGGGCGGGACGCGGGGCGATTGCGCGATCGGTACTGGTCGAAAGCCTGCTGCTCGCCGGCGCCGGCGGCGCGCTGGGCCTCGCGCTTGCGCGCTGGAGCCTCGACGCGCTGCTCGCGGTAGCTCCCACAAACCTGCTCGGCGTCTCCGAGCTGTTCATCGATCGACGCGTTCTGATCTACGCGTTGGGCCTGTCACTCGCAACCGGCGGGATCGCCGGTCTCGCATCGACGATTCTGTTCGCGCGGCGATCGATGGCCGACGCGTTGCGGACGCGCGGCTCCAAGGCCGGTCACGCTCCCCGAGTGCGACAAGCACTCGTCGTCGTGCAGGTGGCCCTGACCGTCATTCTGCTCTGCGGCGCCGGTGTTCTCGTTCGCAGCCTCATCGCTCTCGATCGCGCACCCATGGGATTTGACGCCGGCAACGTGCTCACGATGAGGGTCGCGATCTCGCCAGCGCGATATCCCGATCAGCGTCCCCGGGACTTCTATCACGATGCGCTGACGCGCCTTCGCACGTTGTCGGGCGTCGAGTCCGCGGCCGTGGCGGCAAGCCTACCGATGATCGGCATCCCTCGCGGGGGAACAAGCTTTCACGAACTCGGCACGCCGGAGCGCCCGCCCAACGAGCGGTCGCGCACCGTCGTACGGATGGTCGGGCCCGGCTATTTCCGCACACTCCGCATTCCTGTGCTGCGCGGACGCGAATTCACTGACGCGGACAACCAGAGTCCGATAGGTGGATTCGTCGTTAGTGAGATGTTCGCCCGAACGTACCTCTCGGGACGCGATCCGCTGACAACGTCCATTTCCGTCCGGATGATGGAGGAGAACCCGTACTTGCCGATCATCGGCGTCGTCGGTGACGTCAGCGAAGGCTCGGTGAGGGCCGTGCCGCAGCCGACAGTGTTCTACAGTCACGGCCGGATGCCGTGGGCGACGATGACGTTCCTCGTGCGGGGACCGCAACCCGAGTCGGTCGTCAAGCCCGTCACCGCCGCACTGCACGAACTCGATCCGACGCTGGTGGTCTCGAACGTTCGCACGATAGAGACCGCGCTGGCCGAGAGCCTGGCGCGCGAACGCATTAGCGCGCTCATTTCGACGAGCTTCGCCGTCGGCGGTCTGCTGCTGGCGGCAGTCGGACTCTACGGTTTGCTCGCGTATCTGATAGCCGAACGGAGGAAGGACATCGGCATCCGCATTGCTCTTGGCGCGCCGTTGGCACGCATCACGGGATCGGTCGTCGCCGGCGGCCTCGCGCTTGTCGCCATCGGCTCCGCAGTCGGCATCGCCGGCTCGCTCCTCCTCCTGCGTTCGTTCGGCACGCTTCTCTTCGGCGTCACGCCGTACGACGTTCCGACGTACACGGCTGTGGTCATGCTGATGGGCGCCATAGCCGCGGCTGCGTCCTGGCTGCCTGCTCGCCGTGCCGGGCGCATCGAGCCGCTGACGGCGCTCCGACAAGACTAGGACTGGGCGGTCGCTGGGCCACACTGTCCGCAATCTCTAAGAGGATTCCAGCTGTTCGAGGACTGCCGGCTTGATCGGCCGGCCCAGGGACTGAGCGAATAGGCCACAGCCAGTTCTGTCGAGTCGGCTGAGCAAAGCGACGCTTGATTGTCACGCGGGATGTCGGTTGGAAAACCGAAGGGTGTAGTGAAAACGTAGATGCGAGAGCACCCAGTTTCAACAGACAGCTACAAGCAGCGATGGCGCGAGTGCAAAGACTTCAACGAGAAGCATTTAGAACCATGCAACTGCCTTCAATCTCAAGAAGATGCCATGCGCTGGCTACGAACCAGGAGGTCGGACGTTCGAGTCGTGCTGGGCGCACCAAGTTTTGCGCAGCCAATCCGCATAACCGCACTCCTCGCCGACGTGTTGGCAAGCTTGGCTGACAAATGACTGACAATCGGTAGTGGTTCACGAGGGGCCGTGGGTCCTCGATCGGTCATACTCACGCGTAATAGGCAAGTCGCACTGGACACCTCGAATCAGGAGCGCTTGTGCTACCCCCAACTTCTGTCGTTTGAGGTCACCCAGCGCCCCCGAGAAATAGGGATTCGTTTAGCGGTCGGCGCTGACCCGTGTGGGCATTGGCCTCGTTTGGTCTGTTGTCCGTGAAGGCCTGGCGGTAACGCTTTGGGGCGTGGGCGTCGGAGCGGCTGCGGCAACAGCGACAGCAAGCCTTACCACATCGCTATTGTGCGGTGTCACCAGCGCGGACCCAATTGCTTGGATGCCGCCCCTGCGATGCTTGTCGTCGTCTCCGTGCTGGCTTTTGCGCGACCCGCGCTGATTGCCGCCAGGACGGACCCAATTGCTGCTCTGCGAGTCGAGTAGAGCGATTTCTCGTACAGCGACATTGTGTTCGATGGCGATGGGCAGGCAGCGGCGACACGCGACGACCGTTGTTCATCCAGCGATGCGCCCGCCGGCGATGTTCGCCACATCCGAAGGTGACCGATGCGCGAGATCTTGAGGTGTCTCGCCCAGTACGCTCACTGCTCAGAGACGAAGGAGATGCGTGGATTCTCTGGTTCGCGACAGCCGACGGAGCGGCAGCATCGTCGCGACGATGGCAACCAAAGCCAGCGTTGCCACCGCGCCAACGTACATCGTTAGATCCGTACCGCTGACGCCGAACGTCTGAGCGCTCAGGACACGAGCCGCAGCAAGGGCCGCTCCGACACCGGGCACGACGCTGAGCAACAGAACCGTTGCCGTATCCTTGAGAAACAGGTTGGCGATCTGGAGCGGCGTGGCGCCGAGTGCGGAGCGTATTACGAGCTCCCGCGTTCGCACGACAACGTCCCGGCTAACGCAGCCGAAAAGGCCAATAGCGCTCAATACGAGCGAGACCCAACCGATAACGACAGACGTGGCGGCGAGCAGTCGCTCGCGCTGCAGCGCGTTCTGCCGCCGTCCCTCGATGGTCTCGATGCGCAAGACTGGTACGTCCGGATCGAGTGCGCTCGCTGCAAGGCGAACGGCTGCTGCGATACCGACGACATCGGGCACCACCCTGACATGCACTATCAGAAGGCCGCTCTCCGCCACAGGGAGGTATGCAGTCGGCGCGGAACGATCACGCAGAGTCGTATCGGCGGTGTTCTCGACCACGCCGATGACGGTCCGCGGCTCGCTCGTGCGTCCTTGCTCGAACGTCACGACTTGCTCGACTGCGCGTTCGCTCAGACCAAACAATGCCCGGGCGAGCCCTTCGTTGAGAACCACCACGGGGGCATTCGCTTGAGCTTCTGACGCATCAAACGAACGGCCAGCTAGCAGGTGAATGCCCATGGTGCTGAAGTATCGTTCATCGATCGCGTTCGTCTGACCGGAGATCTCGATCGCTCAGGTCATGGGTTCGTCTTGGCGCTTTTC
>Ga0187893_10012735_pt1 | contig 11873 bp, 6 predicted proteins | sample MA1701074metaG_FD_139574 | JGI IMG/M metagenome (GOLD analysis project Ga0187893, IMG submission 139574) | White microbial mat communities from a basaltic lava cave in the Kipuka Kanohina Cave System on the Island of Hawaii, USA - MA170107-4 metaG ... | reverse complement strand
TCCGGGGCGCGAATGTCCCACTAACCCTCAACCAGATTGATCAGGTACTCGACGGTATTGCAGTGGACGAGAAAGCGGGCTCCACGGGCAGAAAGATCCAGGCTCTGCGCGGGCTTTTTGAGCGCGCCGATCAGGCTGAGCGCAACTTCCTGACTCAGCTTCTGATGGGTGAAGTTCGCCAAGGAGCATTAGAGGGTCTGTTGCTGGATGCCATTGCCAAGGCAGCCAATCTGCCGCAGGTAGAAGTCAGACAAGCGTTCATGTTCTCGGGCAACGTCGGCGAAATCGCGCGGGCTGCCTTGGAACGAGGAGCTGCAGGCCTGGCGCATTTCGGTCTTCGCCTACTGACGCCGATTTCACCGATGCTGGCCAACAGCGCTGAGGACACCAGCGAGGCTTTGGATCGCATGGGTGAGGCTGCCTTTGAATTCAAGCTCGATGGCGCCCGCATTCAAGTACACCGTCAAGGCGACGAAGTTCGCATCTTCACGCGACAACTTCAGGACGTCACCGACCGCCTGCCGGAGATCGTAGAATGGACGAGCGGTTTGCCGGCTGGAGACATTCTATTGGAAGGTGAGACCATCGCGTTAAGGCCCGATGGGCGGCCCCATCCTTTTCAGGTTACGATGCGCCGGTTGGGCCGCAGTAAGAATGTGGCATCTGTCCGACAAGAATTGCCGCTCTCCTTCTTTTTCTTTGATTGCCTCTATCGCGGCGACGAAGGCCCGCTCATCGCACGGAGCTATCGGGAACGAACTGCGATATTGGCGGACTCGATTCCCACGGCATTCCAAATTCCTCGCATCCTGACCCACGATCCTGAGGAAGCACAGCGATTTCTCCGCCAGGCTTTGGACGCGGGCCACGAAGGCGCCATGGCCAAATCTCTCGTGGCTCCCTACGTTGCCGGACAACGTGGATATCACTGGCTCAAGTTGAAAGCCGCTAATACGCTCGACTTGGTCGTACTGGCTGCAGAGTGGGGCCACGGCCGCCGGTCCGGCTGGCTATCCAACCTCCACTTGGGTGCGCGGGATTCGGAAAGCGGGCAGTTCGTAATGCTGGGAAAGACCTTCAAGGGACTCACCGACGAGATGCTTCGCTGGCAGACCGAAAAACTGACTTCCCTCGAGACTAGTCGGGATAGTTGGTCTGTCTCTGTTCGACCCGAACTGGTTGTCGAAGTGGCCTTCAACGAGGTTCAAGAGTCTCCCCGCTATCCCGGCGGGTTAGCGCTACGGTTTGCCCGCGTCAAACGCTTCCGTCCAGACAAAACGCCCTCTGAATCAGACACCTTCCAAACCGTACGAGCTTTGTTTGAACGCCAGCGGCAGTGACCTCGAAGGCCCAATGCCCTGAACCTGACGACTTCGCATCAACTGGATCCGACTGAGGGCACAGTTCAGGAGCCGAATCACTCGACAAACTTCGGTCCCCCTCGCCCCAACGCGGGAGAGGGGTTAGGGGTGAGGGGTGCGAGCACATCGCTGCAGAATCTCACAGTCCCTTGAGATCCTGATCCAGAGCCGAGTTACGAAGTTGATCTAGCAGACAGGTATCCCCCCTCACCCCGGCCCCTCTCCCGCGTTGGGGCGAGGGGAGCCAGACTCGCGTCAGCTCCAGATCGAGCCAGCCCGCAGAAGTGTCACTATGATTCTCAATTCGCAATAGATCAAAGTCATAAAGCTTGCGCGCGAGTTCCCGAAGAGACAGGCATACATGAATGGAGGACTCTGACGATGTGTGGGCTGGCTTTCGGATTCATTTTCGCACTCGCTGTGTCACAGGCGCAGAATCCCTGGGATAAGATCTGGACCGGGCTGGGGAAAAGCAAGGGGCTGAGTAACGAAACTGTGGTCTCCGGCCTTAAAGAAGCACTTCGGGTCGGCAGCGGTAACGCTGTGAGCCTCAATGGAAAAGTCGATGGCTATTTCAAGAACGCTGCCATCAAAATTCTTATGCCTGAAAAACTCAGGTCAATTGAGAAAGGGCTGCGGCTGGCAGGTCAGTCGCGCCAAGTCGATGAATTCGTTTTGAGCATGAATCGAGCCGCAGAAAAAGCCGCGCCTTTTGCCAAGGACATTTTCTGGGTGGCCATCAAGCGCATGACCTTTAGCGACGCCACCAGGATCTTGAAAGGGGGAAATACAGCGGCAACTGACTATTTTAGAGGAGTGACAACTGAAGAGCTAACCACCGCCTTCCAACCCATCGTGACAGAGTCCATGGAATCGATTGGCGTCACGCGACAATACAAGGTGCTGGCGGGTCGCTACAACGCCCTTCCTTTTCCGAAGTCACAAGCGTTCGACGTGGATCGATACGTGGTCGACAAGGCACTGGATGGACTCTTCTACGTATTAGCGGAAGAAGAGCGCAAGATTCGCACGGATCCGGCTGCAAGAGTAACCGATCTCCTCAGGACGGTCTTTGGGAAACAGTAAAGCTGTAGTGGAGTTTGCATACAGTCGGAACAACCCAAAACGTCATTCCGGCGAAAGCCGGAATGACGACAAGAACTTGTGACCGTGCGCTTAGGAAGCGGCCACATTACGACTCGTAACCCTCGCGGCGATTTTCCCACTTCATTTCTTCACCCGATCAAAGAACTCGTTCTGAAGCTGGAGCGTCTTGGTATCTGCTTTGACTACCCGCAACGCCTTTGCCAATGCCGCAACGCGATGTTCGGTGAGTACCTCTCCAAGTTCCCGACTTGCTTTGGCCCCTTCTCCTGCATAGTGATTTGGATAGGCTGCGTACCACCAGATGCCTGTGTACAAATCCGGGCTGAGCGTGAGGCGCTTCTGGTTCTCGCCTGACTCGTCCTTCGCGCGGTCCATCTTCACTACGTCTGGCCTGAGGTAAAGCAAGGTGGACGTCTCGCGTTCTCCGGCGTGACCGTCGGTTGCCGGGTCTGACTTGCGCAGCTTGCTGACCTTTTCATTGAACTCCGGATCGGCTACGGGATCGAAAAAATACACTGCATAGTCCCGGCGGCGTTCCAATTGTGACTGGATAAAGAACCGAATCAGCTGGGGATTGCCGCCGTGCCCGTTGATGATGACAATCCGTTTGAAACCATTGCGGGCAATCTCTTCACACGTTGCGTCGAGCAAATCCCAAACCAACCGACTGGGCAAAGCAAAGGTACCGGGCTGATGCTTAGCTTCGTAGATCTGGCCATAAAAGAAATCGGGAAACACGACGGCATATTCGCTTTTGGTAGCCCGCGCAGCCCATTCGCGCACATGGATAAGATCTGAACCAAGCGGGCCATGCGGACCGTGTTTCTCCAGGATGCCGATCGGCAGAATACAGGTGTTGGAGGATTGCTCTAGCGCCTTGGGCCAATCGCTGGCTGTGAGTTCATCCCAGCGAGCCGGCAACGTCTGGGCGAACGAGGAGCTGGACAAAAGCAGAACAGCGGTAAGCAATTTGAGTCTCATTAGATCACTCCGTGTGATTATGGTTGGACTTTCGCGAAGAGGGAGAGGTGTCACACTATCTGCCCATCTGAGGACGATCCGCACGGCCTGCTGAGCCTACACGTATGGAGATCCTCAACGACGAATGCCGCGAAACCAAACGCGAATTCGGCCTAATGATAGCAACACTCGGGCACCGAGGATAAGAGATGAAAACGAAGAGGATTGGAAGCACAGGCCGCAGGTTTTCGACCTCTGTCCCCTAGAAAATGTGAAAGCTCGGTCGGAGATGTCCTGTCGTCATGGAAGGAGCCTGTTCAGACAATTCCGAGGCCGGCGGCCTTTGCCCTCTTTCTTAAGAAGGACGTTCGGCATCGTACCCACCAGACAACGCGGCCGACAGCGGCGGCGTTGACCCCAAAAGTACGCCCTTGGTACACTGCCTCTTCATTCTCAGCGGGGGTGAAAGGTCTATGGTCGGTTTCTCCAAAACCCTGCTGGCCCTCCTGCTGTTCATGGCGACAGCCGCAGAAGTGCCAGACCCGCCGCTTTCTGAGGCTCGTCTGACAATTAGCACTCTGGTCCGGGAGGATATCTTTGCTGGCCTCCTGGAGAATGATATGCAGCGCCTCGCTCGCGCAGAAAGAAATATCCAGCTGTTGCTGCAACAACGGCCAGAAGCCAAGGCGTCGCTGCTGACATGGCGGGCGAGTACAATACTCTTTCGCGCCGTTCGCGCGTATGAAAGCAGCCAGGCAGCCCAGTACAGGGAGCAGCACCAGAGATCACTCGCACTATTTGAGGAAGCGCGCAGCCTTGCGAGTGAAAATATAGCTGTGGCCGCTGTAACTGGTGGTTCATTTGTCCTCCTGGCCGACCGCTTGGCCAAAGAGCATCAAGCTGATGCGTGGTCAAAGGCGTACAACGCCTATCAAGCACTCTGGAAAATGCAGGCGCCAGCCGTTGATAAACTGCCTTTGCACATTCGCGGTGAGCTGCTTGCCGGTCTCGCCCAATCCGCCCAGCGGACCGGCCGCGCTCAGGAAGCCAAAGAATTCCTCGACAAGATTCAGACCTTGCTGCCCGACACTCCCTACGCAAATGTGGCCCAGCAATGGAACGAAACCCCGGAGTCGGCAGCCACCTCAAGCATCGCCTGCCGCACCTGCCATGAGCCAGGACGCCTGGCGGCGCGTTTGGCAGCACTGAAGTAACCTGCGTCGCGCTTGTGCTATGTCATACGCTGGGGTGTGTGTTGAGAAAGAAGTTGGCGACGCTCAGAAAATCCCCTCCTCGGAGGGGTGGCGCGAAGCGACAGGGGTCGTGTAGCGCCGGTGTGGGTTCCGTCCGCTTCACCACAACCCACCCCAGGGCCTGACGGCCCTTGCCCCTCCCAAGAGGGGATTCGGAGGATTCATGTCATCAGGAGTCACGGTTGCAGTCGTCGGAGCCACCGGAGCAGTTGGTGAAACCACGCTGAAGCTGCTTGAACAACGAAGGTTTCCCGTAAAATCGCTACATGCGTACGCATCGGAGCGCTCTGTCGGAAAGACAGTTACCTTCAGCGGCGAATCTATGCCCGTGGAGAAGCTCGGCCCAAGCTCTTTCAAGGGCATCGAGATGGCATTCTTTTCTGCGGGAGCTGCCCAAGCAAAGGAGTTTGCTCCGATCGCTGCCGCAGCTGGCGCGGCCGTGATCGACAAGTCCAGCGCCTTCCGCATGGATCCGAAGGTTCCGCTGGTCGTTCCGGAGATCAACGCTCATGCGCTTCGCGGCCATGAAGGAATTATCTCCTGCCCGAATTGCACCACCATCATCACCGTCATGCCTCTGAAGCCGCTACACGAAGCGGGCCGGCTCCGACGCGTAGTGGCGACCAGCTATCAAGCAGTTTCAGGCGCTGGTGTCAAACGCATTGAAGAACTGCGCGTGCAGACTCAGGCCTGGGCGCGTGGCGAGAAAATCGAGCCGAAATATTTTGTCGATCAAATCGCGTTCAACCTGATTCCGCATACCGACCCATTCGGACCCGATGGCTACACCGGCGAAGAAAAGAAACTCATCAATGAAGTCAGAAAGATTCTTGAGCTACCGAACCTCGCCATCTCACCCACCACGGTGCGTGTGCCTGTTTTCACCGCGCACTCCATCGCAATCAATGCCGAGACGGAGCTGCCTATAAGTCCCGCCCGCGAGGTTTTCCGCCAGTTCGCCGGTTTGCAAGTCTGGGACACGCCCGAACAAAACCGTTATCCATGCCGGTCACAGTCGAAGGCCAGGACGACTGCGTCGTGGGCCGCATCCGCCAGGATCTGTCGCATCCCAGTGCGTTGAACCTCTGGGTGGTGGGCGACCAGCTTCGAAAGGGCGCGGCTCTCAATGGTCTCCAAATCGCCGAGTGCTTGTTGCGCCAGTCGTGAGGCATGAAGTTAAGGTCCAAAGTCAAATGGTAACGCTTGTGGTCCCGGCTTCAGCCGGTCCCGCCAGGTACTGTGCCGAAAGTGTCGAGTGCGGCAGGCGATCTTCAGATGTTTGCGTGAAGCTTCAATCCCCGTCCGGAGGCCGGCTCCCACTCTCTAGCATGCCCACCGGATCGATCCTTCCTTGCCTTTGATACATTGGACGCTGACATCTCACACACGTTATAAGAAGCCCGCAACATTCTCTTCGGGGGATTCATGGCATTAATTCTGAGCTGCCAGGCAATCAGCAAATCGCACGGTGCTCGTCTCTTGTTTGAACGCATTTCGATGGGCATCTCGGACGGCGAGCGCGTCGGCCTGATTGGCCCCAACGGAGCGGGCAAATCCACGTTCTTGAAACTGCTGCTCGGTCAGGAAGTGCCAGATGCAGGCACCATCTCATTCCGCAAACTGGCTCGCCTCAGTTATGTGCCGCAGGATCCGGTCTTCCCTTTCGGAAAAACGGTGGGGCAGGTCCTGCACGAAGCATTGGTTTCATTGCCCCTGGACGAAGCTCAGAAGGAAGGCCGATTGGCCGTCATGCTGGGCAGGATGAAGTTTGCGAGCGCCGAGGCGGGCGTCGAGACACTATCTGGAGGTTGGACGAAGCGGTTGGCCATCGCTTGCGGACTGATGGTTGAGCCCGATCTGATTCTGTTAGATGAACCCACCAATCACCTCGACCTGGAAGGCATTCTCTGGCTTGAGGACACCTTGAAGTCGGCACCGTTTGCCACACTGCTGGTCAGCCACGACCGCTATCTGCTGGAGAACTCGGTAAACCGCATGATGGAACTGAGCCGTTTGTATCCGGAAGGGATCTTTACGGTGGAAGGGAGCTACAGCCAGTTTCTTGAACGGAAGGCGGATTTCCTGAGTGCTCAAGAACAACTACAGGAAACGCTGGCCAACAAGGCGCGCCGGGAATTGGAGTGGTTGCGGCGAGGGGCAAAAGCGCGGACTCGCAAGTCGCAGGCCCGCATTGATGCCGCCGGACGACTCATGGTATCGCTAGACGAAGTGCGAGCCCGCAATGTTCAGCAGACGGCGGGCGTTGACTTCACCGGTTCCAATCGAAAGACCAAGCGCCTGCTGACGTTGAAGGCCGTAGGCAAAGGTGTGAGTGAGCGAATGCTCTTTCAAGATCTCTCGCTCACTCTCTCTCCCGGAGACAGACTCGGGCTGTTGGGTCAGAACGGAAGCGGCAAAACCACTCTTCTGAAGCTGATCAATGGAGAGCTGGAGCCTGACAGGGGCCATATCGAGCGAGCTGAGGCGTTGCGCGTGGTCACCTTCGATCAGAATCGTCGGCAATTGAACCCGGAGGAGACACTACGCCGATCGCTTGCCCCCGCCGGCGATTCAGTCATCTACCGCGACCGCTCTCTGCACGTCCATTCCTGGGCCCGACGCTTCTTGTTCAGTAACGAGCAACTCGACCTGCCGATTTCGCGCCTATCTGGAGGAGAGCAGGCGCGGGTGATGATTGCCAGAATGATGTTGCAACCGGCGGACGTGCTTCTATTGGACGAACCCACGAACGATCTTGACATCCCGACGCTGGAAACCCTGGAAGAGGGTTTGTTGGATTTTCCGGGCGCCCTGGTGCTGGTAACGCACGACCGTTTTCTGCTCGACCGGGTGTCCACCGCAGTCCTGGCCCTCGATGGCGAGGAGAAGGTAGAACTGTTTGCCGACTACAATCAGTGGCAGCAAGCACAGCAAAGCACTCAACCGACGTCCAAACTTAAGGAGGTGCCTGCCCCGAGCGAGCGAACCGCTGGACGGGAATCTCAGAAGCGATTGTCCTACCTCGATCGCCTGGAATGGGACCGCATGGAGGCGCTCATTCTCGAAGCCGAAAGCGAACTACAACATATGCAAGAGGCGGCCGAAGATCCTGCCATCGCCTCGAACGCCAGCGAACTCATCGCAGCACACGAAGCCCTCGACCAAGCTCGCCAGCGCGTCGATCAACTCTATGCCCGCTGGGCAGAGTTGGAAGCGAAGCTGCAATAGAGTAGACATCCGTCTTTGCGAGGAATTCGAAGTTCGTCTAGAAGAGATCTGCTCTGCGTGAGGGCCTCCGCTCTTGCGCACATTCAGGTTTCATGTTCTTAGGTGCTGGTACCGCGGGCTGATTGGGCTTCCAAAGAGATGATGCAGGAAGATTCTGGTCGCCCTGCGCAATGCATTCGTGAGATCCCCAACCTGAGCGCTCCCTGTTTGATCCGTGGCGTATCAGTCGGCAAGCAGAGCTCACGCGTAACGAGGGACAGGATTTGACAATTTCAGCTCCTGCCTATAGTCTGAAACGTGAGCTAGCTTGCTCATCGATGAGTCCGATATGAGTCCGACTCCAACGCGCCGAAGACCAAACGCAATTGCCTGTGTGGTTCTGTTGGTGCTTCTTGCGTTGAACCTGGTCCACAGCCATTCACATTTCAGCAGCATTGTCGGTCTTTCACCCTTCAACTCCAGCAGCACGGTCTCGACCTCTAAGGAAGACCGTGATGGCGGAAGTGACAAACAACCGCCATGCCTGGCTTGCACCCTCCAAAAACACACGCTGGGTATCCCTTCCTCGTTTCATCTTCTGCCCGAGCCCCTAAGGGTCAATCATAGGATCCTTGCGTATGAGCAAGCCTTCGTCTTGCAGTCATCCTTCAATGCGGTACCTTCCAGAGCACCTCCTCAACTGACGTAACTCATTCTTGTTTTTCTAGCGCTCGATTTCATTCAGGAATTTGGGTCGTTTGGCTACGTCGATGGGATTTTTGAATCCTCCTTGGCGCAGCGATCTGATCGTAATTTCTCCTGTTCCATTCTCATATGGGTGCCGCTCGTAAATCATAAATTGAGGAGACCTCAGGCAATGACTGGAAATATACAAAGGATGCTGTTTACTCAGTCGATCCGTTGTTTGCAGCATTTCATTTTCACGCTGGTTTCACTCTGTGTGCTGTCGACTCTCAGTTCAGCTCAAGCTTTGAATGGAACCATTAAGGGTCTAGTGACACTGGAAATCTCTGGCTCACCTGTCCATAACGTCGCCGTTACGATTCTCCAATTGAAGCGCTCCGTACAAACTGAGGACGATGGCAGTTACACGTTCTCCAATGTTCCTCCTGGACGATACACCATCGTGGCCCATCTTCACCGTGTGCCCGATGCCATCACCACGGTTGACGTTTTAGCCGGTGCGACAGCAACCGCCGACCTAAAGCTTCAACTCGAGCCCCTCAAGCTGCAGATTACCGTGACTGCCTCGGGCAGTGAGGAAACGACATTTGATTCCATTCAGTCCGTTGAGACGCTCGGATCCCTTGAGCTGGCTCAGAAAAACCCCCTCACCTTGGGCGAAGCACTGGAGAACGAGACCGGAGTGGCAAAGCGCAGCCTGGGCCCGGGTTCAACGCGTCCGGTGATCAGAGGTTTTGACGGGGACCGAGTGCTGGTGATGGTCGACGGAGGCCGCGTCGGATCGCTTGCGTCGCAGTCCAGCGACCATGGAGAACCCATCAATGTATTGACGGCAGAGAAAGTGGAGGTGGTGAGAGGGCCTGCAACCTTGCTCTACGGCAGCAATGCGGCCGGAGGGGTCGTGAATGTGCTTACGGGGCACGATTCACCTCATGAGGGTGTGCACGGTTACGTCACTGGCGTCGGCGGAACGAACAGTTCCCAAGCTGGTGGCAGCGGTGGAGTTGAATTTGGAACTTCAAGTTGGCTGACGTGGCTAAACGGCGGTGGTCAGAGAACCAATGATTACAAGACTTCACTTGGAACCGTTACCAATTCCTTCACCCGCAGCTATAACGGTGCAGGAGGTGTCGGCTGGTATCCTGGAAAAACCTTCCTAAGCACCAGTTATAGCTACGACCATCCGCGCTACGGGATACCAGTAGATCCCGAGGAACCTGACGAGGTCAGGGTGCTCAACATGCGCCGCCATAATATCCGGGCCACCGGCGGCTTCCGCGATCTCAATTCTTTTCTGACGAGTTTCCGAGCTACGTTCAACTACAACGACTATCAACACCAGGAAATCCCCAACGGCGTGATCGGCACGGTATTCAGGAACAAGACGTTTTTGTACGATGGAATGGTCGATCAAAAAAAGACCGGCCGGTGGTCAGGAAGCTTCGGCTATTGGGGGATGCATCGGGACTACTCTGCCACCGGTGAAGAAGTATTGACTCCTCCGACCTTGCAGAACGCTGTAGCCGCGTTCGCACTAGAAACCTTTGATTTGCGGAAAATCATTCTTCAGTTTGGCGGCCGGGTCGAACATAACGGTTTCGCTCCGGAAGGCCTGTCCAACCGCTCCTTTAACGGTGCTTCTGCAGCGGCAGGTGTCCGAATTCCCCTCTGGGAAGGTGGGGCATTTGTTGCGAACTACAGTCATTCCTACAGAGCTCCTGCTATTGAGGAGCTGTATAACAAAGGTCCACATGACGGAACACTGCTGTTCGAAATCGGCGACCCTAACCTCAAGCGAGAACTGAATGACGGGATCGATCTCTCGCTGCGCCACTCGGCGGGCCGGCTGCGAGGTGAGGTCAACTACTATTACTATCACATCAAAGACTTTGTGTTTCTGGCGCCCACAGGGGAGTTTGATGAGGAATCTGGGTTTGAGATCGCCAACTACAGTCAAGCTACCAGCCGTTTTCAAGGAGCGGAGGCCAAACTGGATGTGGGAGTACACCGCAATATCTGGCTCAACTTCGCGACGGATTATGTGAACGCAAGACTGACAGCCTCCGATACGCCGCTGCCCCGCATCCCTCCCTGGCGAGGACGTTTCGGCATCGATGCCGATTACAAAGGGTTCCACATCAAGCCGGAAGTCATCATGGCAAGGGACCAGGATCGGATTTTCCCGACAGAGACGCGGACGGCAGGTTATGCAACTTTTGGCTTGATCGCCTCATACACCGTAGCTCAAAAGCACGCCGCTCATATTTTCTCGGTGAACGCTTTCAACCTCGGAGATCGCTTGTACCGTAACCATGTTTCGCTCCTCAAGGAGTTCGCGCCCGAGATCGGTCGAGGGGTGCGTTTTTCGTATACCATGAGATTCTTCTAGCAGCACTCGGGCTTCTTGTTGGGCCCGCCAGGAGACAAGTTCTCCTGCGTCGTCATTCCGGCGAAAGCCGGAATCCAGGTCCGTGCTAGAACGTGGACCCCGGCTTACCATCGCCGGGGTGACGAATCAATGACCAGTTCGATCCAGCCGCATCGGCTCGCAACTCAGGAAGGCGTGCGTTCAAGGCAAGACGGGATGGCGTACAAGGGCGGTACCTGCTGCATTCCGTTTCTAGAATCCTGGCTGGCTAATGCTTTTCTTGTCTATCGTTGCCGCATACTTCTTCACCAGCGGCTCAATTTCGCTCGCTTTGCCGATCAGAACAAACACCAGACTACCGAGAGGAAAGTATTCCCTCACAATCCGTTTTGCATCTGCGAGTGTCATGGAATCTACCTTGGCATAGAACGTATCGATGTCCCTCTCATCCAGGCCAAAGAGCTCGAGCTCCGCAAGCATCTCCGCCAGGCGGTCAGTGGTTTCCAGCTGGAGCGGAAATTGCCCCTTGATGTAGGTCTTTGCCGACTTTAGTTCATCTTCCGTCATCCCTTGTTCGTGTAAACGCTTGAGCGTCGCAAGCGTGAGGTCGAGCGCCTGCGCTGTTGTCGCGTTGGGAGTGAACGAGCTGATAAAGAATGGCCCTGGCCTGAGGCGCTCGTCAAAACTCGAACTTGCACCGTAAGTGAGACCACTCTTGATGCGCAGCTCTGTGCTGAGCCAGGATGTGAAGCGCCCTCCGAAGAGAGTGTTGACGACACTAATCCAAACCCGGTCCGGATTCGATCGAGCGATTCCCACGTTGCCGATGCGAAAGAAGGTTTGCGTGGCATCGGGCTTATCTACCAGAAGCAACCGTTTGCTCTGGGCCGCAGTCGGATCCGGCACACGGAC
>Ga0187893_10012734_pt1 | contig 11874 bp, 7 predicted proteins | sample MA1701074metaG_FD_139574 | JGI IMG/M metagenome (GOLD analysis project Ga0187893, IMG submission 139574) | White microbial mat communities from a basaltic lava cave in the Kipuka Kanohina Cave System on the Island of Hawaii, USA - MA170107-4 metaG ... | reverse complement strand
GTACCTTGAGCTCGCGCGCGACGCACTGCACGTAGTCGCGCTGGCTCTTCCATTCGCGGTCCTCGGCGGGACCGTCGCATGGGCACTTCTGGCCGAGGGAGCAGCCGTCCGTCAGCACCGTATCGCCCGACGGTGTACCGGCGCAGCTGTCGCAGGCATCGCCGACCGCGTCTCCGTCCCCGTCCGTCTGGCTGGCGTCAGCCGCGTGCGGACAGGTGTCGATGGGATTGGCGACCCCGTCGCGGTCAATGTCGTCGACCGCGTCGGGCGCCGGCACGGCCACCAGGGTCACACGAATCGCGTTGGGTGCGCCCGGCGGCGAGGTGAGCTGCATGCGGATCTCTCCCGGCCGCGAACGCTGCCGGCGCCCGCTGGTGAGCAGCACCGACAGGCCGTTGAGCCGCGCTTCGACCACCATCGCCATACGGTCGGCGCCGAGGCGCTGCAGGAATCCGGAACCGGACAACACGTTCCTGCCGCTGTGCAGATCGAGCCCGGTGATCGCGTCGACCGCGTACTCCGACGGCACCGGCATCTCGGTGACATCGAAGGAGCCGGTGAGCAACTCGGCGGTCACCAACGAGGGATCGCAGCCCTCGCAGAGCAAGGTCAGCCGGCTTTCGGCGGAGAGCACGTAGTGGACGCTGGCGCGCGCCAGGCCCGGAGCGACACACACGGCGGCCGCCAACAGTGCGAACAGGAGACGGCGCCACGTCATGGGAAAACGATACGTGTCCTGCCGGACTGAGGCAAGGCGGCTTTGCTCAGGGGGTGAGCCCGCGGTCGTTGCGGTCCTGCTGGAATAGGTTCCGCTGCTCGGCGAAACGCTCGCGCTGCTGGGCGATGCGCAGACAGGCCTCCAACCGGGCCTGCGTCGTGCCGTAGTCGGCAGCGACGTCCTCCTGGGGCCGTCCGTTGTCCAGAGCCTCGAGCAGCTCATCACAGGTCGGCCGGCTGGCCTCGGCATGGTCGGCGGTGGCCACGGCGAGAACCAAGGCGGCCGCACAGGCGATCGAACGATGCAACGGGCGCATACGCGGAGACTAAGGAGCGCGACAGCGCTAAGTCAATGCGGATTCCGCGCGGGATGCCGACGCCGTCGGCTACTCCGCGCTGGCGCTGCGCTTGGGCTTGGTGACGACGACCACCTCCTGGCCATTGACCCGTAGCGTGCGGCGGTCATTCGGCGTCGGCCGCGCCGACTGTTTGCGCGCCCGGTCCTCCCGCCATTTGCGCAGTTGGGACTCCAAGTCGCCGCTCTTCAACATGCTCCGTCCTCCTTCTCCCACCACCTCACCTACGGTCTTCCAGACAGGCCGCCCACCTCAACTTCCGACGAAGGATTCAATCGATCGGGCGCGGCTTGGATGGCGCAGCTTGCGCAGCGCCTTCGCTTCGATCTGACGGATGCGCTCGCGGGTGACCGCGAAACGCTGGCCCACCTCTTCGAGGGTGTAATCCGACTTTTCGCCGATGCCGAACCGCATGCGCAGGATCTGCTCCTCGCGCGGCGTCAGCGTCGCGAGCACCTTGCGCGTCTGTTCTTCGAGGCTCGTGTACACCGCCGCATCGGACGGCGACACCGTCTGCCGGTCCTCGACGAAATCGCCCAGCGAGCTCTCTTCCTCGTCGCCGATCGGCGTCTCGAGCGAGACCGGTTCCTTCACGATGCGGAGCACGTTGCGCACCTTGTCGAGCGGCATTTCCATCTTCGCCGCGATCTCTTCCGGGGTGGGCTCGCGGCCGAGCTGCTGCACGAGGTAGCGCGACGAGCGCACGACCTTGTTGATCGTCTCGATCATGTGCACCGGAATGCGGATGGTGCGCGCCTGGTCGGCGATGGCGCGGCTCACCGACTGCCGGATCCACCAGGTCGCGTAGGTCGAGAACTTATAGCCCCGCTGATACTCGAACTTCTCGACCGCCCGCATGAGGCCGATGTTGCCCTCCTGCACGAGATCGAGAAAGCCGAGGCCGCGGTTGGTGTAGCGCTTGGCGATGCTCACCACCAGCCGCAGGTTGGCTTCGATCAGGCGCTTCTGTCCATCCTGCGCCCGATACTCTCCGGCGCGAATGATGCGCAGCGTCTCGGCGAGCTGGTCGCGGTTCATGCCGACCTCGACCTCCACGTCGCCGATGTGCTTGCGGGCGCCGCGCAGATCGCCGACCATCCGCCGCGCGTCGTCGAGCGACAGGCGGAGCACCCGCGCGGCGTTCGACGCCTGACGGCTGTCCTCGCCATTGATCTTCGGTGCCAGGCGCAGCAATTGCGCCTGCGTCTGCTTGGTGCGCCGCTCGAAGAACGCGATGACGTCCTGCTGCTGATCGAGAAAGCGCTCGGCCTTCTTCAGCTTCTCGACGACGGTGGCGATGTGGCGCCGGCCGAGCTGCAGCTCGTCGAGGAGCCGCCGCACGCGTTGCTCGGCATTGGTCAGCTTGCGCGCCGTCCGCGCCGTCGGTCGGCGCAGTCTGCGCGCCGCCTCGACGAGCTGTTCGCGTTCCTGCGCAAACTTCCGCAGCTTCTCGAGCGTCTTGAGAATCGCGCCGTCGGTGTCCGGCGCCGCTTCGGCGTTCTCGTCCTGGGAGTCGTCGTCGGCTTCTTCGTCCTGCAGATCGCGCTCGCTCAACTCGCCGGCCTTGATGCGGTCGGCCAGTTCGAGCAGGTAGCGGATCAGGAACGGATGGCGCAGCACGTGCTCGCGAACTTGCTTCTCGCCTTCCTCGATCTGCTTGGCGATCTCGACTTCCTGCTCGCGGCTGAGCAACGAGACGGCGCCGATTTCCTGCAGGTACATGCGGACCGGATCGGAGGTGTCCTCGGCGAAGTTGTTGCGTTCTTCGCGTTCCTCCTCGGCCCACTCGCTGTCCTTCTCCGGGACCTCCTTGCCGAGGCCCGCTTCGGCCAGCGATTCGACGCTTTCGACGTCGATCTCGCCGAGCATGGTGATGACGCCGTCGATCTCCTCGGTCCCCGCCTCGGTCTGCGTCAGTCGCTCGCCAATTTCCTCGAACGGCCGGGCATGCGCTTTGCCATCGTGCGGTGGCTTGCGCGTCTTGGCGTGAGCCCGTGCTCTCTCCATCGTCCTCACCTGCTCGCGCCCGGACCCGGTCTCGCGACCGCGCCGGCCTCGACCCACGGGGAGTAGACGCGCCATACCTCGAGCTCTCTACGCGCGCGCGGCGGCGTCAAAGTGAAACGCACCAAGGGGCGGGCGTGCGGAACAAACTCGAAGCCTTCCGGGTGGATAGGCTCATCAAAGATAGACCCTGCGGGGCCCCCCATGTTTAGACGTGGCCTGAATACCAGTCAAGGCCAGTTCGCGGGTCTCGCAAAAAATTTCCTGCCAATGGCCGTCACACGAACGCCCCCCGGGCCGGCGCCGGGGGCGAAGGGGACCGGGTCAGTCGTAGTATTCCAGTCCGAGATGGGTGATGAGCTCCTCGCCGCGCAGGTGCCGCAGGGTGTTCTTGAGCTTCATGAGCTGGATGAACAGGTCATGCTCGGGGTACAGGCCGGGGGCGGTTTGCGGGCTCTTGAAATAGAACGAGAGCCACTCCTGCACGCCGTGCATGCCGGCCCGTTTGGCCAGGTCGAGGAAGAGTGCCAAGTCGAGGACCAGCGGTGCCGCCAGAATGGAGTCGCGGCAGAGGAAGTTGATCTTGATCTGCATCGGATAGCCGAGCCAGCCGAAGACGTCGATGTTGTCCCACCCCTCTTTGTTGTCGCCGCGCGGGGGGTAGTAGTGGATGCTGACCCGGTGGGCGTAGTCGCCATACAGCTCGGGGTGTAGGTCCTGGCGGAGGATGACGTCCAGCACCGACAGCTTGCTCTCCTCCTTGGTGCGGAACGAGGACGGCTCGTCGAGGACTTCGCCGTCGCGGTTGCCGAGGATGTTGGTCGAGAACCAGCCGTGCAGCCCGAGCATGCGCGATTTGAGGCCGGGCGCGATGATCGTCTTCATCAGCGTCTGCCCGGTCTTGAAGTCTTTGCCGCAGATCGGTGCGCCGCGGGCATTGGCGAGCTCGACCAGCGCCGGGATGTCGACGGTCAGGTTGGGCGCGCCGTTGGCGAACGGAATGCCGAGCTGCAACGCCGCGTAGGCGTAGAGCATGCTCGGCGCGATGGCGGGATCGTTGGCGCGCAGCCCGGCTTCGAAGGCCGCCAGGCTCGCGTGCACGGCGGTGGGGCGCAGGAAGCTCTCCGTGCTGCCGCACCACACCATCACCAGGCGGCTCGCCCCCGAGCGCGGCCGGAACCCCTCGATGTCGGCCATGATCTGCTCGGCCAAAGCCAACTTGGTGGCGCCGCGCTTGACGTGCGGCCCGTCCAGCCGCTTGACGTACGCCGGATCGAATGCGGCCGGCCACGGGGCGATGGCGTCCAGCTCGCTGCGGACCGCGTCGAGCTGCGCGACGGCAAGGACGCCGGCCTTGCGTGCGCTCTGGTAGCACGTGTCGGGAAAAATGTCCCAGGCGCCGAAGACGAGATCGGTCATCGCGGCCAACGGGACGAAGTCGCGGATCAACGGCGTGCGGTTGTCGGTGCGCTTGCCGAGGCGAATCGTGCCGAGCTGGGTGAGCGAGCCGATGGGTTTGGCGAGGTCCTTGCGGACGAGCTCGACGCCGGCGATCAGCGTCGTACTGACCGCGCCAAGCCCGGGCAGCAACACGCCGAGCCGGCCCTCCGCCGGGGCGATGTGCGCGGCTGTCATGCGTCGCCGTGCTTAGAAGACGGGGCGCGACAAGGCAAGGTACCGTCGCGCGCGCCGCTCACTGACTTGACTTGCTCCAGCGCTTCGGGAACGGTCGGGCCGATGCGTCGCATGGGCGGTCGTCGATGAAGCCGGTCGTGGTGGTCGGATTCGCGGCGCTGGTGGCGCTGATCGCCGCAATCGTCTGGTGGCTGAAGCTCGAGCCCGGCCCGCCAACCATCGAGATCACGAACGCGGCGGACGTCGTCGGTCGGACCGCCGCGTGGGACGTCGTCGTGCGCACGACCGGGCATCCGGGCCTGCGGCGAATCGCAGCGCGGTTGCAAGCGGGAGGGAACAGCTATCCGCTCCTGTCCGAAGAGCTGCCGGCCGACCCGCGCGTCACGGAGCGGCGCGTGCACATCGAGACCGATCTGGCGGCGGCCGGCGTCCCACAGGGGCCGGCGCGGTTCGAGATCGCGGCCGAGAGCCGCGCCTGGCATCTGGGGAGCGGACCGCGCGGAACCATCGCCACGCGCGACCTCACCGTCGACACCGTCCCGCCGCGCATCGATCTGCTCACCACGCAACACAACATGCGGCTCGGCGGCGTCTCGCTGGCGCTCTTTCGGCTCGACCCCGACGCGGTCGATGCGCAGGTCGCGGTCGGCGACTACGTGTTTCCGGCCGTGCGGGGATACTTCGCCGATCCCGCCGTCGCGCTGGCGCTGTTCGCGGTGCCGCAGAATCTGAGCGCCGACGCGCGCCCGGTCGTGCGCGCGCAGGACGCGGCCGGCAACCGTCAAGAGGTCGCGCTCTCGGTGTTGATCAAGGACCGCACGTTTCCCGAGCGACAGCTGCAGATCGACGACGCGTTCCTGCAGCGCAAGGTGCCGGAAATTCTCGGCGCCATGCAGCGGCCCGTTCCGAGCGACCTGAAGGCGGGCTATCTCGCGATCAACCGCGACTTGCGTCGCGAATCGGAAGAACGGCTGCGCGCGGCGACGGCGACGTCGGCCGACCATCCGCTGTGGACCGGCGCGTTCCGCCGCCAATCCAATGCCGCCCCGATGAGCGCGTTCGCCGACCGCCGCTCGTACCTGTACGCCGGCGAGCTCATCGACCAGCAGACCCACCTTGGCTACGACCTCGCGTCGCTCAAGAACGCCGCGGTCGAGGCGACCCAGAACGGTGTGGTGGTGTACGCCGACTACCTCGGTATCTACGGAAACACGGTGGTGCTCGATCACGGCCTCGGCGTGTTCTCCCTCTACGGCCACCTGAGCACGATCAGCGTGCGCCGCGGGCAGGAGGTGCATGCGGGCGATTCGCTCGGCCAGACCGGCGACACCGGCCTGGCGGCGGGCGACCACCTGCACTTTTCGATCATGCTGCGCGGCACCCACGTCGATCCGGTCGAGTGGTGGGATCCGCTGTGGATGCGCGACCACGTCAGTGCGCGCCTGAGCAGCCTGCCGCCCAAGGTACCGGCGGCGCCGGCTGAGCCGGCACCCGGAGACGTGGCCCCCGCCGCGCCGGCCCCCGCAACGCCGCAACTCGCCGACCCCGTCGCCCATGGCGAAGCCCAACCTTGACGCGCTGCAGGCCGACGGTGAACGGCAGCTCACCGAGTGGGGCCTCGGCGATGACAGTCCCGCGGCCGACCTCGGCGCAGTGCTGCTGCGCGACAGCGCCGCCGATGTCGCCATCGCGCACCGTCTCGGCGCCATCGCCAGCGACGAGAGCGCCGAGCTGTTGCGCCGCCTGGAGCACGAGACGACCGACAAGCGCGTGCGCAAGGAAGCCAAGCGCGCGCTCTATCGCTTGGAGCAGCGCGGCGTGCACGTGCCCACGGCGCCGCCCGAACCGGGTCCCGCGCCGGCCATCGCGGCGCCGATCGAGGGGTACGTCTCGCCGTTCGACGGCCGCGGCGACCAGCTCGTCTGGTTGGTGAAGCCGCAGCCCGCCGGGGTCGCGCATCTCTTCGCCGTGCTCAACGACCCGGAGGGGATGCGCGAGGCGGCGCTCACCCCGGTGACCCGCAAGGCGCTGCGCACGCTGCGCGAGGAGCTCGAGCGCAAGCACGATCTCCGGCTGGTCGAGGCCGACTGGCACTACGTCGACTTCCTCATGCACCGTGCCTTCGACTGGGCGCGCGCCCGCGGCACGCGCATGACCGGCGACTACCCGGCGCTGCGCGCCCAGCTCACCCGCCAGCCCGCGCCGGCGCCGCAGCCGCCGCTGGTGCTGCGCCGCGTGGAGGCGCCGGCCGTGGACGCGGACCCGGCCCTGCTCGCCCACGCACCCGACCTGCTCGAGGAGCGCGAGTTCCGCACGTGGTTTCTGGCCGAGGAACAGCTCCGGTTCGCCCTGGATGAGCTGGCCGGCGTGCGCGACAGTCCGCTGGTGCTCAACCCGATGCAGCAGCAGGACCGTTACGAGGACGTCCTCGGGCGCGCCATCGATACGCTGTTCGGCGGCGAGGCGCAGCCGTCATGGGCGCGGCGCTTGTACGAGATGGGATATTTCTTCGCGGTCACCCGGCGACCCCAGCGCGCCGCGCAGGCGGTCGCGGTGGCGCGTGCCCTGGAGGGCGGCAGCGCCCCGCGCCAGGTGCCGTTCTGCGCACAGCTGGTGCGGACGAGCCTCGCCTTCTTCGTCCAGCGCGCCGCGGAGCAGGAGCAGGAGCGCGAGAAAACCTCGCTCGTGCTCACCCCGCAGCAGGCGCTGGCGCAGCGCGACCGGCGCTGAGCGCGCCGGCGGCCCACACGGCTAGAGCTCGATCAGCAGGCCGTCGCGGCCGAGCTCTTCGCGGATCTCGTCCCGGTGGGCGAACACTTCGCGGCCGATGTGCGAGAGCACCAGGCGGCGACACCCGAAGCGCTCGCGATTCTCGGCGATGCGCGGGTAGTCGAGGTGAAAGTCGACGCGCGTCTCAAAGAAGCAGCACTCGCAGATGAAGAGGTCGGTGCCGCGCGAATGGGTGACGAGCGCTTCGGTCCAGCCGCTGTCGCCGGAATAAAGGATGGAGCGGCCATCGACGGCCACGCGGTACGCGAGCGAGATCTCGGTCTGCTGGTGCGGCACCGCGAAGGGGAGCAGGTCGACCGCGCCCACCGCGCAGTGCACGCCCGGGGTCGCCTCGACGAAACGCAGCTCGAAGGGCAGCGGGCGCGAGCTGAGATCGCGATACATCGCCCGGTAGAGCTCGTGGACACGGCTCTCGGTGCCGGGGGGCCCAACGATGGTCAGCGGCCGCTGGCGAGGCGTGTCGAACGTGTACGCGAGAAAAAAGAACGGCAGGCCGCCGAAATGATCGCCGTGCAGGTGGCTGAGCACGACCGCATCGATGGGATCGACCGAGTGCCCGTCGCGCTTCATCGCCAACAGGGTGGACGGCCCACAGTCGAGCAGCAGGGCTGCCGACGGCGCCTCGACGAAATAGCTCGCGTGGCAGCAGGCGCGCGCGTTGAACGCGTCTCCCGTCCCCAGGAAGGTCACCCGCACGGCCACTGTCGGACTCTCATCGCTCGGGACGGCAGCCTTCGCCGTCGGCTTGTGTGGATTATTGCCCGAGTCTGGAAAAATTACCATGCCTTTCCGCGGTCGGGGGACCGGACCAACCGGCCGACCTCGCGGATGAGCACGAGCAGCGCCGGCAGCGTCGGCGGGGCGGCGGCCTTGAGGTCGGTCAGCAGTCCGTTCACGACATCGAGCTGCTCCTGACACGTCGCCGCATAGATCTGCAGGAGCTCTTCGACCGCAATCCCTCCGCGGCGATGGGCCAGCACCGCCAGCGTCAACTGGCGGCGCAGGTCGAGCAACACGTCGAGCAGGCTGGCAACCGCGCGCGGCTCCCAGCGGTCCTCGCCCGGCAACGCGCTCGGGAGCATCGCGCCGATCCAGTCCAGATCGACCAGCGCGGCGCTGCGCATATACGCCTCGGCCGTCAGCGCCGCCGGCGCGTTGGCGACGTGGGCAATCTGCACGATCTCCAGCGCCTGGTCGGCTCGCCCGAGGCGAACCAGGTGCTGCGCCAGCGTCGGATCCACTCCAGCGCTCGCCAGGTCGGCCAGCGCGCCGGCGCTGGCGGCCCGCCGATCGTGCCCGTGCGGTTCGGGCCAGTGGCCGAGCAGCTCGGTCACCGGTTCGCGGAAGCGGGTGACGAGCTCCGCGATTCCGACCTCGGCGGTGTGTGCCTGCACCAACCAACGGGCCGCGCGCTCGAGCGCGCCGGCGAGCTCGAGCGCGGCGCGTTGCTCGGCCTCGGCGGTCAGCCGGTCGCGCACCGCGGCCAACTCGTCGCGCGCGGCGGCGACGCCGGTGATCCGGACCGCGGCCGCCCACGCGCGGATGACATCGAGCACATCGCGGCCGGTGTCGCGCACGGCGCCGACCAGAAACGTCATACCCATCGTGTCGATCAGGTCGTTGACGAGGCCGACCGACATGATCTCGCGCCGCAGCGGATGGTCGCGTACCGAGCCGGCAAAACGCTGCAGGATGACCTCCGGGAAGTAGCTGCGCAGGTATCCCTCCAGCGCCGGATCGTCGGGGAGGGGGGATTCCACGATGCGGCGTTGCAGGTCGAGCTTGGTGTGCGCCAGCAGCATCGCCAGCTCGGGTCGGGTCAAACCGAGACACACGCCGCGGCGAGCGCGCAGGGTTTCGCGCGTGGGGAGCTGTGCGCGCTGGCGGTCGAGGCCGGCTTCCGCTTCGAGGATGCTGATCAGATCGCGGAACGGTGCCAGGCGCGTGCGCGAACGCTGCTGGTCGAGGCTGAGCGCGAGCACTTGGCTGCGCGTGCGCGCGAGGACGCGGGCGCAGACGCTGTCGCTGATCTCGGCCAGTTGCGCGTTGCGCATCTCGACCGGCAGCTCGCGGCTGACGACCAACGGCTGCAGCGCGATTTTCAGGTTCACTTCGTGGTCGGAGAGATCGACGCCGGCCGCGTTGTCGATCGCGTCGCTGTTGATCCGCCCGCCGCCGAGCGCGTACTCGACCCGTGCTCGCTGGGTGAGCCCGAGGTTGCCGCCCTCGACCACGACGGCCGCGCGCAGCTCGCTGGCGTCGATGCGAACCGCGTCGTTGGCGGAGTCGGCCACCTCGGCGTGGCGTTCGTCGCTGGCCTTGACGTAGGTGCCGATGCCGCCGTTCCAGAGCAGGTCCACCGGCAGCCGCAGGATGGCGCGCACCACGTCTTCGCCCGACGGGGTGCTGCTCTGCAGACCGAGCAGCGTGCGGGCCTCGGGCGCGAGCGGGATTGCCTTGGCGCTGCGCGGATACACGTTGCCGCCACGGCTCAGGCAGGTCGGCGCGTAGTCGGTCCACTCCGAGTGCGGCAGGTGATACAGGCGCTCGCGCTCCCGATAGGACAGCTCGGGATCGGGGTCGGGGTCGAGGAAGATGTCGCGGTGGTTGAACGCGGCGAGCAAACGGAGATGGCGTGAGCGCAACAGCCCGTTGCCGAAGACGTCGCCGCTCATGTCGCCGATCCCGGCGACGGTGACCATTTCGCGGTCGAGGTCGCGGCCCATCTCGCGGAGATGCCGGCGCGCGCTCTCCCAGGCGCCGCACGCGGTGATGCCGAGCCGTTTGTGCTCGTAGCCGTTGCGACCCCCGGAGGCGCACGCGTCGCCGAGCCAGAAGCGATGCGCCGCGGCGATCTCGTTGGCGGCGTCGGACAACGCCCCCGTCCCCTTGTCGGCCGCGACGACCAGATAGGGGTCGGGCCCGTCGTACACGAGTTGACCGTGCGGCGGAACCACCTGCCCCTTGTCGAGATTGTCGGTGATGGACAGCAGCGCTTCGATGAAGGCGCGGTAGCCGGCTTCGGTCCGGGCCGCCGCGTCGGCAGGATTGCGCGCCCGCCCGCGGATGACGAAGCCGCCCTTGGCGCCGACCGGGACGATGACGGCGTTCTTCAACCCCTGCGTGCGCATGAGCGCGAGGATCTCCGCCCGGAAGTCGTCTGGCCGATCGCTGACGCGAACGCCGCCGCGGGCCACCCGGCCGGCCCGCAGATGCACCCCCTCCACCTGTCTGGCGTGGACCCAGGTCTCGATCGCGGCCGCGCCCGCCGTCACTTCGGCCAGCTGAGCGCCATCGAATTTGAGCGCGATCGGCGCGCCAGCCGGGGCGGTGAAGAAGTTGGTGCGAACGGTGGCGGCGACAACGGCGCCGAGCGCGCGCAAGGCGCGGTCGTGCGTCAGGGTCGCGACCGCATCGAGACCGGCGAGAAACTGGGCGCGCGCCTCGCGCACGGGGCCGGCGGCGCGCTCGGCGGCGGGCAGCGCCGAAGCCGTCGGGTCGAACGCCGCGGCGGCCCACGCGAAGAGTCGCGCGGCGCTGTCGGGGTGGGCGCGCAGCGCCTCGATCAGCGTCGGTCGCGAGGCGGGGCCGACCTGGCACAGGAACCCCATGTAGGCGCGCAGCAGATCGACCGCGCGCCACTCGAGCCCCGCGGTCAGGATGAGCGCGTTCAGCCGGTCGTCATCGACGCTGTCGGCGCGCAGCGCGTGCAGCGCGGCAACCAGCCGCGGGGCGGCGCGCCGGACATCGGCTGCGCGGTCGTGGGGGGCGAGGGCGAACGCATGGATACAAGCCGACTCCACCTCCGGCAGGTCGAGATCGACCATGTGCTGTCCGAGCACCCGCATCCCGAGGTTCTCGAGCACGGGAACGAAGTCGCTGAGCGCCAGCGACTCGTTGACCAGGTAGAGCTTGAGGGTGTGCGGCGCGCCGTCCGTGGGCGCGTCGATGAGCTCGATCTGCGCGCGGCCCGTGGCGCTCATCGCCTCGAGACAGCGCACGTCGCGCGCGGCTTCGCCGACCTCGACGCTGGCCTTGTACGCCGCCGGCAGCGCGCGCGCGTACCGTGACGACAGGCGCTCGGCCTCGAGGGATGAGCCCGCGCCGGCCAGCACCTCGCGCAGTTCGTCGTCCCACGTGCGCAACAACGCGGCGACGTCGGCGCGCAGCGCCTCGACCGGCGGCGCGGCGAGGACCTCCGGCGCGACGGCACAGTAGTAGTGCAGGCGCGCCACCGGGCGATCGTCGAGCGCGACCTGCTCATGCAGCACGTGGGCGCCCAGCCGTCCGCGCACCGAGGCGGAGATCCGGGCGTGCAGCTCGGTGGAAAAGAGCGGGCGCGGCACCAGCACGACGGCGAACAGGCCGCGCC
>Ga0187893_10012730_pt1 | contig 11875 bp, 8 predicted proteins | sample MA1701074metaG_FD_139574 | JGI IMG/M metagenome (GOLD analysis project Ga0187893, IMG submission 139574) | White microbial mat communities from a basaltic lava cave in the Kipuka Kanohina Cave System on the Island of Hawaii, USA - MA170107-4 metaG ... | reverse complement strand
GCGTCCGCAATCATGCGGACGCAAGCACGGCTTCGGCACGAGTGCCGAAGCGGCACGCAAAGTGCGTGCGCTACAACGAACACCGGCCAGCCTGAGACTATCACTTTTATGTCGCGCACCCCTGCTGCTGTTACAATCGGGGTTCTTTCTTGATTTCGTTCCTCGAGGTCCAAATATGGGTTTTCTCCAGTTGTTGCTAGTGGGGCTCGCGATGCCAGGACATGGGGCCGCGCTGACGCTGTCGCAAGCTGTCGAGCAGTCGCTGGAGAAGTATCCGGCGGTGCGCGTGTCGCTCGAGCAGGTCTCGGCGGCGGCGGCCGGGGTACAGCTTGCGCGCACCAGTTTCCTGCCGCGGGCCGATTTTCTGGCGCAGGTGAACCGGGCCACACGCAATAACGTGTTTGGCATGATTTTGCCGCAATCGACTTTGCCGGGAATTTCCGGGCCGCCGCTGGCCTCCAACAGCCTTACGAATGTATGGGGCACCGCGACAGGGTTTCTGGTGAGCTGGGAGCCGTTTGATTTCGGGCTGCGCAAAGCCAACGTTGACGCAGCCGATACAAGCCGGAGGAAAGCGGAGGCCGGGGTTGCGCGAACGAAGCTGGAAGTGTCCATCGCGGCGGCGGACGCCTTTCTCACTATCCTTGCCGCCGGGCAAGCGGCCAAAAGCGCGCAAGCCAGCGTGACGCGAGGCAAAGCCCTGGAAACGGTGGTGCGCGCACTGGTCGCCGCCGAGTTGCGGCCCGGCGCCGATGCCGAGCGTACACGCGCGGAGGTTGCCCTGGCCGAGACGCAATTGATCCAGGCCGAGCAGGCGGCGGCGGTGGCCAAGGCCGCACTCGGGCAATTGCTCGACTTGAGCCCGGGTGGCGTCGACGCTGAAGCGGGCAAGCTTCTCGAATTGCCCCCGGAGCCGGACCTGGCCGCGGCCGACCTCAACCAGCATCCCACGGCGCGCGAACAGAGCCTCGCCATCGACGAGACCAAGGCGCGCCAAGCCGCCCTGGATCGCACCTACTATCCCAAGCTCGCCCTGCAAGGTTCCCTGTACGCCCGCGGCACGGGGGCCAACCCCGATTTCACCACTGGCGGCGCGGCTTCCGGCCTCGGGCCGAACATTCATAACTGGGGGGTCGGCTTCACGCTTACGTTCCCCATTCTCGAACAGCCGTCACTCAAAGCGAAACGCGACATTGAGCTGTACAAGGAACGCACCGAGTCCGCTCGTTATGATCAGTTGGTGCGGGATCTTTCAGGCCGGCGGGAAAAAGCCAAGGCAATGCTCGATGGAGCCCGCCGCGCTGCACGGCAGGCTCCGGTGCAACTGGAAGCCGCGCGCGCCGTGGAACAGCAGTCCTCTGCGCGCTACAAGGCCGGGCTTGGGACAATCGTAGAGGTGGCCGAAGCGCAGCGCTTGCTCTCACAGGCCGATGCCGACAACGCACTGGCGCGGCTCAACGTCTGGCGGGCACTGCTGGCGACCGCCGCCGCGCAGGGTAACCTGGACGAGTTTTTGGAGAGAGCGAGGTAGCGCAGTATGTGGCTCGTTCTTACCGCGTTAAGGCGACCCATTACCGTGCTGGTGCTGGTGATCACCGTCGCTTTGATGTCGCTGCTGGCCGTGCGGCGCATGCCGGTGGACATATTCCCCAGGGTCGGCGCCCCCGCGATTTACGTCGCGCAGCCTTACGGCGGCATGGACCCTAGCCAGATGGAAGGCTTCCTGACGTATTACTACGAGTACCACTTCCTTTACATCACCGGCATTGAGCACGTCGAATCGAAGAATATTCAGGGCGCCGCCTTGATGAAGCTGGTGTTTCATGAAGGCACGGACATGAACCAGGCGATGGCGGAAGTGGTGGGATATGTGAACCGCTCGCGCGCGTTTATGCCGCCCGGAGCGGTGCCGCCGTTTATCACGCGATTCGACGCGGGCAGCATTCCGGTGGGCCAACTTGTGTTTTCGAGTCCCAACCGTAGTCCCGGGGAGATGCAGGATTTCGCGTTGAACCGGGTGCGGCCGCTTTTTGCCACGTTGGATGGCGTGTCGGCGCCTCCGCCGTTTGGAGGCAACCAGCGCACCATTGTCGTGCGGCTGGATCCGGACAAGATGCGGCAGTATCGCATTTCACCGGAAGAAGCGATTGCGGCTGTGAACCAGTCGAGCGCGGTGTATCCGTCGGGCAATGTTCGAACCGGAGAACTGATGCGAATCGCTTCGACCAACGCCGTGATCGGCGGGAACCTGAAGGAATTGGCCGATGCTCCCGTGCGCGTCGGATCGGGGCCGACGGTGTATTTGCGCGATATCGGAGTGGTGGAGAACGGCACGGACATTATCACGGGCTACGCGCACGTCAATGGCAAGCGCACGGTCTACATTCAGGTTACTAAGCGCTCGGACGCTTCGACCCTGGCGGTGCTGAATCGCGTGAAGGCGGCCTTGCCGAGCTTCCGAAACGTGGTGCCGGAAGACGTGGAGATCACGCTGGAGTTCGACCAGTCCGGATACGTCATCGCGGCGATCCGCAGTCTGGTGAATGAAGCGATGCTGGGCGCCGCGTTGACGGGCCTGATGGTGCTGCTGTTTCTGCGCGACTGGCGGAGCGCGCTGATCGTGATCACCACCATCCCGAGCGCGCTGCTGGCGGCGGTGGTGTGGTTGTGGGCCAGCGGGCAGACGGTGAACATTATGACACTGGGCGGACTCGCGCTCGCCGTTGGCGTGCTGGTCGATGAGGCCACCGTCGAGATCGAAAACATCCACACGCACCTGGCCGGCGGCCTGTCTCGAGCCCGTGCCGTGCTGGACGCCTGCCGGAAGACCGCCGTCCCGCGGCTGCTTTCGATGCTGTGCATACTGGCAGTGTTCGTGCCGTCGTTCTTCATGACGGGCGCAGGACGGCAGTTGTTTGTGCCTCTCGCACTGGCGGTGGGATTCGCGATGATCTCCTCGTATCTGCTGTCGAGCACGCTGGTGCCGGTGATGGCCACCTGGATCATGCGAAAAGGAACATCGGCGGAAGAGCGCAGCGGGTTGAGCGGGCTGATACTGCGTCTTTACGGCGGTTATTTGAACGCGATGGTGTATTTGCGATGGCCGCTGGCGGTGATGTATTTGGCGGTTTGCGGAGGCGCGATCTACTATCTGTACCCACGAATGGGAGTTGAGCTTTTTCCTTCCACCAACGCCAACTACCAGTTCCAGGTGCGCATGCGCGCGCCTACCGGAACGCGCATTGAGCGCACTGAGCTGGTGGCATTGAAAGCTCTGGACCTTATCAGAGAGGAGATGGGAAGCAACAATGTGAAGATCACTACCGGCTTCATCGGCGTGCAGCCGCCGAGTTATCCCATCAACACGGTTCACCTGTTCACCAGCGGGCCGCAGGAGCTGGTGCTGCGCTGCGCGCTAAAGCCGGTGGAGATGAATATGACGGAGGTAAAGGAAAAGCTGCGAGCGCGCTTCCGCAAGGATTTGCCGGATGTGGAGATCAGCTTTGAGGCGGGCGATATCATCAGCCAGGTGATGAGCTTCGGATCGCCGACGCCGGTGGAAGTGGCGGTGCAGGGTCCGAGCCTGGCGTCCAATCGCGCGCACGCCGGCAAGATTCATGCGGAGCTTAACAAGATTACGGAGCTGCGCGATTTGCAGTATGCGCAGCCGCTCGATTATCCGACGGTGGAAGTGCGCGTTGATCGGGATCGCGCGGGCCAGTTCGGGCTAACGGCGGCGAACGTGGCCAAGTCACTGGTGACGGCGACGTCGTCGAGCCGGTTTATCGACCCCAATTACTGGCGCGATCCAGTCAGCGGGAATGCGTTTCAGATTCAGGTGGAGATTCCGCAGCACCGGATGAAGTCGATGGACGACGTCCGGCAGTTGCCGGTGATGGCGAACGGCGACCCGCATCCGCTGCTGGGGGACATATCCGATGTGCGGTATGGGACGACATTCGGGCTGGTGGAGCGCTACAACATGCAGCGCGTAGTGAGCATGACGGCGAACATACACGGCCGGCCGCTGGGCGATGTCGCCGGCCAGATCCGGACGGCGATCGAAAAGGCGGGCGCGCCGGCGCGCGGCGTCACGGTAAATGTGCGTGGCCAAATTCCGCCGCTGGAGCAGACGCTGGAGGGGTTGTCGCTGGGTCTGCTGCTGGCGATCGCGTTCATTTTTCTTCTGTTGGCCGCGAATTTCCAGAGTTTTCGCCTGGCGCTGGCCGTACTGGCGACGACCCCCGCGGTGGTGGTGGGCGTGCTGCTGATGCTCGGCTTCACCGGCGATACGGTGAACATACAGAGTTTCATGGGCGCGATCATGGCCGTCGGTATCGCAGTGGCGAATTCGATTTTGCTCGTGACCTTCGCCGAGATGGCGCGCCAACAGGGCATGGATGCGCGCGCAGCGGCGGTGGAAGGAGGACGCGGACGCATGCGCGCGATTCTGATGACGGCGTCGGCGATGATCGCCGGCATGCTGCCCATGGCCATCGGCATCGGCGAAGGTTCCGATCAGAACACGCCGCTCGGCCGCGCGGTTATCGGCGGGCTGCTGTTCGCCACCTTCGCCACACTGACCGCGGTTCCGGCTTTTTATTCCATATTGCAAAGCGGGGCGAAGAAAACATCGCCGTCGCTGGACCCGAATGATCCCGCTAGCCGATATTATGAGCCTGCATAAACTCATCTTTCTTTTTGGATTCGCGCCGGCGCTTTTTGGCCAGGCGGTGGAGGTGGCGACGGTCACGGCGAAGATGCTGGAGCGCAAGTCGAGGCTGCCCGGAGAGTTCCACCCCTACCAGGCAGTGGATCTGCACGCGCGCGTGACGGGATACGCCGACAAAGTGGAAGTAGACGTTGGCAGCGCGGTGAAGGCCGGCGATATATTGGTGACGCTTTCCGCCCCGGAAATGCATGCGCAGGTTGCCGAGGCCGAAGCGCGCGTTCACGCTATTGAAGCGCAGCGGAAAGAGGCGGAAGCCAAGCTGCTGGCGGCGCAGAGCACGTTTGAGCGCTTCAAGGCGGCATCGGCGACGCCTGGGGCGATAGCCGCGCATGAGCTGGTGCTGGCCGAGAAGGCGGTTGAGGCGGCGGCAGCGGTAATCCGGGCGCTGGAAAGCACGGCTACGGCGGCGCGCGCCGCCGTGGACGCGCGCAAGGAGCTGCTGAGTTACCTGAAAGTAACCGCGCCGTTTGATGGGCAGATCGCCGAGCGCTGGGTCCACCCGGGGGCTCTTGTGGGTCCGGGCAGCGGCGCCAAGCCGATGCTGCGGCTGGAGCAGGTGTCGCGGCTGCGGCTGATTGTGGCCGTGCCGGAGGCCGAAGTTGGCGGCATCGTGCGCGTCGCGCGCGTCGCGTTCACCGTGCCTGCATTCCCTGGCGAGACTTTCAGCGGCGTGGTCGCCCGCATCCCGCGCATCCTCGATCCCAAAACCCGCACCATGCCTGTGGAGCTTGACGTCACGAATCCATCCAACCGGCTGGCGCCGGGCATGTATCCGGAAGTTGTTTGGCCGGTGCGGCGGCCGCGGCCTTCATTACTGGTTCCGCCCACAAGCATCGTGACTACTACCGAGCGCAGTTTTGTAATCCGCGTCAACGACGGCAAAGCGGAATGGGTCAACGTGGCCCGCGGCGCTCCGGCGGGCGATCTGGTCGAGGCGTTCGGGAATCTCAAAGCCGGCGACGTGGTTGTACGGCGCGGCAGCGATGAGATTCGCGACGGAACGGCAGTCGCGGTTAAGCGCTAGCGCGTAAGGATGAAGCGATCGATTTCCTTGCCGCCGGCGTCCAACTGGCGGACAGTTAGTTTCCTCCCCGCGGCCTCGGCGACGGTGAGCGAATACACGGTGGACACGAAGCGCGTGGTGTAGGGCTGCCAGCTTGCCGGATCATCCTGCTGCTCGGGGTTGTAAAGGCGAGCGCCGCCTGCGCCGGTGACCAGGTAGATGACTCCGTCAGGGCGCGTATTGTGGACTCCGTCGAATTTTTTGTCGAGGGCGAGAGTGCCCGCCACCTCATTGCGCCACACGGGCTCGCCTGATGGCGGCGCGTCCGGAGCGAAGCGAAGTGGATAGCTGCGCTGATAGTTGTGCACGTGGCCGGTGAAGACAATATCCACTTTGCCTTTTTCAAAGGCGGGAGCGAGCAGCTTCATCCACTGTTCTCTGAAGTGCGCCTTGGAGGAATTGAAACCCGGATGGTGAAAGATTACGAATCGCCACGTCGCCGCGCGGGCGGACTCGAGATCTTTCACTAGCCATTGTTGAAACCGCGGTGTGGTCCAATCGGCGTACTTATTCGAATCCAGCGCCACCCAGTGCGAGTTGCCGTAATCGAAGGAGAACGAGGCCATGCCTGGAAACTGGCCGCCGGAGGCTTGAACGAATCTGTCGATTTCGGCTTGAGGGCCGGCAAGCGGGGTTACGCCGGGATCGGAAACAGAGCTGGCCGGTCCGTTGCGCGGTTGCGCCCAATAAAGGAAATAAGCCATGCCATCCGGATACTTTCCGAGATCGGCGCCGCCAACATCATGGTTGCCTGGAGCGGCGAGAAACAGCGTCGAGCGAATCAGCGGCGCTCCCATCTCCTTTGAAGGGACATCGTGGTTATAGATAGGGAAATATTTTTCGCGATATTCGGAGATGAGGCCGCGTCCATACACAATATCGCCCGCGATGGCGAGGAAATCGGGTTTCGCCTGATACGTCTGGTAGGCGATCGCTTTTTGCGCGTCGTTGTTTTGCGCGCAGTCTCCGAATACAGCGAAACGGTACGGCTGGGCCGCGGATTTGCGCGCGCGCACGGTGGACGCAAAGACGGATTGGGCGTTGAGCAGAACGCGATAAGAGTATTCCCTACCGGGCGCGAGCCTCCTGAGTTGCGCTCCATAGACGCGATGCGCCGGAATCTCACCCATGGTGATACGGCGTAGGAGGCGTGTTTCGGCCGGCAGCCACGACTTTCCGTTGGCGCTGTATTCGACCTTCCACGCAGCGTCCTTGTCCGGGGCATGCCAAAGGATTTCGAGCGACTCCTCTCTGGCGAGCCGGGGCGAATCGCCTAGCTGCACGTAAGGGCTGACTATGAAAGGACTCGATGTTTCGGCCGCCGCGAGCGGCGAGAGAAGGATAAGAAAGAGATAAGATTTCATTGCACCGGCATCGGCTCGAACAATCCAAAAGCGAAGATCGCCGTGGCCGAAGCGATAGCGACATGCTGCTTGCCGTCAACCATGTAGGTAATGGGCGAGGCCGTTAGCCCTTCGCCCGTTTGGAAATGCCAGAGGTGTTTGCCGGATTTAGCGTCGACGGCAACCAGGTGTCCGTCGTCATCGCCAAAAAAGACGACTCCGCCCGCTGTCGAGAAAGCCCCTGCCCAGGATTCGGCCGGGCCGGTCATCGGATATTCCCAGACGCGTTTGCCGGTGGCTGGATCGAAAGCCCGGAGGAAGAATTGACCTAGCTCGACGGGTTTCGGACTGGCGCCTCCGCCCGCGAAATTCTTTTTCGGCTCGGGCTCTTTTGCCGAACTGGTGTAGACATCGCACTGTTCGAGCGTCACCACGTAGAGCAGGCCGGTGCCGGGATTGAAAGACGGAGACATCCAATTCGTGGCTCCGCGCACACCGGGGCACGCACGGTTGCCCGAAGGCGTGGGATCTTTTCCGGGGACGAGAATGGGACGGCCTTTGGCGTCGACGCCGGTGGCCCAATCAAGCTTGTCCACGATCTTGGTGGCGCGCAGGAATTCACCGGTTACCCGATCCAGCACATACAGGAACCCGTTGCGATTGGCGTGCACAACCACCTTGCGAGGTTTGCCGTTGAAGACCAGATCCACCACGACGGGCCATGCCTGAGCATCCCAGTCGTGTGTGTCGTGAGGCGTGAACTGGAAATACCACTTCATCTTGCCCGTGTCCGCATCCAGCGCCACCAGCGAACAGGAGTAGAGGTTGTCTCCTTTGCGCTCACCGCCGTAAAAGTCGGGCCACGGATTTCCGGTGGTCCAGTAAACAAGGTTCAACGCGGGGTCGAAGGTGCCGCTGAGCCAGGTGGCCGCGCCGCCGTACTCGACGTAGTTGCCCCAGCTTTCCGAACCGGGCTCGCCTTTCTTGGGGACCGTGTAGAAGCGCCAGAGTTCCTCGCCTGTGAGCGCGGAGAAGGCGGAGACGTAGCCGCGCATGCCGCTGTCCCCGCCTGAGACCCCGACCAGAACTTTGTCCTTGACGACCAGCGGCGCCAGAGTTGCGTCAAGTCCGTCTTCCACCCGGCCATACTGTTTCTGCCAGAGCATGGCGCCGTTGCGGCGATCGAGCGCCACAAGGTGTACGTCTCCGGTGACAAAGAAGATTCGATCCCCCAGAATGGCCGCGCCGCGATTGGCGCCTTCCTTCTTGGAGCGCGTGTCTTTGTACTCCCAAATCAGCCGGCCCGTACGGGCATCGAGCGCGCGGACTTCGTTGCTGTTGGTGGCGTACAAGACGCCGTCGTAAACGATAGGCCGCGTCCGCAAGCCCCTGGCTTTAGGAATGTGATAAACCCATTTCGGCGTCAGCGAATTCGCGTTTGCGGCCGTGATTTGGGTCAGCGGGCTGAAACTGCGTCCGGCGTAATCGCCGGCGTAAGTAAGCCAGTTCTCGCCGGCGCCTTTCAGGATGTCCTCGTAGCGCACTTGCGCCGTGGCGGGAACAAACAGAATGAGTGTTAGATAGCAGGTTCGCAGCATCTATTTTTTCTCCGGCGATTCAAAAGGCCGCACGCTCTGGCGGCTTAGAAAGGCAACAATGTCTTCGATTTCCCGGCTCGATAGTTTTTTTGCGAAATCGCGCGGCATCGGCGAGTGAGGCGAAACGTCGAGCGAGCGGACTTCGATCATATTGAGGCGGTAAAGTTTGCCGCTCTTGTCCTGAACCTGAACCGAATAGTTGGTTCGATTGCGGGCGACTCCTTCAATCACGCGTCCATCCTTGAGGGTTGCGCGAATCGCTTTGTGGCGAGGGAAGCCGTCCGCGTCCGGGTCGACGATGGACTCGTGGAGATCTTCGATCGAGCGTGTTGCGCCGATAGTGCTGAGGTCGGGCCCCAGCATGCCGCCGCGGCCAAGTATGGCGTGGCAATTCGAGCAGCCTGCTTTGCCCCAGAAAAGCGGTTCGCCTGAGGCGGCGTTGCCGGGCGCGCCGGTTTCAAACGCGGGCGCGGTCAGCGACCGGACGAACGCCGCGATCCGCCAGATCTGATCATCGGGGAGATTGGTGGCGGGCATATCGGCGCCAGGGACGCCCTTCTTGATGGTCGAGAAAAGCGCATCGTCATCCATGGGATGCCACATGCCTCGTTGCCTCAGGTTCGGGCCGCGCCCGCCTTGGCCATTCGGTCCGTGGCAGACGGTGCAGGAAGTGAGATAGAGCTTCTTGCCGGCAGCGATGGCCTCGGCATTTCCCATCGCCGGGTTTTTCTTCTTTTCCGTTTTCTCCGCTTCTTGCTGCGCCGCCAGCGGCGGCAGCGCAATGAGAGCCACGCACAGGAACCACTTCAGGTGCATATACTTCAAAACTGTATCATTTATGCGAGATCCCTGATCCTTCCGGCAGTGCATCGATGTGTTCAAGAGAGCGGTTTGAAGACACCGGTCACGGCTTTTTTAGCCGTTTGATCATTCTCAGTTCGTTCCTCTCGCCCGGCTTCATCTGATACTCCACTTCATCCATCACGAGTTTCATCAGCCGCATGCCCAAACCGCCGGACCTGCGCTCCTCCACCAGTTTTTTCAGATCGCTTTGTTCGACAGAGCCGGGATCGAACCCTTTTCCCGTGTCTACGATCTGAATCTCGATGCAATCGTTGTCCAGGCGGACGCGCACGACTACCTCTTTGGTCTCGTCGGCTCCGTAGGCATGCTCGATGACGTTCGCGCACGCCTCATCGACAGCCAGTTCGAGCATGGTGACATCGGATTCGGCCAGCCCAGCCTGTTTTGCGATCTTGCCGACGAAATCCCGGATCATCGCGAGATTCTCCGTCGAAGAGGGCACGTCCAGCCGGAAACGGCGCTCGAAATCCGCCATGGATCATCCTCCCTGTGAGGCGCTTTCAAACCGCGCGACTGCCTGCGGTACATCGTCCACGATTTCAAACAGCGACTGAAAGCCGAGAATGTCGAACACCTGGCGGACTTTCGGGATCACACTGCATATCTTTATGTCGCCGCCGGCTTCGCGGATCTCCTCGATGAAGCTCATGAACACGCCGAGTCCGGCCGAGGAGATGTAGGACAGCTTCTCGCAGTTGACGATAATGCGGTGCCGGCCCGCCGTGATCTCCTTCTGGATGGCTTCCTCAAATTCCGGCGCGGTATGCGCATCCAGAAAGCCGTCCAAGGCGAGAACGGTGATGTCCCCCTGGTCAAAAGCCTGAATAGCAAACGAGTTGGCCAAAGAAATTCTCCTGAATCTTATGTACTGTTGGCCGCCTGGAGCACGACAAGAGTCACATCATCGTGCGGCGGTTCGGTGCCGGTGAAACGCTTTAGGTCCTCGCGGATTGCTTCCAGAACGGCCTGCGCGCTGCCGTTGGCGTTTCCTTCCACGACACGCTGGAGCCGTTCCTCCCCGTACAGTTGCTTTTTCTCGTTCAGGGCCTCGGTTACACCATCCGAGTAAAGCACAACTATGTCACCCCCGGAAAGAACAATGCGATCGGGATCCGTGCTTCGATCGAAAAGGGCGGGCCCGGCCAGCGCAAAACCCATGCCCCGGGAGTTCAGAAACCGCGCCGAACCGCGAGCAGCCTCAAACCAAAGAGCCGGATTGTGCCCTGCGCGGATATATTCAAACGTTCGACTGTGCGCATCCAGGCCCGCGATTACGGCCGTTACAAAAGCTCGCCTGCGGCAGGCCGCATAGAGGTGGCGGTTTAGGTGGCGCGCCAATGCGCCCACGTCGGAACTTTCCTCGGAGGCAGCAGTCAGAATCCCCTTCGTCAACGTCATAAAGAGGGCGGCTGACATTCCTTTTCCGGAGACATCGGCGACGCAAATGCCGAGCCGGCCGTCCGGCAGGCGGAAATAGTCGTAAAGATCTCCGCCAACTTCACGGGCGGGCTGACAAGCGGCGGCGACAAAGAATCCCGGCGTGCCCGGTGCTTCTGACGGCAACATCCTTTCTTGCGCCTGCCGCGCGAGCAGGAATTCCGCCTTGAGTTTCTCCCGTGCCGACAAATACTGGATCTCCCCTCCCTCATCCGGGCTGAGGTCCTTCCCTTTAACCGCCCATACGATGCAACCCAGCCAAAACGCGCCGAAAAGGCCCAGGGTCACAAAACCGGAAGAATGAAGTTCCGCGCTTGCGGAGTGGATGGCCATGTTCGCGGCCAGGATCGCGCCGGAGCCCTGCGCGGCAGCCAGCACGGCCAGCAAGCCATGGCGGGAATAAATCCAATACAATGCGCAAACGGTCAGCCCGGAGTTGACCACCGCCGCGGCCAGGCCGGCGCTGAATTCGGTTCGCATCAGAAATGCGGCGCCGGCCAACGCAACAAACACCGGAGTCACAAGCCAGGAACGGCGGAGACGCCGCGACAGCACCGGTAGCAGAAAAGCAAAGCAGACCGTCGAGTAGATTTCAAAGGGAGGGTGGAGGACGGCTGCCGGCTGCGCCATTTCCATGGCCACCAGAAAGTGAATCTCTTGAGACAAAGACGCCCCTGGAAACAGGCCGGACCAAACCAGCAGGTAAGGAATGGCGGCGATGATGCCTGAGGCTAGGAATCCCTCTGCAAGTGCCCTGCCGATCGCTTTTGCCTTCCATTTACGCTGTAGCAGCAAGCGCACTTCGATCCATTGCTTCCATTCGCGGGCACGCGCCGCG
>Ga0187893_10012729_pt1 | contig 11875 bp, 11 predicted proteins | sample MA1701074metaG_FD_139574 | JGI IMG/M metagenome (GOLD analysis project Ga0187893, IMG submission 139574) | White microbial mat communities from a basaltic lava cave in the Kipuka Kanohina Cave System on the Island of Hawaii, USA - MA170107-4 metaG ... | reverse complement strand
GTCCGAGCGCCTTCCACGCATCGGTCGTCCAGGGCGTGTGTGGCTTGACGGCAGGGCGAGCCGGCCGGGGTACGGCATCGAGGGATCGAAGGTACCAGCGGTTGCCGCCGTCCCGGATCAGCACCAACGAAAAGTTGTGTAACCGTGTTCCTTGAACTACCTACCAGCAGGAACACTCCAGTCGATGAGGAGCGGGAACTGCGCCGGGTTGTAGCGCCACGTGTTGGATTTCGGGGCGACGTTGTAGGTGCTGGGGCCGCGCGGCTTGCCAAAAAAGACTTCGTCCGCAAAATCGAAGATGGCCAGCCACTCCTCCGGGCCTTCGTCGTGGCCTGTTTGGCCGAACATGTTCGTCACGTCGCGCCAGTGCAGCCGAGGAAGCTGCTCCGCGCCCCAAAAGCCGTAAATCACTTGCGCGACGCGTATGCCGACTTCGTGCGCGAGGCTGTTGTTGAAGGGATCGGCGACGGCGTTGAGGTTGAGCAGCGGGCGCGGTGCAACGAGAGCGACGAGCGTGGAGGCGTCCCAGGGCTGCAGGTTCTGCTTGCCGGCAAACTCGTGGTAGCGCGGGTGGAACCAGTGCGGTTGAGCGGCCCGATTGTTCGCAGCATAGTCCATCGTGCCACGGGCGCCGCTGGGATCGCGTTGTCGCGTGGAACCGACGGAGTACGGTCCGCCCGTCGAGGGCGCGGCAATCGCGACGCGTTCGTCGAGGATCGCGCCAGCCATTGCGGTCTGCCCGCCGCGTGAATGGCCGGTCGTGATGATCTTGTCCATATCGATCACGCCGAGCTGATCGAGGGTATCGATCACGGGCTGATAGGCCCAGCCCCACGCGGCGATCGTGGCGAAGGAATATTCTGGATACAGCGGAAAGATGCCGCGCGCCCGATTGGCGTTGCTGGGGTCGTCAGGCGCGACTTCGCTGTGGCTGAACTCGACCACCGCGTACCCGCGACGCACGCCCTCGTCCATGCTGCTGGGCCCTTGGTTCGCATTGCTGTGCTCACGGTGGTTGTTGATGAGCATCGGGTAGCGTTGCTCCGCGGCTGGCCGCCACAGGTTGAAGGTGAAAGAGTGTTGCTTGCCACCGCGCGTGATCGTGATCCGATAACCCTGCCTGCGTCCCGCGATGGTCGAGCCCGGCGGCGAGTAGGCTGCGTCGGAGGTGCGCTCGAAAGTCAACTCATTGCCCATCGGCTTCGGCGGGATAGTGCCGTAGAGATAGTGCTCCAGCAACGCCTTCAAATACGCCCGCTGCTCAGGCCACTCGGCCGCAGTCGCGACGCGCGTGCCGTCGGGCTTGCGGAAGGGATCGGGCATCCCCTTCAGGTCGGGCAACGAATTGACTGGCGGGAACGAGTAGGTCGCCTTCGGTGCGTCCTTGGAAGCGGGTCCATCAGACGAAGCGTCGTTCGCCGAGCCGCCGTCTCTGGCGCTCGTGCCCCCGCTGCCGCCTGTGTTCCCTGTGCCGCCCACACCTCCACTGGCGCCCATGCCCCCGCTGCCGCTTGTGTTCCCTGTGCCGCCTGCACCTCCGCTGGCGCTCATGCCCCCGCTGCCGCCCGTGGTGCCCCCGCTGCCGCTCGTGCCCCCTTTGCCGCCCGTCCCCCCGACTCCCCCCCCGCTGCCACTCCCGCCGTCGCCGGCTGAGCCACCTCCGGTATGGGAGCATGCGCCACCCAAGGCGAGCGGCAGAAGAAGCACAGCCGCGAATCTGGGGACCACCCCCGGAGCAGCCGAAACGACGGTTGACGTGCAAAGATGGCGCATTGGTCCTCCAACAACATGACTTTACAAACCCGACCTACCGGTATTTGGTTACGCTCCTAGCCTAGACGCAAGGAACCCAGCACAAGTTAAGTCGGACGCAACGTGGACGTGGTTGGGGCATCGGCTCTTTGGCTCTCAAATACCCTGGAGCTGCATTTTCATCCTGGCCACTGTCGCTGCATGGGCCGGATTGGCGATGACGTTGGTCGCCTCGTGCGGGTCGGCGTCATGGTCGTAAAGCACGGTCCTGCCGTCCCCCCATTCGATGTAGCGGAAGCGTTCGTTGCGCACGCTGCGAGCGTTGTCCACGGACTGTGTGAAGGCGGGACGATCCCATGTCGCCCTCGGGTTGACGAGCAGGGGACGAAGACTTGCGCCGTCATAGCCGGCCGGCGCAACCAACCCCGCGAGATCGGCGAGCGTCGGATAGAGGTCCAGCAGCTCCACGGGGCGCCCCGCGGCACCGCCCGCCGCCACTCCTGGTCCCGCGACAATCAGCGGCGCGCGCGCCGCGTCCTCCCACGGGAAATTTTTGAACCAAGTGCCGTGCTCGCCCAGCAAATAGCCGTGATCGCTCACGAACACTACGATGGTGCGGCTCGCCAGGTCCAGGCGATCGAGCGCATCCAAAAGGCGTCCTACCTGCGCGTCCATGAAGGAGATCGTGGCGTAGTAGGCGCGCTTGGTCTCGTGCGCTTCCGTCGCCGTAACGCCCAACGCCGGCAGCGGGCCGGGCGGCGCAACCTGGTTCAATGGGTACATATCGAAGTATTTCTTGGGCGCCACGTGCGGGCAGTGGGGGCGATAGAAGCCGACCGCGAGAAAGAACGGCCGCGCTCGGTTTGTCTCCATGAGCTGAACCGCCCTCGTGGCTCCTACCCCGTCAGTCTGCTCCTCGTCCGTCCCGCCGGCCGCGAGCAAGCTGAAGCTTTTTCCAATCGCCCCCGAATAGTTGGTGATCATATTCTGCTCGGTCTTGTCGCGCCCGATCGGGTTGACCACCATGTCCCACGAGGGCGGGTCGTCGTTGCCGCTGGTGCCGATATCATTGGGCACCCCCTGGTGATAGATCTTGCCAACCCGAGCGACGAAATAGCCGTTCTGCCGGAATATCTGCGGCAACGTGACAACATTGGGTAGCGCCCTGCGGAAAGGGGTGGTGTTGTCCGCCATCACGCCAGTCTTGCTGGGCCTGCGTCCGGTCATGAGCGAGGCTCGGCTCGGACCACACACCGAGAACTGGCTGTAAGCGCGGTCGAACCGGACGCCGCGGGCGGCCAGCCGGTCGATGTTCGGCGTCTTGACCAACGGATGGCCGTATGTACCGAGATGGACGTTGAGATCGTCGGCCATGATGAAGAGCACGTTCGGGCGCTGGCCGGGCGGAAGATCGCTCGGCGACCCGTCGAGCACCGGCGTCGGCCGATCGCTGACGCCCGCTTCCGCGGGCGAACCTCCATTGCCGCCATCCACACCTCCGCCCGCACCGCCGTCCACGCCCCAGCCCGCGCCGCCGCCCACGCCTCCACCAGCACCCTGGCCCCCCGGACCCCCGCCACTCAGATCCGCCGCGGACGCGTCCCGCCGCGCGCCCCCCGCACCACCCACACCGCTCGCACCGCTGTCATATCCGACACGGCTCCCCCCGCCGCCGGCACAGGCGAGACCAAGGGCCACGAAGAGCACGGCGCTTCCCCGCACCCACAGCGCAACGTCGGAGACCACACCGCTTCGATGACCGAGCCGTTTCGGGCAACGTCCCGTCTTTGGGGGATTCTTGCTCACCTACTCAGTACGCGCCCCATTGCAAGTCGTCTAGTCATTGGTCGCCACAGAATATAATTCTGCAGAAACTTCTATACACCGAACTTAAGTCGTAGTTTATGCTGTCAGATAGATTATTATTCCTCACATGCCCAGAAAGCCCCAGACTGTCGCCAGCCCGGCAGGTGCGCATCCCATGGACCAGACGGATCTCGCGATGCTGCTCCTCTTGCAGAACGAAGGGAGGCTGTCCGTCGTCGACCTCGCCAAGCGGATCCATCTGTCGCCACCGGCTACCCACGCGCGCCTCAGGCGTCTCGAGGCCGAGCAAACCATCCGCTACGCGGCCATCGTCGACCGCCAGCGGGTGGGGTTCGACCTGCTGTGCTTCGTCCACGTGAGCCTTCAAACCCACCAGCCCGAGCAGGTCGAACGGATCCGGCGACTGTTGAGCCAGATGCCCGAGATCCTCGAATGCCACCACATCACGGGTAAGCACGACTACCTCTTGAAGGTCGCCGTGCGGAACCGGGCCGAGCTCGAGCAGTTTCTCGTACAACGCCTGACGCCGGTGCCTGGCATCGGACGGCTCGAGACCAGCCTCGCGCTCAGCGAGGTGAAGGCCACGACAGCGTTGCCGCTCGACTGACCCATGCTCGTCACGGCATCTTCACGGGCGGCTGCGGGCTCGATCCGCCGAGGCGGTTGACCGATGAACAGTGAGCCGAATGCGGCCACGACCGCCCGCGCACCGGCGCCCATCGCCGCGTCGTTCACCATCCACGATGTCGACCACATCGAGCTATGGGTCGGCAACGCGAAGCAGGCGGCGTCCTACTGGCGCCAGTGGGGCTTCGCGCCCGTCGCTTACTCGGGCCTCGAGACGGGTAACCGCCGCTTCGCGTCCTGGGTGATGGAACAGAAGCGGATCCGTGTCGTCCTGTCGAGTCCGTATTCGGGGCAGGATGAAATGGCGGCCCATCACCTGGTTCACGGGGACGGGGTCAAGACGATCTCGCTGCGGGTGGATGACGTCGATGCCGCCTACCGCAGCACGACCGCCCGCGGTGCCGTCGGAGTCGCGCCGCCGCGCGAGCAGAGCGACGACACGGGGACCGTACGCACCGCGGCCATTCAGGGTTTTGGGCAGACCCACTTCCGGTTCGTCGACCGAGGCGAGTATGGCGGCGCGTTCGCTCCCACGTACGTTCGCCTGCCGGTCGATGGGCACACCATCCCGGCGGGGCTGGTCGCGGTGGACCACATCGTGGCCAACGTCGAGCTGGGCAAGATGGACCACTGGGCCGACTGGTTCCGGAATGCCTTCGGTTTCGAGCAGATCCTGCACTTCGACGACGACGTCATCCACACGCAGTACTCGGCGCTGATGTCCAAGGTGATGGGGGCGCCCGGTGGCCGCCTGCGCTTTCCCATCAACGAGCCGGCGCGCGGTCGCGGCCGCAGCCAGATCGAAGAGTATCTGGACTACTACGGCGGGGCTGGCGTCCAGCACATCGCGCTTCTGAGCGGCGACATCGTGCAGAGCGTCCGGTCCTTGCGTGAGCGCGGCCATCAGTTCCTGCGCGTCCCGCGCGAGTACTACGACGCCCTGCCGGGGCGCATCGGTGCAATTCGCGAGAGCTACGAGGAGCTGGCCGAGCTCGGCATCCTGGTCGACCGCGACGAAGACGGTTATCTGCTGCAGACCTTCTCGCAGCCCCTGCAGGATCGCCCCACACTGTTCCTGGAGGTCATTCAGCGCCGCGGCGCCCGCGGCTTCGGCGCGGGCAACTTCAAGGCCTTGTTCGAGAGCATCGAGGCGGAACAGGCTCGGCGCGGGAACCTGTGATGCCGTACTACGTCCGAAGGGGAGAGCCCGGGTTTCAATCGCGGGGTACACTCGAGGTCACGCATGCGCTGGCGGGATACCCTGAAGCCCGAGGTCAAACATCTGCGAGATAGAACCACCAAGATAGAGCCACGAGGGCCGCTCGGTCGTGGGTCCGGATGGCGGCACGACCGGAAATCACCGGGGCGTTTCTGGAGTACTGCGCTGGATACGGCAGCAGGTACGGGCGGGTGCGCTGGGGTAAGCTGCGACGAGAAATGACGCGAGGCCCTTCCCGTGCCACCCGATTCGGCCGGGGTTCCTTGGTCGTCGTTGGCCTGTCGCTCGACCCGGCTTGGGTCGCGCATGTTTGGGCGGAACCCGTTTCGGTGGTCCAGGCTGCCGCCGTTGTCCAGGTCGATGGCTCGGCCGTGTGCCCCACGCCATCGGAGGTAGCCGGTCGACTGGACGGAATCCTCGCCGATTCGGCCGCAGCCGCGACCGCAGGCACGCGTGCTCACATCAGACGGACCGAGGGCGATCTATGGGTTGCGCTGCGCGACGAAGCGGGGTCTATGCTCGCCGAGCGACGCCTTGCAGCCACGGGATCTTGCGCCGAGCTGGCGTCTGCCGCAGCCGTCGTGATCGCATCGTGGATTGCCGATGTGCATGCCGAGCCGCCGCTTCCCGCGGTCGAAATCGCAGCGACCCCTCCTGTTCCTGTTCCTCCTGCCGTTTCTCCTTCGGCCGTGGTGAATGTGACCACGATCGTCATGTCCGCGGGTGCAGTGGCATCAGCCGCCGGGGGGCATTTGGCTCTGGGTGGGTTACTGGATGCCACGGCGACCTTGCGCGCGTTTCCAGTCGGCGTGCGTGTGGCGTTCCTGGCCAACACGAGCCGCAAGATCGAGCTCGCTCCCGGCCGCGTGAGCTGGAGGCGCATCGCGCTGTCGCTGGGCCCGGCTTACGAGGTCGTCCTGGGTGCGCTCGCGATGCAGCTTCAAGTAGATGGGTCGCTGGCGCTGCTGACGACCAAGGGGACGGGGTACGAGGTCGATCGATCCGTGAGGCAGTTCGATGCGGCTGTCTCGGGCGGACTACGGGTTGCGTGGGCGCGTCTGGCGGTCGCCCCCTGGATCGGGACGGGGGCCACGCTATGGCCGGGGCGCGTTGTCTACGTCGGCGGGCTGGAGAAGGCCGCTTCGCTGCCCCGCGTCGAAATATTCGTGAGCGCGGGGGCATCTTTCGGCAGACACTGAAATTTCTCCTGGCTGGTCGCAATAAAAAGAGCAGTGCACGTGCAGCTCGTGAAACCAGATCTGGCCCAACCTCGACGCGCCGAGCTCGAGTTTGCGGAGGTGTACCGGGTCCATGCACCGGCGGTGGCGCGGTGGGCCGGGCGCCTCGGCGGCCCATCCTTGGACGTCGAGGATTTGCTGCAAGAGATCTTTCTCGTGGTCCATCGCCGCCTGCCCCGAGTGGGACGGCGAGGGGAACATCAGGACCTGGCTTTATCGCATCGCTGCGAACGTGGTGCGGGATCACCGCCGCAGAGATCCGCAAGGAGCCCTCGCCATGCTCGATGGCGACTATCGACAGCGCTTCCCGCAGGGCGCGCTGAGACACGAAGCAGACAAAGCGCGGCTCGACGCGTTGTTGGCCTTGGGCCGTTCGGATGCGGCGCTAGACCTGCTCGAGCGCAGCGACGAGAGTGTGTCCGCCGACGACAGCCAAAGGCTCGTCATTCGGGGGGAGTTGCGGGCAAAGCGGGGACGCTACGGCCAGGCAGTGGGAGACTTCGAGGCAGCGCTGACCCGCCACCTCGATCAGAGCCTCTTGGAGCGCGCACTCTTCGGCGCCGCCTCGTGCCGTGTCGGTCTGGGCGATTCGCCCGGCGCAAGAACGCACTTTCAGGGCTATCTGACCCGCTTCCCGGACGGCCGTTTCGCGGAGCGCGCTCGGCGAGCGCTGGCTGCGATTCCATAGCCTCGTATCGTCAACGGCCCGTCGGAGTCTGCGCGGCAGGAGTATTGCGCGGGCCAGGGCGCGGCGATCACTGTGCCGGCTCAGAGCGGCAGGAGCGTCTGCCTGGGACAGCTCGCCAGGACGACATTCCGGTATGGCGTGTGCGTCTGCGACGAGCTTCGCATACACGGAGATCTGCGGTCAGACTCTCTCGATTCCAGTACGTCGACGACGGTGGTCAACGGCGGCTCCATGATACTATAAAAAAGTCGTGACTTTTTTCCATGATTGTGGAATATAAATGAGTGCGCTACGTCGCCGACGCAGTCCAAGAGACGCTCACGGAAGAGCGCAAGATGGCCTTCGTCTCCGGGCCCCGGCAAGTGGGGAAGACCACCTTTGCCAAGTCGATGATCTCCATCGTGGAGGGTGCATACTTCAACTGGGACATCGAGACACATCGCAGGCGCATCCTGCGAGCGCCCGAGCATTTCTGGGACGATCCCGATGTCGGCGCCAAGGTCCGTGTGGTGCTGGACGAGATCCACAAGTACCCGCGTTGGAAGCGTTTCTTGAAGGGGCTTTTCGATAGCCAGGGACGACGCATCGAGATCCTCGTGACGGGCAGCGGGCGGCTCGACGTCTATCAAAAGGGTGGCGACTCGCTGCTCGGGCGCTATGCGCTGGCTCGGCTGCATCCCTTCACGCTCGGAGAGTTGCTGGCACAGGGACGCCAGCGGATCCTTTCGCCGGCAGAGATCGAAGCGGGACTCGCTTCGACTCGGCCCCAGGGGGGGGCGGACGAGGCGCTGGACCAAATCGAGCAGCTCACCGGTTTTCCCGAGCCACTCTTCGCGGCCCGTGCCGCGCGCTTGAGGCGTTGGCGGCGTGCCCGCCGTGAGCTGGTCTTGCGGGAAGACCTGCGCGACCTCACACGGATCCGCGAGATCGGGCTCATCGATCAGATGGTCTCCCTCTTGCCTGAACGGGTGGGAAGTCCGCTGTCCATCAATTCGCTGCGCGAAGATCTAGGCGTGGCTTTCGACACGGTCCGGGGCTGGCTAGGGGCCTTGGCTCGGCTCTACTATCTCTTCGAAATCAGGCCGTTCCCGGGAAAGCTCGCGCGCACCCTGCGGCGCGAGGCCAAGGTCTATCTGTTCGACCACACCGAGATCGAGTCGCCCGGGGCTCGCTTTGAGAACCTGGTGGCCCTGCACCTCCTCAAGTTGGTCGATGCCTGGAACGACCGCGGCTTCGGCGACTACACCTTGCACTATGTGCGCGACAAGGAACGCCGAGAAGTCGATTTCTTGGTCGCCGACCGACGGCGGCCGTACATGCTCCTCGAAGCCAAGCTCTCGGACGAAGACATCTCTCCATCCCTTCGGTACTTCAAGGAGAGACTCGCGCCTCGGATCTCGCTGCAAGTCGTACGACGAGGCTCGGGGCGAAGGCAGGATGGGATCACAGTGATGCCTGCGGCGGCGTTCCTGGCCCTATTGTGAGCGCGCTGGACGCTTCGCGCAGCGCGCACCCTTACGAGTGTGTCCGCGGCGGCGCCCTTCGGCATAGGTACTCGTGATGGACTGTCGCTCGCCGGCTATTGTTGTGTTTGCGCTTGCGGCTTCCTGCCGGGGCGGGGGTGGGATCGAGGTCCCTCGTGATGGCAGCGGCTCGGAACACCCTGATTTGCCCGATTCGGGCGCGTTTGCCACGGAATCTCCGCGAGAATCCGGGAGCCAGGTCCTTGACGGCCGAATCGGCGCCGAGGATTCCGCGGGGGGCGGCGTAGGAGGAGGAGGCTCGGGAGGATCCGACGCCGGAGGTCAAGGCGGGACGGGAGGCCTCGGGGGAATGGACGGTGGCGCCGGAGCGCCGATGACTTCGGGCACGGTCGCTTGCGGCCGCCTCCTAAACTGCGACCTCACCACCCATGCCTGCTGCCTCGAGCCCGGAACGGCCGCCCGATGCCAGCCCGTTGGCGCGGGATGCGCTGGCGCTTTCGTAGGATGCGATGAGAAGGCGGACTGTCCCCGGGGGCGGTCCGGTGATCGCCCTGGTTGGACTTTAACACCGATTTTCGCGGTGCCGGCTTCGGGCCAGGTGTGCAAAGGGTCGGGTGAGTGAACGAAGTGGTCTGTCGGGGCTTTGTCGACGGAGAAGGCGAGAGCCAGAGAGGGTGGCGTGGCGTGCGTACCCGGGTCTGTTGTTATACGTTATGGGTGCGGCTCTTCTGGGCGACATGGAATCGGCTAGTTGACGAGGCGGCCGACCTTCAACGGGGCAGATTGGTGGACGGCGGAGCACCTCGGTACAGCGTGAGGTGATTGCGCGTCCACTCGGCCTCCTCGTGGAACGTCCAGTAGGCGTCGAAGTCGCCGCTGGAGCGCAGGGCGCGGAGCTTGAGGACGGCTTCGGCGCCAAGCAAGCCCCAGCACGCGCCGGGGTGATGTCCATGCGGTCCCTGACAAGATGACGGCAGGCGCCCTCGATCACCCCGGTCGAGATGGGGTAGTCCGGCCGCCAGGTACTCGTCGTAACGCAGGTACCGCCTGTACTTCAGGAGGTAGTCCGCGCAGTCATCGACGGCGATACGCTCTTTGGCCTCCAGGGCACGCAGGGTGGCGCTCCGGCGCATGCCGGCGGCTACGTCGCTGGAGTTGCCGCGCAGGATTTCCAGCAGGCGCTCGCTGACCCAGCGTTCTGTCGCGGGGTTGCCCTCGCCGTGCAGGGCGAAGCCCGCCTTCCACACGTATTCGAGCACGTGTATGACATCGACGACGATCGTCAGTTCGACGCCGTGGCGCTTGGCCGCCTTCTTGATCAGTGCAAGTTGCGTCAGGTTGCCGTCGATGAGGACCCGTCCAGCGCTTGGTCCGCGCCGGGTCGCGGCGCAAGGCCTCCTGGAACATCTGCTCGATCACCTCCCTGGGCTCCTTGTCGACGCTGGCCCACACGCGCTTGTGCTCGGGGCGAGGACGGCGCGCCTCGTCGTCGGCGTCGTGCACCGACGCCAAGCTCTTCACGATGTCCTCGGACGTGCGCACGAACGGCGCGATTGTGAAGACGGCCGCGACCTGCGCCATGCGCTTTCTGTTGCGCTTCTCGCCGCGGCTGAGCCCGCTTGGACATCTTGTGCGTCCGCGTCTCCGCCGCCTTGCGCGTAGCTGCGCGCAGCTCCTTCCGGCGCATCACGATGCCCTTGCCGTCCGTCGACAACGCCAGGATCTCGCCAGCCCATGCGAGTACAGCTCCGGCGGCAGGTTCAGCTCTGCGTCTCGCGGAAACAGCGTCTCGGCATCGTGGGCCGAATAGCCCATCCGCGACACGGTCACCTCGCCGAAGATGATCTTGAGCGGGGCGTGTCCGCAGCCGCATATGGGGTCGGCGTACCCCCCTGGCCCCGACGACATCCCGCCGTCGCCTCGCCGGGGCCCACGCAGGTCCAGGTGGTCCTGGAACAGGTGCCGCAGCAACTCGCGTCCCCGCTGCTCAACGAGCCGCTCCAGCTCTCCGTGGGGGTCATCTGCAACGTCTCCGCTCCGCCAGCTCCCGCGTCAGCTCATCGAAGCAGCGGCGGGACTCGGCGAAGGGGTTCTCATCGGCGCTCGCACGTGATTGCATCTGCATGGGAAGGGGCCTCCAGGGGTGGTCTATGAGTCTCAACACCCCATAGGTGCCTCCCCTCTCCGTCTACCCAGATTCACGAAATCCTCGGGAATTTCCGTCGCCTGCAGGATCTGCACCCCATATTTAATAGGGTAATTTAGTCCAACGTACGGATTGAAATAGCCTGTGTTTAGTCCATATTGATGCCGTGCCAGCTCTGTCCCGGAGAAATCTGGATGACCTCAGTCGATGGATTCGTAAGAAGCGGCGCAAGCCGCTCGTGATTCGGGGCGCTCGTCAGGTCGGCAAGAGCACGCTGGTGCGTCTGTTCGCCGAGCAGGCTGGCCTGCGGCTCTTGGAGATCAACCTCGAACAGCACCGTCGACTCGAGCCGGTGTTTGCGTCCCTAAATGTCGGGCGAATCCTGCTCGAGCTGGAAGCCATCGCGGGCCGTAGCACCGGGGCAGCCAAGTCGTTGCTGTTTCTCGATGAAGTCCAGGCAACGCCGTCGGCTCTGGCGGCGCTTCGTTACTTGCACGACGAGCGGCCCGAGCTTCCGATTGTCGCGGCGGGATCTCTGCTCGAAATGGTGCTGCGTAGTCACGACTTCTCCATGCCGGTGGGGCGGATCGAGTACCTGCACCTTGGGCCCCTCACTTTCGAAGAGTTTCTCGGCGCTGTAGGAGAGCAGCATCTCCTCGGGCTGCTGGGCGGGTGGCGGACGGGGCAGCCCTGGGCACGAGAGGCTCACGACAAGCTCCTCGGCAGGCAGCGGGAGTTCCTGGCCGTTGGAGGGATGCCCGAGGCGGTCTCAGAGGGTGAGCAGGAATTGGCTCGCGGGGCGCGGCACGGGGTAGCGCAACCCAGGTGGCAGGTTTGACGGGCGGCCGTGCTTGTCCAGCACGCGTAGATCTGGCGGCAGGTAGTCAGCGACGG
>Ga0187893_10012727_pt1 | contig 11877 bp, 13 predicted proteins | sample MA1701074metaG_FD_139574 | JGI IMG/M metagenome (GOLD analysis project Ga0187893, IMG submission 139574) | White microbial mat communities from a basaltic lava cave in the Kipuka Kanohina Cave System on the Island of Hawaii, USA - MA170107-4 metaG ... | reverse complement strand
GATAACTGATACGATCTGCTCGTTGAAATTGACGAGGTCACAAACGTGCAAGTTATTGATCGGATAAGCTATCGATTGCCACAAGAACTAACATCGGCAGTCAAATCGTCTATAGAAGATTGGCAGAAGAATAATAAAGTCAAGCGACTATGGGACAAGGATGCCAGTCTGTGGACAGGCTCCGATGAAGGCAAGTGGCTGGATTGGATGCACATTACAAGTGATCAAATTAAGCAGATAGATGTATTGCAAAAACTTGCCGCTGAAGTCAAGCAAGAAGGCTTTACTCATATCCTGTTATTGGGCATGGGTGGATCGAGTCTTTGCCCGGAGGTTTTTTCAATTACGTTTGGCAAAGCTGAGGGCTTTCCAAAATTACTTATCTTGGACTCCACAGATCCGCAAGAAGTACAAACGCGACTTGATTCAATTGATCTGAAGAAAACATTGTTCATTGTCTCCAGTAAATCGGGCAGCACGCTTGAGCCAAACATCTTCAAGCAATTCTTTTTTGCTCGTGCTGAAGAAGCTTTAGGCAAAGGCAATGCGGGCAAGCATTTCATAGCTATTACAGATCCAGGATCTAAGATGGAAGAAGTGGCCAAAAAAGATGGCTTCCGTCACATCTTCTATGGATTGCCAGGTATCGGCGGACGCTATTCCGCATTATCTAATTTCGGCATGATTCCGGCAGCAGCTGCAGGAATTGATGTGGCCCGTTTCTTGAAGAATACGCAGGAAATGGTTGATTCGTGTTCGCCCTTGCATGCTGTTGAAGAAAATCCAGGAGTTATCCTCGGTATTATTCTTGGTGTTGCCGCTAGATCCGGACACGACAAGTTGACCATAATCACTTCTCCGGCAATTTATGATCTTGGTGCCTGGCTAGAGCAATTGATTGCTGAGTCCACCGGCAAACAAGGACATGGAATTATTCCGGTTGATAGAGAATCCACTGCTGCTTCTAGCCTATATGGTAAGGACAGAGTCTTTGCTTATATTCGACTCGAATCCAACGCCTGTACCGAGCAAGACAAGTTAGTGGATGCTTTGGAGAAGTCCGGTCAACCGTTAGTGAGAATTTCCATCCCCGATATTTATCATTTGGGACAAGAATTCTTCCGCTGGGAGATTGCCACAGCTGTTGCCGGTTCAATAATTGGCATTAATGCCTTCAATCAGCCTGATGTGGAAGCCAGCAAAGTGGTTACACGCGAGCTTACGAATGCCTATGAGAAAACCGGTTCACTACCGGCTGAAACGCCCATTTTTGAAGAAAATGGCATAAAGCTCTTTACCGATGAGACTAATGCCAAGGCAATTACCCAGGCAGCTGGCTCGGACAAGACCTTAAATGGCATGATCAAGGCTCATCTGTCCCGTTTGAAGCCAGGCGATTACTTCGCCCTCCTCGGTTACATAGAAATGAACAGCCAACATGAGTCGGCTTTGCAGGAAATTCGCCATCTGATAAGGGACTCACGACACGAGGCTACCTGCCTTGGTTTTGGTCCACGCTTCCTGCATTCAACAGGACAAGCCTACAAAGGTGGTCCAAATTCAGGGGTATTTCTGCAAATTACCTGTGACGACAAAAAAGATTTGTTGGTTCCGGAACAAACCTATACCTTCGGCGTCGTAAAAAGTGCGCAAGCACGCGGCGATTTTCAAGTGTTAGCTGAACGACAAAGGCGAGCACTGAGAGTGCATTTAACTGGCAATGTGGAGGCTGGATTAGTAAGATTAAAGGAAGCGGTATTGCACGCCCTTAGCTGACAGTCAGGGTTGTAACTTAGAGCTATTTAGTAGACTTTAAGTTCTCTTTCTGGCATTCTTGACAGCTAATGTCTTATCGCGACAACTGCCCGTGTAAGCGGGATAAACGGAATCCCGGCTAGGCAAATCTCAAGGTAGGTAGATGAAAAGGCAAGTTGGCGCGGAAGTAGTTGAAAGTGCAATGTGTTGGTCGCGAACACGCGTATTTGCACCATTGTTGCTGCTAGTTATCTTGTCTATGCTTTTGCCCATGCTTTCCACTAACCCAGCTTCTGCCATAACCCGTAGCAAGGGCTCCGGTGAGACTGCCCACAAATCGGGCATTCCGGTTGTTCAGTGGACTAATCCTGATATGCAACCCAAAGCCGTGATTGTTGCCCTGCACGGAGCGACTCAGCAGGCAGGTAGTTTTGATGTTCTTGCTAAGCATTTGGCTGATCAAGGCTTTGCTGTTGTCGGTCTTGATCTTAGAGGTCATGGTCGCTGGTATTTTGGGCCATTCCAGAAATTAGGTGGCAAGACCATTAGCTACACGCAAAGCGTGAAAGACTTGCAGGCTTTGTGTGGTGAGTTGAGAAATCAATATCCCGGTCTGCCTTTGTTTTGTATTGGCGAAAGCACCGGTGGTGGTGTGGCTATGCATGCAGTTGGACAAGAGAAGAATTTGTTTGATGGTCTGGTTTTGGCAAGCGCTGGTACGCGCACCAATATTTTTGATTGGAAGCTTATCATTCCTGATCTCTGCAAGGGACTAACCAATCTCGATAAACAGATTGATGGTTCGCCATATATTTTGAAGTATGCCTCGGAAGATAAGCGTATAGTCAATGAAATGGTGGCTGATCCACTATCTAGAAGTTTTCTCAGCGGCAAGGAAATAATTAAGACCCTTTTCTTTATCAATTCTATGCAAGGTGCCGCTCGTAAATTGCCGCAAGATTTGCCGGTGCTCCTTTTGCAAGGTGGAAAAGATCACATCGTAAGCCCAGCAACTGCCGAAGCTCTTTTGCGTAACATAGGCAGTGACGATAAGCGAATGGTTGTTTTTCAGGAAAGCGGGCATGTAATGCTCGGTACAAGTTATATCAAAGAACCAATCATGAACTTGGTCACGAAATGGCTCAATGATGAAACCAATGCAGTCAACGTGAAAATGGAGATGGCCAAAAATCCCATCACACCTAATCACGTGGATCCACCGCATAAGGCATTAAATCCAACGGCAATGGTCAGTCAGCCTTCTGCAATGCTTAATCATCCAGCAAGTGCCGCTACTGCTGTGCGGTAGGATTTTGCTTACTAAATAGACTTATGTTGTGAATGCGGGTTCTTGTGCCAAGTTTTCCAAAGCTGCTATCTGCTTGAAGTTGTCCTTCAGCGATTGGTAAAGACGTTGATAAATTGGTAAGGTTTGTTGATAGTAACGTGTGGCGCTGTTATTGGGCTTAGAACGTCCCCGAATGGAAATTGTCGCTTCGCAGGCTTCTTCCACGCTGGCAAATGTGCCGTTGCCCACGGCTGCAAGCAATGCGACACCGTATGCTGCACCGTGCTCTGCCGTTAAAAGCGACACTTCTTTATTGAATATATCTGCTTGAATTTGACGCCATAAGTCAGACTTGGCTCCTCCACCGGATGCACGAATTTCGGCAACAGGAATCTTCAATTCGTGCATAATCGCCAGACTGTCATTTAAGGAATAAGTCACACCTTCCATGATTGCGCGAACAAGATGTCCGCGACCATGACTTAGTGTCAAACCAATAAAGCAACCTCTAGCATTGGGATCTGCATATGGTGTGCGTTCGCCGGAAAGATAAGGCAAGAAAAATAGTCCTGCGCTTCCTGATGCGATGGCATTTGCTTCCTCTGTTAATTTTGCATAGATTGAAGAGTCGTCTGTCAGGCAAAGGTTATTACGGAACCATTGCAAGCAAGCGCCAGAGGCAAGATTGACGCCCATCAAATGCCACTTACCTTTTACAGCGTGGCAGAATGTATGTAATCTGCCGGATGGATCAACAGCAAACTCGTTGCTGTGAGCAAAGACAACACCAGAGCTGCCGATTGAAGTGGAAACAAGCCCTTCGGCAACTATGCCATTGCCAATCGCACCAGCTGCACAATCACCGGCCCCGGCAACAACGACACAGTCGGTTGTAAGACCGAGAAGTGATGCTGCCTCGGCTGTTAACTTGCCTGTAACTTCATGTGATTCGTAGGCTTTGGCAAACCAAGTTTCCGGCAAATCTAATTTGGCAAGTAAGGTCTTGCTCCAAGTTCTATTTGCCACATCGAACAATAGCATCCCGCTTGCATCACTAACATCAGTTGCAAATTCACCTGTCAGCCGTCTGCGTATTTCGTCTTTGGGTAATAGTACCTTTGCTATCTTGGCAAAATTAAATGGTTCATTGTTTCTAAGCCATAAAATCTTCGGGGCGGTGAAGCCGGTTAGAGCTGGATTAGCTACTTGCTTAATTAGCTCACTGCGACTTCCAGCGGCTGCTTCAATATCAAGACATTCTTGTGTAGTGCGCTGATCGTTCCATAAAATTGCCGGCCTAATAACATTGCATTTTGCATCCAAAAACACTGCACCATGCATTTGTCCGGACAAGCCAATTGCCTTAGCATCGGAAGCTTTCAAATTGGCTGTCTTAATTACATCTTGAATTGTTTGAACTGTCGCCTTCCACCAGTCATTGGGATCTTGCTCGCTCCATAGAGGTTTTGGTTGATACAACGGATAGGAGGCAGTTGACTCCGCCAGGATGCGGCCTGTGCTGTCTATGGCAATGCTCTTTGTGCCCGAAGTACCGATATCCACGCCTATAAACACATCCATACTTTTACTTTTGCCTCACTAATGAGTATCTCTGCACATTTTAACCCTTGTGTAATTACTGATACCTAGAAGGTCCCACAATATGAGCCCATGTACTGAGCTTGACAATGCGTATTTTTTGTACGTGGTCATTAAATGCGCTAGGATCTTTGTGCGTTCTGAGTTCCGTGCATGAGGTCAAGCATATGCCGAAGTTTTCCATTGATGAATTTAGCCCCAAGAAGCAAGACCGTTTTACATTTGGTCTTTGGACAGTCGGCAATCGCGGGCGCGACCCATTCGGTGATGTTGTACGTGATGCAATATCACCTACAACGATCGTCAAGCGCTTGTCGGAAATTGGTGCCTATGGCGTAAACCTGCATGACAACGACTTGGTACCAATTGACGCTACACCGACTGAGCGCAATAAAATTGTCAGTGAATTCAAGAAGGCACTTGCTGATCACGACATGAAGGTGCCGATGGCTACTGTCAGCTTGTTCTATCACCCGATATTTCGTGACGGTGCTTTTACTTCAAGTGATGCGCGCATAAGAGCATATGCCATTCAAAAGACACTCAATGCAATTGATTTAGGCGTTGAATTGGGTGCAAATATATTTGTACTCTGGGGCGGACGCGAAGGAATTGAAGTAGATGCTGGCAAAGATGCAGTTGAAGCTCTTAAGTGGTATCGCGAAGCGGTTAACTATTTGACTGAATACGTGGTCGATCGCAATTTGAATATGAAGTTTGCTCTGGAGGCAAAACCAAACGAGCCGCGTGGTGACATTTACTTGCCGACAACTGGACATATGCTTGCGTTCATTGAGACTTTGGATCATCCGGAAATTGTTGGTGTCAATCCGGAAGTAGCGCACGAACACATGAGTGGTTTGAACTTCTATCACTCTATTGCGCAAGCAATTGATGCCGGTAAGCTATTTCACATTGACTTAAATGATCAAAAGCCTGGTCGCTATGATCAAGACTTGCGTTTTGCCAGTGAGAATATAAAGCCCATGTTCTTCCTTGTAAAATTGCTAGAAGAATCAGGTTATACAGGACCATTGCATTTCGATGCCCATGCCTATCGCTCGGAAGATGTAGAAGGCGTGTGGGATTTTGCCCTTGGTTGTATGCGTTCGTACAACATCCTAAAGGCGAAGGCTCGTGCGTTTGCTGCTGATAGTGAGATTCAAGACATACTTACCGCATTACGTTCAGCTGGTGGTAAGGATGAGTTTTTACTCAGTCATTACAGTAGTATTGGTGCTACAAAACTAAAAGATCACAAGTTTGACATTGATGCGCTTGCTAAGCGTGGTTATGGCTATGAACGCCTTGACCAGCTGTTGTTTGAACATTTGACTGGTGTTCGTTCGGGTATTGCGACAAAGAAACAAATGGCCGTCGTGATGTAGTAGTACGATAACTTATTAGTGTCGACATCGGCGGTGAGTTTTAGTGGTCTTAGCTCTACGGAGTTTCACCTGTTTTACGTTTCGTCGTTTTCTTAGTCTGCTCTAGCGGCGGCACTTCGCGTACCAATTTGCCGTCACGAACGACAACAATTCGCGTCCCGGTTTGCGCTGCCAATACTCTGGCGCGCTTAGCAGCTCGTATTAGAGCTTTGGTAGCGTTTTCCATATCAGAGTCTGGCTTATTTGACTTGTTCGCCTTCATGCCGTTCCTCCATCATCTATCAATATTGGCATATCACCGCCATTGTCGTAAAGCCGCCACAGATCTACTTCATGTTTGTATGTTGAATGAAACATTGTCAACCCAGAGTAAAACCTACGGCGAATTATTAGATCATCGATATAATGACCACCTTGGGCAACTCTTTCTGCGACTCGAGCAATGGCTTCCTCTGGATTTGTAAGAGACAAGAAGATCAGCTTGACTAGATAGTTTTGCCGCCGCCACTGTCGAATCATCCTTACATAGCTTCGCCCTGATAACGTTGTTTCGAATGCGAAGTTGTCACCTCGAAGGGCATGTGCCTTCATCTCCTCCAGCATTAACCGGCCTGCCTTAATTGCAGCAATGATCACAATTTTCTTGTGCTTCATGGAACTCCTAAGAGGTTTCCGCTAATGCGCAGTAGCGCAATTGAATATGCCAGACGACTAGGTAACCATAAGAATTAGAACTGGCGGTAAGCGCCTGAGCCGCTGAAGACGTCGTAGTCAAACTTGAAGTTGATTTGGATGACATCCGGTGAGCCGGCTGGTAGTGGTGGCAATGGTTGGGCTTGTTTGATAGCTTCAACTGCTGCTTGATCAGCAACTGCTACGCCCGAGGATGTGACCATCTTGATACCGGTAACCGTTCCATCTCTGTGTGCTTTGAAGGCAACTACAATTTTGTTTGATTCGTTGCCGCGTGGCGGGAACCAAGCCTTCTTAACTTTGCGTTGCATGGCTGAGAGCCAAGAGCCGTAGTCGACGTCAGCTCCGTCTCCACTGTCGCCACTGCCGCTGCCTGTACCGCCGGAAGAGGATCCGCTGCCTGTACTCTGTGCAGCTGGTGCTGGCGCCGAGGCCGGCATCGGTACCATATCTGGTGCTGGTTTAGGCGATACGACTGCAATGGGAGTCGGTGCAACTGGTCTTACAACTGGCTTAGGTGTCACAATTGGTTTTGGTGGCACAGGCTTAGGAGGCTCTGGTGCCTTTTTCGGTGTTGGAGGCGACGGATTCTTCTTTGGAGAAGGCTGTTGTGGAACCAACTCAATGTCCGTTATTTGCTGCTCCGGTGGTTTAGGAGCGATGAAAAATAGAATCAAAATGAGAAAGGCAAGAATGGAGGCAAAGTGGGCTAGATAAGATCCACTGGTTGTCTCGGAAAGCATGAGCGTGCGGTGATGAATTACATAACCTTGGCGCAAGCGCATCGCATAGTCGTAAGCCTGACGGCTGGCGAACAAGGTGAATGAAATCATCAAGCCCAGCAAAACGTAAGAAAGCCCGCTGCCGAAATGCAATTGCAATGGGCTTGCTGATTCCCAGTGAATTTGCAGACCGGCAAAGGCAAAGACGCTTTCGATTGCCTTGAGAATTGGTTCCGAGGCAAACATCCAGGCAAGAATTAGGAAATTAGTTGTTGCTACTGCCAGGTAAAGGTAGCCGCGACGCTTGTCGCCAACGTATAACTGCCCCAACCCAGGAATAATCGACAGGCGAGCAGCCTTTTTAGGGTCGCAGTTGGGAAATTCCAACGCGCGCTGGTCGGAGTCTTCTGCCAACTGAAATTGTCTTTCTTCTTGAAACGTCCGCACGGTCGCCTTTTGTTCCTTTTTCGGCAAGAGCGAAGATCTCCCGAAATTAGCCTATTAAGTATATTGGACTTACCCGTAATTTTGATGAGTGAAATTTATTGACAACTTTCCTTGAAAGTTTTTAATCTCTTGTCAGCTTTGGGTAAAAGGCCCATAGAGGCGGTGATTTTGGAGGGTAAAAGATGAAATTATTGATGCAAGTTATAGCTATTTGGGGTTTATTGGATAGCGTTTGGATGGCTAGTAAGCCTGAAGCTTGGGGACGGTTTTGGAGAAAGAATCTTTCCAAGATAACCAGCGACGAGGTTTTGCCTCGGGTTTGTGCTGTGTTACAAGTTTCCGTTTGTCTTTGGCTATTGTCCAGCACGATCTCTAAGAAGAATTGAAATTGTCAGGCAGATAAAATGACGGAAACACAGGGACTGACAAACACTGGAGGAGCCGTCCTAATGATTAAAGATATGCGCAAAATGGCGACCCTGGCAATTATTACTGGCGCGTCTTGCGCGGTACCGATGGTTCAACAACAAGTTTTGGCTGCTGCACAATCACAAGTTGCTCAACGCGCGCCTATGGCCCCCATATCTGTTGGGCAGTGGTTCAATAGCTTTGATCAAATTATGCGTGCCAATATAATAACGATGCAGGAAAAAGAGCAGTGCGATGGTCTTTTAGCACAAGCGATCATGCCAAATTTTGATAAGGGTTCAGCACGGAATCTTTTGTCCGGATTGTCTAGTCGATATGTTCGTGCCTCACATCTTTTAGATGCGATACCAAAAACTGCTCAAACCAAACAGCTATACGAAGGATATGCATGGTATTACGTAGAAACTGCAAAGTTATTTCAAACGTATTTGAAATTGATAGACAATCCAATGGGCTTGGCAGCAACCGATGACAGTGGTCAATTGCTTGCTCCACAGCTTCTGCAAAAGAAAGAACAATTGATCAAGGTGCGCGAGGCTCTTGTCGCCCTCGATCAAAAGGTTAGAAATGAAAATGGGGTATCAACACCGGCAATTGGCATGTAGCTCTTGTTGTCTCTGTGAGATAATATTTTTGGTATTAAAGGATGCTTGTCATGCGTAAATTGTTGATTCCCCTATCACTATTAGTCGCTTTATCCTATTCATTTCAGCCGGCGCGAGCCGATGATCCAGAATGGCTGACCGAAGAGCAAATGCAGAACATGTCCATTGCGGAATTGCAGGCATGGGCTTCTAAGACTGAAAAGAGCGTCAAGACTTCCGGTATCTATGAAGTGAAGCCGAAGAAGAGTCGCATTCATATGGAGCGCCGCCTTGGCTATCATCCATTATTGGCGGAAAATTCTCCTGACGTGCCTTTGCGCGATGAATTGCATCCAACTACAACTACACCGACAAGACCGGATGGCGGCAAGTCATCAGCTTTTCCAGAACCTTCCTATTATGATGATGTTGCTCCCAGGGAATCCAACGGTATTGTTGATGGGGTGAAAAAGGTTGTTTCTTCGCCGGTGACCGTTCCTACCCACCTCTTGAAGCACGTGGGTAAGGGTGTTGAGAAAGTCCTCTGGTTTATTGACGAACGAGTTCCCTGGATTTAATTCGCAGTTAAATAATTTGACTGTGTTATTTGATGGCATGAAATGCTTTTTTACGGCTTTCATCCATTTGTTTGATGTCGTGATCGATATTGTGGCAAATTGCGGCAATTGCGGTTTGATTGTAGTTTGGTCCGATAGCTAACTGTAGAAGAATCTTGAACTGATTTTGAATGTCCTGAATGTCCCCGTTCATTTGTGTCATGTATTCGTCGGCTTTTTCTACTCTGTCGTCCGGAATCAATATGGCATCGACGTCTTCTTGCAGCATCGGTACGAGTTTGGCTAATTGAGTCATGTAATAGTCGACCCACTTCTTGCGCATGGGCAGATAATCACCGGTGGTGAAGTTAACTGGAATGTAGATGACGGTTCCGGCAATAATTTCTGGCTCTTCAATTAAGTTTGCCATTTGTCTGGTTGCTTCGTTGTAAAGATCAGTATCGCTGTGCTTTAGCTGTCCAAGAGTTTTAGCCAGCGCATTAAGGCCCAATTGAGCCTCTTTGACTGTCTTTACTACATTTCCTTGCAAGGGTTGTGACGCTGGATTTGTTGAAGTTGAATTTGTTTCAGGAGCCTGGGCGATGGACTTAGCATTGCACGCACCTTTTGCGCACGCGTCCGGATGATGCAAATCACAGGCCTGTGCAGAAATTGCGGTGCTAGCCAAAACAGCAGCCAGAATCCATCTCATTTACAACCCCCTTGTGGCAAACCTAATAGAGGAATTATGCCACGAATTGCCTACCTTATTACGACAGTGTTTCGATTTCGATATCCGGCAGCTGTTGTACGAAGTCGGATCCAAAGGCTAAAGATGGCGTCAACGAGCCTTTAGATATATTGTTTTGAAGAATTTTCTGTACGCTGGCAAGTGCGGAATGGCTTGTAAGCGTATAGCCTTCAGGGCAATGCATGCGCAACGTACAATGCTTATCTAATTGTTTTCCCTCAGCCACAATGATGCATTTTGCAGATGAGCGCCCGTCTTCCGATGGTCCGGTTATATATTTGGAAATCATTTCCTTGCCAATTATCTGAACTGGTGCGCTGGCTAGTAATGGTCTGAACAATTCAGCTAAACGCATGAACATTACGGCATTGGTAGAGGTGGCAAAATAAACTTCAATGTTGGGAATGCCCGTAGATCTGTAAGCAGTTGCCAAATCACCCCAAGGCATCGTCACTGCAATTGTACTTGCATGATTGAAGGTGAATTTGGTTGTTTTGTAAGCCAGAGGAACTGTGACTAATTTGCCGTCTTGTCTTATGCAGCCACCATGGGCGGTGCCTTCAAACATCGTCTTGGCCGTTCCTCGGCTAATGCCTGCGCCGATTCCGGCTATGCCTAGACGCAGGTGTGTAGCTTCCGGTAGGTGTTCTTTAATCCTGGCGGCGAGACAATCCGTCGGTACAACATCGAATCCAACACCCGATATGGCTGTAATTCCCGCATCCTTGCAATCTGAGTCACGGGCAAATAATTCCTCAAAGACGCCTATCTCGCCGGTAACATCTAAATAGTTTACTTTGGCTGATAGACACGCATTGAACATTGGTCGAAAGGTTTGTGAAAATGGTCCTGCACAATGCAACACAACTTTTACATCTTGCAAATTGGCGACTATTTCTTCATGTGAGTAAAGAGAAAAAGATCGCCAGGGCATGTCCAGCTCTTTACCTAATTGCTCAAGTTGAACCGAATTGCGTCCGGCAAGAATTGGTTTTAGTCCTTGTGATTTAGCCAGACGGGCAATTAGTTTTCCCGTATAACCATTTGCACCGTATAACAACCAGGTCATGCTTTTGCCTTATTTAAGAAGGGTTGGTTTCCGGCAAATTCTTCTCCCGCCAGAGGCGAATGCCACCGGCCATGGATAGGACATTGGTGTAACCCATTTTCTGCAAATTGTCAGCAGCCATTGCCGATCGATAGCCGCCGCCACAATAAAGAACTATTTGCGCATTATATTCAGGTATTTGCTTTTCAACGTCGCGTTCAATTATGCCGCGCCCAAGGTGCAGGGCACCCTGGGCATGTCCTTGTGCCCATTCGTTGTCTTCTCTTACATCAATGAAGTAAAAAGGCTCCCGATTTTGTAATTTGTGAAAGACCTCTTCAACGGAGATCTCTTTGATTCGAGTCTTGGCGTCTTCCGCTAACTTCTCAAATGCCGCGCTGTGTTTCATGTGGACCTCTTAACTGAGTGCCTGTTGCCAAGAGAGGCAAACTTGTGGCTTGATCATGCCATAATATTGTCATCAATACTATCCTAGAGGCAAGCCAGATGTTGTTTGAACGCAATGCGCGTACAGTAAAGTTCTTGAATGTTGAAATTCCCGAGCCGAGAATTTTGCTTGATTGTTTGGGGTTTGAAAAGCATGTGGTGCAAATTC
>Ga0187893_10012726_pt1 | contig 11877 bp, 9 predicted proteins | sample MA1701074metaG_FD_139574 | JGI IMG/M metagenome (GOLD analysis project Ga0187893, IMG submission 139574) | White microbial mat communities from a basaltic lava cave in the Kipuka Kanohina Cave System on the Island of Hawaii, USA - MA170107-4 metaG ... | reverse complement strand
CAGGTGATGGCGCAGATCGAGCTGTTCGGGCACACGGCGAAGTACGAGAAGAAGGTGTACGTGCTGCCGAAGCACCTGGACGAGAAGGTCGCGCGACTGCATCTCGACAAGCTCGGCGCGCGGCTGACGACGCTGACGGCCGAGCAGGCGTCGTACATCGGTGTGCCGGTGGCCGGGCCGTACAAGCCGGAGCACTACCGGTACTAGCCGTGCGGGGTGGCTCCGCGTGAGCCGGTCCTCACGCGCTGCTGCTTTTCTCTTCCCGGTGCTCCGCGTGAGCCGGTCCTCCCGCGGGGCACACTGCGCTCCTCACTCGCGCGCTCAGGTCGTTGCACTCCTGTCGCGCGCTCCCTCCGGTGCTCGTTGGCTTCCGTCGTTGGCGGCTTCGCCGCCTCCGACGTCAGACGCCCCGCTTAGAGGACCGGCTCCCGCGTCGCCACTGAGCAGACGCGTGCGATCGCGCGGGCGGAGCTGGAGCAAGCCAAGCCGGGCCGGTCGGACCGAACGCAGCGAGCGGCGCTGACACGCAAAGCCCGCCCGGTCGGACCGAACGCAGCGAGCGGCGCTGGCCCGCCCAAGCCGACCGTCTGACGCGGGACGCGGCGCAGCCGCGCACCGCGGAGGCCAGCGAGCACCGCACGAGCGGAGCGACAGGAGCGTCAGCGACCTGAGCGGAGCGAGGAGGAGCACAGCGTGGTCGGCGGGGCGGGCCAGCGCCGCTCGACGGCGAAGGAGCGCAGCGTGGGCGGCGGGGCGGGCCAGGACGCTCGCGGGATAGATTCAGCGCACTCCAATCTCAAAGGCTATGGACTGGCTCGCCGACCCGAACGCTTGGCTGGGACTGCTCACGCTCACGGTGCTCGAGATCGTGCTGGGCATCGACAACATCATCTTCATCTCGATCCTGTCGTCCAAGCTGCCGGCCAAGGATCAGCCCAAGGCGCGGCGGCTGGGCCTCATGGGCGCGTTCGTGTCGCGCATCCTGCTGCTGCTCAGCATCGCCTGGGTGGTGAAGCTCACGGCGCCGCTGTTCTCGGTGGGGCAGTTCCCCATCAGCGGGCGCAGCCTGATCCTCATCGTCGGCGGCCTGTTCCTCATCGGCAAGGCGACGTTCGAGATCCACAGCAAGCTCGAAGGCGAAGACCACGGTGGTGATGACTCCAAGGCCAAGGGGCAGCTGGCCAACGTCGTGCTCCAGATCATGGTCATCGACATCGTGTTCTCGCTCGACTCGGTCATCACCGCGGTCGGGATGGTGAACCAGGTGTCGATCATGATCGCCGCCAACGTGATCGCGCTCGCCATCATGCTCTGGGCAGCGACACCGATCTCCGACTTCGTCGACCGGCACCCGACGATCAAGATGCTGGCGCTGTCCTTCCTGGTGCTGATCGGCACGAACCTCGTGGCCGAGGGCTTCGGGCAGCACATCCCGAAGGGCTACACGTACTTCGCGATGGGATTCTCGGTGCTCGTGGAGATGCTCAACATCCGGATGCGCGCCAGGGTCAAACCGGTGAAGTTGCACAGTCCGATGTAGGACCGACCGGCTGCGGCGCGAGGCCGCTGGCACGTTCCCGACGCAACGAATGACGTCCACGTACACGAGGATTTACGCGGTCGTGCGCAAGATTCCCCGCGGCCGCGTGGCGACGTACGGGCAGATCGCCGCGATCGCGGGGCTCAAGGGCCACGCGCGGCAAGTCGGGTACGCGCTCCACGCGCTGAAGCCGTCCACCGGCGTGCCGTGGCAGCGCGTCATCAACGCGCAGGGACGCATCAGCCTGCGCCCGACCACAGGCGGCCTGTCGCAGCGGATGCTGCTAGAACGCGAAGGCGTCGAGTTCGACGCCGGCGGGCGCGTCTCGCTCGGGCGGTTCGGATGGCGGCGGCGCTAGTCGCACAACGCTTTCGGGCGGCCTTTGGCGCCGACCCGCACGTGGTTGCGTCCGCGCCGGGACGGGTGAACCTGGTGGGCGAGCACACGGACTACAACGACGGGTTCGTGCTCCCGATGACGATCGATCGCCGGCTGTTCGTGGCGGCGTCGCCGGCCACGCCGGCGGATCGGGCACCGCAGGTCGCAGGCACACTGCTGGCTCACGACTCCGATGCGCAGCAGCGGTCGGCATCGTACGTGAACGGCATCCTGCGTGCGATGCGGCGCGAGCACCCGGGAATCCTGGCGCTGGACGCATGGCTCGACGGCGACCTGCCGGTGGGCGCGGGCCTCGCCTCGTCCGCCGCGCTGGCGATCGCGTACGCGCGCGCTCTCTGCGCCGCCAACTCGGTGGGTTGGGACCCGATCCCCATCGCGCGCCTGGCGCAGGAGGGGGAGACGCAGGCGCTCGGCGTCCAGTGCGGCATCATGGACCAGGCCGCGGCCGCGGCGGGCCGCAAGGGATGCGCCATGTTGCTCGACTGCCGTTCGCTGACCATCACGTGGGTGCCGATGCCGGAGTCGATCGCCGTGGTCGTGATGGACACGGGCACGCGTCGGACCCTCGGCGAAACCGCGTACAACGAGCGGCGCGCGTCGTGCGAAGCGGCGGTGGCCAAGGTGCGCGAGACGAACCCGGCGGTGCGCGCGCTGCGCGACGTCACGCCCGAGGACCTGGACCGCGCGACACTCGACGACGTGACGCGGCGCCGGGCCCGCCACGTCGTGGCCGAGAACCAGCGACCTGCGGCCATGGTGCGGGCGCTCAGCCTCGGGGACGGGCCGGCCGCGGGTCAGCTGATGAACGACTCGCACGCGTCGCTGCGCGACCTGTACGAGGTGTCGAGCACGCATCTCGACCTGATCTGCGACGCCGCGCGCGAGCACCCGGCGTGCCACGGCGCCCGCATGACGGGCGCCGGGTTCGGCGGCTGCGCCATCGCGCTCGTCGACGCGGCCGCGGTCGACGATTTCATCGCCTCAGTTCAGCCGCGCTACGAGGCGCTGACGTACGCCAAGTCGGCGTTCTTTGTCGTCAACGCGGACGACGGCGCGCGGCTGGAACCGGCGTCATCCTGAGACGCGCCGCCAGATCCAGTAAACCGGCACGCCCAGCAGGAGAATGAGGATGCCGATGCCGGCGGTGCGCGGGAACTGGATGATCGTGCTCAGCGCCAGGATCCAGAACGCCGCGACAAAGACGCCGGTCGTCCACGGATGGCCGGGCATCGCCAGCCCCGACACCCGCTTCGGGTCGCGGCGGCGGAACACCAGCAGGGCTGCGCCGGTGAGGCCGAAGAAGACCGCGTCCAGCGCGACAACGTAGTCGAGCACCGGTCCGTAAACGCGGAAGAAGAGCACGATGAGGCTGGCCCAGACGCCCTGCAGCACGATCGCGGCCACCGGCGCTCGCGACTTCTCGCCGAGCCGGCCGACCCCCGCAAAGAACAGCCCGTCTTTCGCCATGGCGTAGTACACGCGTGGCGCGGTGAGCATGCCCTGGCTGAGGAAGCCGGCGGTGGAAACGGCGATGCCGGCGGCCATGAACTTGGCGCCGGCCGGGCCCATCGCGACGCGCATCACGTCCGACGCCGGCGTCGCCGTCTGCGCCAGCTGCGTCGGGCCGAGCACCAGGGCGCAGAGCAGCGCCACCGACACGTACAGCACGATCACGCCGAGCACGCCCATCAGCAGTCCGCGCGGCAGGTCGCGCTCGGGGTTCTTCATCTCGCCCGAGATGAAGCTCGCGGTCTGCCAGCCACCGTACGCGAACAGCACCGGAACCATCGCGGCGAGGGCGTTGCCACGCGAATCGCCGCCGGGCGGCGCGAAGTTGGCGGTGTCGGCCGCGCGCCACCCGAGCACCACCAGCGCCACGATCGCGGCGATCTTGGTGACCATCAGCGCGCTCTGCACGTTGCTGCCCGAGCGAACGCCGAGGCAGTTGATCGCCGTCAGCGCGAGCAGCGTGGTGACGGCGAGCCACGAGCGGTCCATGCCGAGCCCCGAGAGCTCCTTGAAATAGTCGGCAAACGTGATGGCCACCGCCGCCATGCCGCCCGTCTGCGTGACGAGCAGCAATCCCCAGCCGTACAGGAACGCCACCATCGGATGGAATGCGTCGCGGATGTAGGCGTACTGCCCGCCGACCTCCGGCTTTCGCTGGGCCAGTTCGGCGTACACGAACGCGCCGGTGAGCGCGATCAGTCCGCCCACCAGCCACACCGCCAGCATCCGCTTCGGATCAGTGAGGTGCCGCGCGACCTCGGCCGGGTTGCGGAAGATGCCGGCGCCGATGATGCCGCCCATGACGATCATCGTGGCGTCAAAGACGCCAAGCCGACGCGCCAGGCCGCCGCCGGCAGGCGACTGGCTCATCGCAACCCGAGCGCGGGGCGCATGATGGTGAGCGTCGCGATCGTGATCACCACCGTGAGCAGCAGGTCGACCCAGATGCCGGCGCGCAGCATGTCGCGAATGGCGAGCCGGCCGCTGGCGTAGATGATGGCGTTTGGCGGCGTGCCCGCCGGGAGCATGAAGCCCGAGGTCGCCGCCAACGCCGCGGGGGCCGCGAGCACCAGCGGGTCGACGCCGGCGCCGACGGCCATGGATGCCACGATGGGAAGGAACGTCGCCGCCGTCGCCGTGTTGCTGGTGAACTCCGTGAGCACCACCACGAGCAGCGTCAGCGAGAAGATGAGCGCCACCGGCGGCAGGTCTCGCAGCCCGCCGGCCGCCGCCCCGATCCATTGCGCCAGGCCGCTGTCCTGGATCGCCGCGGCCACGGCCAGGCCACCGCCGAAGAGGATCAGCACGCCCCACGGGATTCGCTCGGCCTGCTCCCAGGTGAGCGTGCGCGTGCCGGCGCGGTCAATCGGAATCACGAGCAGCGCCAGGCCTGCGGCCACCGAGATCGTGGAATCGCTCAGGGCGGGCACGAGTCGTCCGAGCAGCGGCTGGAACATCCAGGCCAGCGCCGTGATGCTGCCGACGACCGCAACCGTGACTTCGGCGCGGCGCATCGGACCGAGCCTGGCGCGCTCGGCCGCGATCGCCTCACGGCCCAGCGGCAGCTCCACCACCGGCACTCGGTAGAGCACGCGGGCCAGCAGCCACCACGTGATCGGGAGCGCCACGATGACGATCGGCACGCCGTACAGCATCCAGCGCACGAAGGGAATCGTCACCTGGTGCGACTCCAGCATGTACGCGGCCAGCAGCGCGTTGGGCGGCGTGCCGATGAGCGTCCCGAGGCCGCCGATGGTGGCGGCGTACGCGACGGCGAGCAGCAGCGCGACCTCGAAATCGCGCGACGCCTTGCCATCGGCGCTCGTGGCGCGAGCCTGGTCCAGCACCGACAGCGCCAGGGGATAGAGCATCAGCGTGGTCGCCGTGTTGCTGACCCACAGGCTGATGAACGCGGCCGTGACCATGAACGCCGCGATGATGCGGTCGGGCCGCGTGCCGGATCGCGCAATCATCGCCAGCGCCAGACGCCGGTGCAGTCCGGACGCCTCGAACGCGGCGGCCAGCAGGAAGCCGCCGAGAAACAGGAAGATGACCGGATTGGAGTACGGCGCCGCGGTCGCCTGCACGGGGAGGATTCCCAACAGCGGCAGCAACACCAGCGGCAGGAGCGCCGTCGCGGAAAGCGGAACCGCCTCCGTCACCCACCAGATCGCCATCCAGGCGGCGACAGCCGTCGCCTTCCACGCTGCCGGCGGCATCCCGCTCATGGGTGGAAGCGCCAGCATCGCCCCCGCGACGAGGGGGCCGGAGAGCAGCGTCACGAACCGCGACGACGGGACGACGGGGGCGTTCAGCAAGTCGGGCGAATAATGGCGCCCGACCGGCGGCGGTCAACGCCGGCGCCTTACCCGATCATGCCCGACCGGCGTGTTATCGCGGCGGCGATGTCGCAGTCGTGGACGGCGGGTCACCGCAGTTGACACCCGCCTGCGAACCGAGGTACTCCAGCACGACGCGCCGACCGCTGCGCTCGCCGGCGTTCCAGGTGATGATCCCCTCGGGCGCTTCACCGCCCCAGCGGGACCGCAAGCGGCGCAGCGCGTCGCACTGCTCCGTGCCCTGTGACGGATTCCGCGACAGCCAGTCGACCACGGCCGGCATCGCGTCACCACTGAGCGACGCGAGGTACGCGCGATCAACCGGGCGGCCCGTGCGCCCCACCGCCTGCGACTGCGCGACGATGCGCTCCGGGTTCACGGCGTTCAAGCCGGCGAGCGTCGCGAAGCCGCCGAGCACCGAGAGCAGCACGAACGATCGAGGCCGGCCGCGCAGCGCCGTGAAGACGAGACACCCGAACACGAATGCCAGCCAGCCCATGAACACCAGGGCGTAGAGCCGGTCGGTGGAGAGCCCGAAGTACCCGACGTAGAGGCGCATCCGGAGCACGGCCGACGCCAGGATGAAGCCGAGCAGCGCGATCGTGGGAATCGAGAGGCGGCGGTGGCGGCGCTCGGCGTCCTCGTCGCCGGCAACCAGCGCCCCCGTGACGAGAATCAGCGGCATGACGAGTACCGCGACCGCGAGCAGCTCGAAGAACCCGCGCCGCGCGTACTCGGCGACGCTGAGGCCCGTCGTGACCCGGACGATCTCGGCGCCACCGAAAAGCCAGCGCACCTGCATGCCGACGAAGAGCGCGAACAACGCGGTCGTCGCGCCGAGCATGGAGGTAACCTCGACCTTGCCGAGTCGGGGAAGCACGGACGCGTCGACCGGCTCGGTGCGCGACGGGACCAGCACCCCCCGCATCACGCCGGCCGACGCCCACGCGAACGCGCCCGCCACTGCGACGTGGCTGGTGATGGTGCCGAGGTCGACGCCCGGCAGGCTGAAGAGCTGGTCGAACACCGGATCGGCGGAGCCGAGCAGGTTCCCGAACACGAGGATGATCGGCACCGTGAGCGCGATGGCCCGCAGCACCGGCGTGCGACGCGAGGCGGCGTCGCGCAGGCCGTCGCCCACCGCGGCGTCCACCACCCACTTGGCGGCTCCATCGATCAGCGTGACGAACGACCGGAGCATGGACTCGATCACGTCGCGCACGCGCGCGCCAGCGACGGTGTCGCGCCAGCGCGCCAGTCCGAGCAGCACGAGGGCGAACAGCGTGGCAAGGACGTTTGCGACGCGCAGCATTTCGGCGTCGCGCCAGGCGAACAGCGCCGAACAGGTCACGGCGAGCGCCAGCCAGCCGGCCTGCCCGGCCGTGAGCGGTGCAGCGCCGCGACGGGCGAGCGCGAACGTGGTTGCGGCGAGCGCCGCAATCCATACCGGCCAGCCGGCGCCGAGGGCGTCGGAGCGCAGCGCCGAATCGGCGAAGAGGCCGAGGAGGAGCGCCTCGAGGACGACGGCGCGGGCGATGGACGCGCGGGCCGCGGGATTGTGAGTGGCGGACTCTGCGTGTGCGGCCGGGAGCGTCGCGTTCATGGGCTGGTGGACGAAAGTACTTTGCACGATAAAGTACGCGCAAGGCCGGACTTTCGTTTCGGCCGGGCCAGGGCCCCGCTGCCGGCGCGCAAGGTGTTGCCTGTCAACAGCTTGTGACGATGTGCGCCAAGCGTTGGGCAGGCACTACCATATATAGCGGGCGAGGCCGCCCGCCGGCTCCGGCCGTCCGGATCCGCAGCTCGTGCTGATAGCCGAACGGTTTCAAGCGCCCTCGTGTCTATCCGTTCCGAGCACCTGCCCCGTGAAGAGTTCAGCCGTTGCCGCCAAGGCGCCACGCTACGTGAATCGCGAGCCCGAGCTGATTGCCCGGGTCGTCGCCGGAGACCGGTTGGCCGCGCGCGAGTTGTATGACGCGCAGGCTCCCCGGGTGCACCGGCTCGTGTTTCGCATGACCGGCGACGCCGACCTCGCGCGGGAGCTCACGCAGGAAGCGTTCGTGCGGGCGTTCGCCCAGCTCGACCGCTTCCGCGGCGAGTCGGCGCTGTCCACCTGGCTGCACCGTGTCACGGTCAGCGTGGTCTCGAACGCGATGCGGAAAGTGAAGCGCTTTCGGGAACGGGAGACCGACCTCGACGAGGCGCTCATGATCGCCGAGTCGGCGCGTGAAGCCGACCCGGACCTGAAGGAGAAGCTGCACCGGGCGATCGACGAGCTGCCCGAGATCTATCGCACGACGCTCGTCATGCACGACGTCGAAGGGTACACGCACGAGGAGATCGCGAGCGTCCTCGGCGTCGCGGAAGGCACGTGCAAGAGCCGTCTTTCCGTGGCGCGGGCCCAGCTGAGGGAGAAGTTGGCGCCGTTCGCGAAGGAATGGTTGGCATGACCAAACACGACGAACAGATTCCCGAACTTCCGGAACCGCTGCGCAGCGCTGCGCGCGAGTACAACAAGCCGCCCGAGCTGTCGCGCGCGGACTACGACGACATGTGGTCCGCGATCGAGGCCAAGGCGTTCACGTCCGACATCGGCGGCCGCGTAAGGGAACGCAAGTCGGCCGTGAGGGTCGCGGCGCGCCGCTGGTTTGCGCCGCGTGCCGTGCTGCCGATTGCCGCCACGCTGCTGCTGGGAATCGCGCTCGGGCGCGCGACGGCGCCGGCGCCGAACGCTTTGCCGGCAATCGATGTCCCACGAAGCATGACACAGGTGGATGTGCAGCGGGTGCCGGCGCCGTATCAGGCGACCACGTCGCGGTATCTCGGGCAGACCGCGGCGCTGCTCGTGTCCCTCCCGGCCGAAGTCCGCGCCGACGGGCCGGCGGACGCGCAGTTCATCGGCCGCGCGCACGACCTGCTGCTGACCACCAGGATGTTGATGGATTCACCCGCGGCAGATGACGGTCGTATCCGTTCGCTGCTGGAGGATCTCGAGCTCGTGCTCGCGCAGGTCGTCCGGATCCAGTCCGGGCCGGCGCAGGGCAAGTCCGACATGGAGCTCATCCGCCAGGCACTCGAACAGCGGGACGTCATGCCGCGACTGCGCCATGCGGTCGCGGACATTGCCGCCGACAACTAAGGGAGACGAGCGATGGCGCACACGCTCTTGAAGGCCACGCTGTTCACGATCGCCATGCCGGTCCTCGCGCTGGCGCAGGTGCCCCCGACGCCGCCCGCGGCACCGGCGCCCAAGGTGGCGCCGACGCCGCCGAAGGTGAGGGTCACGCCGAAGTTCGAATACGACTACCACTACGACCTCGACGCCCGGCTCAAGGCCGACCTGCGGCACGAGTTGGACTTCAAGCACGACTTCGACTTCAAGTTCGAATCCGAACGGCTGGCCATGGAAGTCGAGAAGGTCGCGCGGGAAGCCGCGCACATCGACAAGGAGTTCGTGCGCGACCAGGCGCGCTTGGCCAGCGAGCTCGCCCGCATCGACGTCCGCCATCAGCTGGACATCAATCGCGCGGCGATGGAGGCCGCCAAGGTGGCGATGGAACCGTTCCAGGGCGGCGGCGACCGGCTGCTCGACGCCCGGCCCCGCACGGCGTGGGCGTCGGAAGATCCGGCCGACTCCGTATACCGGCTTGCCCGGGAGTCGCTGAACCGCGGCGAGTACCGCCGTGCCGCGACGTTCTTCAAGGAGGTCACGACGAAGTACCCGCGCTCGCAGTACGCGCTCGACTGCCTGTACTGGGAGGCGTTCTCACGCTATCGCGTCGGCACGACCGACGACCTGCGCGAAGCGCTCAAGATCCTGGATGACGGCAAGGAGAAGTTCGTTTACCTGAAGCAGAGCGAGTCGAACATGGATGCGGCCACGCTGCGGATGCGGGTGCTGGGCGCGCTGGCGTCCCGTGGCGACCGCGCTGCGGCCCGCACGCTGGAGGCCGAGACGGCCCAGCAGTCGGGACAGACGTGCGACCGCGAGGAGATCAACGTGCGGGCCGAGGCCCTCGGCGCGCTGGCCCAGATGGACCTCGCAACCGCGATGCCCGTGGTGCGCAAGGCGCTGGCCCGCCGCGACGAGTGCACCGTGGAACTGCGCCGGCGCGCGCTGTACGTCATCGGGCGGCAGCCCAACGCGCAGTCGATCGACTTGATGCTCGACGTCGCCAAGAACGACACGGACGCGGGGCTGCGCGGCGAAGCCATGACCTGGCTCGGCCGCTCGGCCGGCGACCAGGCGGTGACGCTGCTCGAGGACCTGCTCAAGACCTCGCCCGACCAGCGCACCCAGCGCTCGGCGGTGCAGGCGCTTGGCGCCATCGATACGGACCTTGCGCGCCGCGCGGTGCGAACGATCATCGAACGTGAGGACGCGCAGGAGAACGTGCGCTCCGACGCCATCATGACGCTGGCGCGCCAGCGCGATGGCCGCGCGATGAACCCGGAGGACATCTCGTACCTCCGCGGCCTGTATGCCAAGCTCGGATCGACGCGGCTCAAGGAGTCGGTGCTCTCGGCGGTCAGCCGCGTGGAGTCCGCCGAGAACGAACAATGGCTGCTCGGGATCGCGCGCTCGGACAAGGAAGCCTCGTCGCTGCGCGCGGCCGCGCTGCAGCGGCTCGAGCGGATGCAGAGCATCAACCTGAACGAGATGGTCAAGCTCTACGACGCCGCCGACTCGCGTTCGATGCGCGAGGCGATCCTCCGCGCGCTGAGCCAGCGCAAGGAGCCCGAGGCGGTCGACAAGATCGTCGAGATTGCCAAGAAGGACACCGACCCGCGGATCCGGACGTACGCGATCCGGTTGCTGACGCAGAGCAACAACCCCAAGGCGCTCCAGGGTATCAAGGAACTGGCGGACGTCCCATGAGACACCCCTCCCGCATTGCCGCGCTCGCCGTCGTCGTCGCGGTCGCCGGCCCGGCGTCCGCGCAGAACCTGGCGGATCGCGTCGCCAGCGCATCGCAGCCGCGCGTGCAGTTCTCCTTCGCCGCGCGCGCCGAGGTCTGCGGCAACGGCCGCTCATTCATCCAGGCCGGCGGCAGCTGGTACGGAAACTTTGGCGGGGACTTCGACCGTCGCGAGCAATGCGCCGACGGCCCGGTGCGCGTGGTGATCGATCGCGCGGGCCGCGAAGTGATCTCGATCTCCAGCTACGCGGGCCCGTTGCCCGAGACGCCGCAAGGCATCACGGACCTCGGTCGCGTCGGCACGCGGGCCGCGACCGACTACCTGCTCGGCCTCGCCGAGCGTTCGGAGGGGCGCGTGAGCCGCGACGCCATCCTGCCGGCGGTGCTCGCCGACAGCGTGGATGTCGGACCGCGGCTGCTCGCCATCGCCACCAACCAGGACGCGGCGCGCCAGACGCGCTCGAGCGCCATCTCGTGGCTCGGGCGTCCGCTCGACAGCCGCGAGCGCTCGGTGCAGAACATCGCTGCGTCGCTGCTGCGAATCGCGAAGGACGAGGACGACAACCAGAACGTGCGGCAGCAGGCGCTGCGGACGCTGGCGCGGCTCGAACACGGCGCCGGCACGACGGCCCTCATGGAACTCGCCCGCGACGCGCAGCGCTCATGGCTGGCCCGCGAGGCGGTGTCGGCGATCAACTCGGCCGGCGATCCCCGTGCCCGCCAGTTCCTGCGCGACATCGTGCGGCGCGCCGAGATGCCGGACGACGTGCTCGCGCGCGCCGTGCAGACGCTCGGCGGCGAGTATGCCACTGGTGACGACGTCAAGCTCATCCGCGACTCGTACGCCCGGCTGCCGGGCGACCGCTCGCGGGACGCCGCCTTGTCCTCGATCGCGCAGTTCGGCGGCACGGAGAACGTGCGCTGGATGCTGAGCCTGGCGCGGAACGCGGACGCGCCGATTGCCACCCGTCGCAAGGCGGTGCAGCACGCGTACCGCGGCGGCACCGCGGTGGCGGACATCGTGAAGATCTACGACGAGACGACCGACACGCAGCTCAAGGACGCGGTGATGTCAGCGCTCGTGGAAAGCGGCGAGAAGCAGGCGACCGACAAGTTGATGCAGATCGCGCGCAGCGACCCGAGCACCCAGATGCGCCGCAAGGCGATCAGT
>Ga0187893_10012723_pt1 | contig 11882 bp, 9 predicted proteins | sample MA1701074metaG_FD_139574 | JGI IMG/M metagenome (GOLD analysis project Ga0187893, IMG submission 139574) | White microbial mat communities from a basaltic lava cave in the Kipuka Kanohina Cave System on the Island of Hawaii, USA - MA170107-4 metaG ... | reverse complement strand
CGCCTCGGCTTCAAGCATACATCGGACTGACTGTTGTCTTCAACGAAACGGCGTCACAGCTTGCTCGCCTTCTCCTGATAATTGATCAGCCACTGCGCCAGCGTTCGCATCGGCGTCGGTTTAACCCCGCGCTTCCGGTTCTGCGCGCCGATCTCGAACGCGATTCGCCATTGGTCAAACAGGATTTTGTATGCTGTGAACAAAGAATTTTTCGGATCGTAGATGCTCGTCGCTTCCGAAGTCACGCCGTTCAACTCGATCACTTTGAAATTCCGCCCTCGTTTGAATTCTTCGATGTCTGTTGTGCGGAGATCGAAACGTCCGAAGTAGAATCCGTCGTAGCCGCGACAGAGACGATCAATCGCTTCTTCCAACTCATCGGTCTTCACCCAGCCGCCGTCGAGAAACATCGAGCCGCGACAATGCGTGCCGATTTCGACCAGTTGAATTCGCTCGCCCGCGTCCGGCGTTTCCCACAAACGGTCGGCGTGTTTGTCGAGCAGGAACCTGGCCATACAGACCGCGCGGTCGTCGTTGAGGATCAACCGCTCCAGTGTGCTGGCGCCGTCACCGACCACGGATGGAAAACGTTTCTCGGTGATGGCGAAGATGTGGCCTCTCTCTTCATCGGGGTAGCGGTAATAAAAAACTCCGAACTCATCGCCTGCAGCGAACTCCTGGATCAGTGTGTCGCAACCGGCGCGACTCAGATATTCTTCCAGCCCAGTCTCGGATTTGATGATGGCGACGCCCGAACCGCGCTGGCCTGCGTTTGGTTTGAGCACGATCGGAAAATCCAGCTTGCGCTCAGCCATGAATCTCTTCGCCTGTTCGATTCGATCTTCGACATCCGACGACGCTTCGATCAATTCCCACTGTGGAATGTATTCGCGTGAACTTTCAAGCCCGCGCAGGATGTCGGCCTTCGATTCCCCAATGAAACCTCCGCCAGGGATGGCCGGGTTCGCCGCCGTAAACACCGTGACGCCGCGATGCTTCAGCATCAGCCAAGCGACGTAGCAAACGACCGGCGGATAAAAAACGTAAGGCGGCCAGAATTCCCACCGCGTCATTCTTCGCCACGACGAAAGCAGCAACCGGCGGCCTTTTGCTGTCGAGAAGCGAACCAGCAGCTTCACCAACACCAGGATCAGAACGCCCGCGATGACGATTTTAAAAAACAGGCTCTGCCCGCTGAGCAGCGCCGATTCGATCACTTCCCTGCCCAGCAGCATCGCCAGCCCGACCAGCAATGGAGTCCACACGGCGCAGGCCAGCGCGAAGTAGAAGGCGAATTTCCAGAAGCTGGTGTCGAGCGCGCCAGCGGCGAAATACGTCGGCAACCGTGCGCCGGGCAGAAACCGGCTGGCGAAGATCACCTTCGCACCCTGCCGCGAAAACCATTCGGAGCTTCTCCGCACGTCTTCGTCTTTGATGAACCATCTGATCGGAGCGCGCTGCAAAGCGCCACGCCCCAACCAACGCCCGGCCAGGAACAGCATTAGGTCGCCGACGAAGATGCCGAGGAAACACGCGAACGAGCCGAGCGCGAAGCTCAACCTCCCCTGCGCCGCCATCACACCCGCCGCGATGCAGGTCAGGTCTTCACTGACCAACGTCGCGGCGGCCAGTAGCAGCGTGACGACGAACGCCGTGACGCCGATGAATTTCGGCAGGCTCTTCGGATCGAATGGTCGCTCGGATGCGGCGATCCGCTCAGGAGCGGCGTTGGCGCGCGTCGCGGCTCGGCCCGCTTCGACGCGATTGATGAAGCCGCCGATGAGCGGAGCGAGATATTCAGGCCGCTGGAAAACCATAAAGTGATCGTCGTCCGACAAGGCCAGTTCGCTTTGCGGCGCGAGGCGGTGGTGTTCGATAGCGGCTTCGGCGGGCACGAGGAAATCTTTTCTGCCGTGAATGATCAGCATCGGCCCGGCGTAGCGTTTGATCAGTTCGCCGAGCGGCCTTTGATCCGAATCGTAAAAGTTGCGGCTGTAGGCGACGCCGATGTTGCGGTTGTGCCAGGCGGGAGTGAGCGGCAGGCCTTCGCGCAGCAGCCAGAACAATCCGAGTTGCAATCCGTGGATGGCGTGGTTGAGGTGATAATCGCCGAGCAGTTCCATCTCCTGCGCGCCAATCGCCGCCAGCATCGTGATCGAAGCCACGCGGTCAGGCGCGAACTCTGCCATATGCAACGACACGCCTGCGCCCATACTGAAAGCCACGATGTGCGCGCGAGCGATTTTCAACTCATCCATCAATTCCAGCGTATAACGCGCGTGCGATCGAAACGAATAATCGGGAAGGTCGCGCGTCGAAAGGCCGAAACCAGGAAGGTCAGGAGCGATTAAGCGGCGCCCGCCGAGCGAATCAGTACCGCGAGCGGTAGCGAGCGTGGCTCCCGCAGTAGGCTGGTTGTGGGAGGCGCGCTCGCTACCGCTCGCGGTACTGATTCGCGCAAAATCGTCTGCGCTGCCGGGGCTGCCATGCAACAGCAGCACGGGCAACGCGCCATTGTTATTTTTTGCGGGATAGTCTTGGTAAGCGATGCGGACGCGCCGGTCGAGATAACGGTCGCCGTCAACGGCGCGGACAAGCGCCGCGCAGCATTCCTTCGGAGCTTCGTCCACAGGATGAAGCCATCGCGCGGCGTGCGAAACCAACAGTAACGCCGCGTAACCGGCGACGAAATACCACCGCCAACGACGCCAGAACAAACGGAACTTGCCCGGGGACGATTTCATTCCTTCTCGCTGCTCAACAACGCGGAATTAACCATTGGGACGAATTGATCGTTGACGGCGTTCCACAATCCCTTCGCCAGCAGTTTGCGCTCATCGGCTCTGATCGCGTGCGAACCGAACGTGACGTGAGCGTCGAACCGCGAGAGTTTCAGCATCTCTTTGACGTGCGGCGCGAACGTCATGTCGCCCCACCAACTGATTGCCAGGTAGGCTGGCGGCTCGCCCTGAGGCGTGCGGTAACTGATCGAAGCGAACGACACCGGGTAATTGGCTCTTGCGGCAGGTTCGAGCAACGAGGCGTGGAACGGCAGAATTTTGTCACCCGCGCCACTCGTCCCTTCGGGAAAGAGAACCACGCCCATCCCATTGTTCAGCGTCTGGTTGACCAATCCGATCACCCGCCGAAGGTCATGAATCTTTGTGCGCTCAATGAAGATCGTGCCAATGCTGCGCGCCATCCATCCCATCGCAAACCAGTCCGCCAAATCCGCTCTGGCAATGAAGACGCAATCCAGGCAGGCGGCCAAAGCGATGATATCCACGTAACTCAGATGATTCGAAACCAGAAAGAATGGTGGCTTGGGCGGCTCGCCCTTTACGCTGATGCGCATCCCGATGATGGCCGCAACCGATCGCGCCCAACCGCCGAAGATGAGCTTGCGCCACCACCGTCTGGCCCGTTCGGAAGACACGGTCAACAGCTTCCCCGCCAACCAGAGCAGAAAGAAAAAGGCCGTCGTCAGGATCAGGAACGGAATCCGGATTGTGATGCGGAGTAACTTCATGGGCGCCGATTTTACTCCTCCTTCACACGGAGTTCACGCCCCAAAAAAAACTTGCTGCGTCCGGCTGTCCAGCGAGAAAACGTCGAAGATCACGAAGTAATCTATCGTTTTGAATGCGCGATCCATCACCGGCGGCCCGCAAACCTTGGCGCCCATTCGCAGATAAGTCTTGAACAGTTTCGGCAGCTTGACTTCAAAAGGCTCGTGAACCCGGAAGCCAGACGAATAACATTCGGAGCCTGGCTGCGGCGGCGCGTAAAAATCCGGATGCAGATGCCCTTCGCGCTCCAACAACTCCATGACCAGCTTGCCCTCGCGTTCATCCTGGCTGGCCAACGAACAACAACCAAACAGGAAACGTTTGCGGTTGTGCGTGACGTAAGCCGCCAACCCTTTCCACAATAGAAACAACGCCGGCGTGTTGCGGTGCGGCCCGGCGATGCAGGAGCGTCCCAACTCAATCGAATCCTCCAGCACCTCCGATGGCAAATGCGAAAGATCGAATTCGGCGGATGAGTAAAAGCCTTTCGCTGCCGCCGCCATCGCGCCGGTTTGCACGCGATAAGTCCCGACACATTCGCCGCTCGCTTCTTCGACGACCATCAAGTGATGGCAGGCCTGATCGTAATCGTCCAGATCACGTCCGGTCAGAAACGATTTCTCCAGGCCTTCGCCGAGTTCGAGATTGAAGACGTTGAATCGCAGCTTCAATATTTCATCCAGGTCTGCGTGATTCCTGGCGAAGCGGATTACATATTTGCCTTCGCGCATTTCCACACCCGGCAGGCAGTCGCGAAAGCGAGGATACTCCCACGCGCAGTCCAGCGCGTCGAACAGAAGGGGTCTTTCCGCGAGCATGAATCCTCCTCGATCCATTCCAGTTGATTTCTTCGGATTTAATCAGTAGATGCCCAAGACACGGGGGATAACCTTCATCTTCTAAACCTCATGAACAACGAAACATTTCACTTGACAGCAAAACTCCATCTTCAATACGTCAGATGAATAGTCGAAAGCTTCGCTTTTATTCCTCTCTCAAAAGAATTCGACCACCTGGAATAATCTCCGCCCAACTGCGGATTATGAGCACGGACACCGCAATTGAGATTCAGCGCCGCGATGGCAGCGAGCGCGTTTGCAAAAAGGAGGAAGTTAAATGGCTGGTTTCAATCCTTACTACGTTGACGAAATTGTCACTCAGGCTGAAATGCGCGCCAACTATTTCGGCCTGATCAGTGACACGGAAGCCGCGCAGACGGAGCTTCACGGTTACGAAGTGACGATGTCAGGCCGGCTGGTCCTGCCTGAATTGAAACAACAATCTGACAGCGAAGAGCAAGAGGCAGCTTAACGTAATCGTATGCTGAACGCATTGAGACAACATTGGCCGGAGTACCTGATCGAAGCCGCTGGTCTCGGTTTTTTCATGATCTCCGCCTGCGCGTTCGGCGCGCTGCTCGAATATCCGGGATCGCCGGTCAGACAAGCAATCGCCGATCCTTTCGCGCGCCGCGTGTTGATGGGACTGGCGATGGCGTTGACGGCTATCACGATCATCTACTCACCGTGGGGCAAAAGGTCGGGCGCGCACATCAACCCGTCGGTCACGCTGACGTTCTTCCGGCTGGGCAAGATCGAACGCTGGGATGCGGTTTTTTACGTGATCTTTCAATTCATCGGCGGAGTCATCGGAACCGCGTTGGCCGCGCTGGCGATTGGACATGCGCTCAGGCATCCATCGGTCAATTACGTGACGACGATGCCTGGCGCATCGGGCGTGGGCGTCGCGTTCGCCGCCGAGGTCGTCATCACATTTATCCTGATGATGGTAATTCTGAACGTTTCAAACACGATGAGCATAGCGCGCTACACCGGATTGTTCGCGGCTTCGCTGGTGATGACCTACATCAGTTTCGAGGCTCCGCTTTCGGGGATGAGTATGAACCCGGCGCGTACGTTCGGGTCAGCGTTTGCCGCTCAAGCCTGGAACGCGCTCTGGATTTATTTCACTGCGCCGCCGTTGGGAATGCTGCTGGCGGCGGAAGTTTACCTGCGGCTGCGAGGGGCACACTCGGTATTGTGCGCCAAGCTGCATCACCACAACGACCAACGCTGCATCTTTAAATGCAGGTTCGGAGTTTGTAGTCCCGGCTTCAGCCGGAAACTTCAGGAAAGCAACGTTCCGGCTGAAGCCGGGACTACAAACAGGCACTAACATTCTTTGGAGGGAGAAAATCAATGATCAAACGCAATCTGTTTCTGAGTCTGATAGCTCTCGTTCTCTTCGCCGCGCCATCGTTCGCGCAAATGAAGAGCGACGGGGTGAAATTCACCGTGCGCATCGAGAACATTTCGAGCGCTGACGGTCAAACAGCGTCCAACGGCGACAAATGGCCCTTCGCGCTGTCGCCCGGCCTGTGGGTTCTGCACGAGCGCGAAGTCCGCTTGTTCCGCGAAGGCAACAAGGCGATCAACGGCCTCGAAGCTCAAGCCGAAGACGGCAACCCCGGCGAAATCGTGAAAGTGTTGGAAGGCCGCCAGCACAACGGCCCGCACGGCGAGATGCTCCACGGCGTCTTCAACACTCCAGTCGGAGCCAGCGGCCCCGGCCCGATTGGTTCTGGCGGCGCTTACGAGTTCACGTTCACGGCCAAGCCCGGAATGCGACTGTCGGTTCTGACGATGTTCGGCCAATCGAACGATTGGTTCTACGCGCCGAAGCGTCAAGGCATTGACCTGTTCAACAACGGCAAACCGCTCAGCGGCGACATCACCTCGGAGTTCATGCTCTTCGACGCCGGAACGGAAGCGAACGAAGAGCCTGGCGTCGGACCGAACCAAGCGCCGCGTCAGAAAGGCCCGAACACAGGCTCGGCTGAGAACGGCAAGGTTCACCCGGCGAAGGATTCGATGTTCTTCACCAAGACCGGCCAGTTGTTCCGCGTCACGATTACGCCTTCGACCGAGATGGCCAGCAAGTAATCGCCTCTCACGGTGGGACAAGATGGCATCTTGTCCCACCTCCGCAGAGGAAGGAGAAAAACCATGAAAACCACGATGAAAAATCTGTTTGTAGTTTTTACGCTGATCCTGGCGACCGCGATTGCGCAGGCTCAGGTGATGGAGAAGAAGTCGCTGACGCTTGATGGCGCGAAGAAGGTCATTGACGCGGTCAAGGCCGAAGCGAAAAAGCTGAACGCTCCGGGCGGCGCAATCGCAGTTGTTGATGACGGAGGCAATTTGTTGGCGCTCGAAAGATTGGATGGAACTTTCGCCGCCGGTTCAACCATCTCGCTTGGCAAAGCCCGCACCGCCGCGCTGTTCAAGCGCGACACCAAAGCCTTCGAGGAGATCATCAAAAATGGCCGCACGGCGATGACCGCGCTGCCCGATTCGCTCTTCACGCCGTTGCAGGGCGGGGTTCCGATTGTGGTTGACGGCCAGATCGTCGGCGCAGTAGGTGTGAGCGGCGCGGCCAGCGCGGCGCAGGACACAGAGTTGGCGGTCGCCGGGGCGAATGCTCTCGCCGGAACACCAATGAGCAAAGCTTCGGTGAGCTATTTCGAGAAAGACAAGGTGGTCGCGGCGTTCGAGAAAGGCGCGGTGCTTTTCGACAACAGCGACAAGTACATGGTTCACGCCAGCCATAGAGACAAAGCCGGCGCCGCCGAAGTCCACGAAAAGGACGCCGACATCATCTACGTGCTCGACGGCCAGGCGACGTTCGTCACTGGCGGCACAGTCGTTGATCCTAAAGTGACCGCTCCTGGCGAGATTCGCGGACGTGAGATCGCCGGCGGCGAAACGCGCACGATCTCAAAAGGCGACGTGATCATCGTCCCAGCCGGGACTCCGCACTGGTTTAAAGAAGTGCCCGGGCCGATCAATTACTACGTCGTCAAAGCTCGATAAGTCAGTAGTCTCGCCATTGGCCTGAAGGCGGCGCTACAAACTTTTTTGGCGCCACTGGAATTTTTGTGGGTCGAAGCGAAGGCGCCATTTTCCTGTCCCACATCTTCCTGTTGGAAATCAGGCCTAACAGGAAAATGTGAGACAGGAAAATGGCGCCGGGCTGGAACAGTAACTGGCGATCAAAGCCCGCCCAGTGGTTTGACCCACAAACTTTCCTGTAGCCCACTTTTTTCAGGGAGGGAGAATGAAACCACGAATCTATTTTTCAATCGCTGCCGGACTGCTCATCTTCGCGCTGTCGCTGCTGACAACTTCAGCGCAGCAAACGCCGAGCGGCAAGCCCGAAGCGACGATTGATCTGGCCACCGAAGAAGGCGCGAAGCTGGTCAATGGCCAGTGGCGTTACAGCGACACGAAGATCATCGAAGTTGATTTCCGCGGCCCTGGCCCCGACAAACAACCGACCGGCCGCCCGATCAAAACCTATGATTATGAACCGAAGGCCGGCGTCGCCGATTTCGACGACTCGAAGTGGGAGGTCATTAGTCCGGCCAGCTTGAGTGATCGTCGAGCCACCGGTCGCATCTGTTTCAATTGGTATCGCATCAAGCTCACGATTCCAGAACGCGTCGGCGATTTCGAGACCGCGGGTTCGACCGTCGTCTTCCAGACTACGCTCGACGATTACGCCGAAGTCTGGGTGGATGGCGAGATCACGCGACACCTGGGTCAGATGGGCGGCTCGGTGATCAGCGGGTGGAACGCGCCAAACCGCTTGGTCATTGGGCGCGACGTGAAACCTGGACAGCAGATTCAACTGGCTGTCTTCGGCGTCAACGGCCCGATCTCGAATCCGCCGACCAATTTCATCTGGGTGCGCGAGGCGAAGCTGGAATTTTATCGAACCGAAAAAACCGGCCCGTTCGCCGTGATTCCGAGCGAAGTAAACGTGCAAATCGTCAAGTACGATCCGGCGATTGAAGCGATCGTCGGCCCGAACCCGAAGATTTTCAAGTTGGCCGAAGGTTTTAAATTCACCGAAGGCCCGATCTGGGTTCCCGATGGCAAGCATCTACTCTTCAGCGATCCGAACAGCAACATCATCTGGAAGTTCACGCCGAATGGAAATGAACCGGGCAAGCTTGAAGTCTTTCGCACGCCGAGTGGATACTCCGGCGCGGACATCGCCGAATACAGCCAGCCAGGGTCGAACGGTCTGACGCTCGATCCCCAAGGCCGTTTGACGATCAACGAACACGGCAACCACCGCGTGTCGCGGCTGGAAAGAGACGGCAGCGTGACTGTGCTCGCCGACAAGTTTGAAGGCAAACGTCTGAACAGCCCGAACGATCTGGTCTACCGCTCGGATGGCGCGTTGTTCTTCACCGACCCGCCGTTCGGTCTGCCGAAGTTCGGCGATGATCCGCGCAAGGAGTTGAAATTCAGCGGCGTCTATTCGATCCACAAAGGCAGGCTGCAACTGATCAACACGGATTTCACCGGGCCAAACGGCATCGCGTTGTCGCCGGACGAAAAATATCTTTACGTCGGCAACTGGGATGAGAAGAAGAAGGTGGTGGTGCGTTACGAAGTCACCGCCGATGGCAAGCTTCAAAATGGCCGGCTCTTCTTCGATATGACCAGCGCGCCGGGTGAAGACGCGATTGATGGTGTGAAGGTTGATCAACAGGGGAACGTTTACGTTTCAGGTCCGGGCGGTTTGTGGGTAATTTCGGCGGAAGGAAAGCACTTGGGCACAATCATCGCGCCGAAGCACATTCACAACATGGCGTGGGGAGATGACGACGGGAAGACGCTGTACCTGTGCGCTCGCAGCGGGCTGTACCGGATGCGGATGAACGTCGCAGGCGTGCGGCCTGCACAGATGGCGATGAGGTAAACAAGAAAATCCACGAAGTCACGCGAGGAAGCATGAAGTGAGCATCCCTTCCTTCGCGCCTCCCTCGCGCAACTTCGCGGATACTTTTGTTCAACAGCTACTGTTATTGTCGAACATTACTTGTGCGCTGGCCTTGCGTGTCAGCGCTTTTATCACCGTTGGTGGACGCAGCCAGTCCTTTGCTAACCAGAATCGCCACTTCGACGCGGCGATTTTGCTCGCGCCCGTCTCGAGTCGTGTTGTCAGCAGCCGGTTTCAACTCGCCAAAACCGTAAGGCGTGATGATCCGGCGCTGCGGGATGTCGTGGTTTTCAATCAGATAACGGATCACAGCGTTGGCGCGGCGCTCGCTCAGGCGGCGATTATATTCCTTGCCACCATCGGCTGAGGTGAATCCGGCCACCTGGATGACGAAGCCTTTTTCGTTCTTAGCCTGAGTAGCAAGCTCATCCAGAGCCGTCTTTGCGTCCTTCGAAAGCAGCGCGCTGTTAACCCTGAAGTTGATGTTGGTTGAGTTTTTCGCTTCGTAATCATCAACCGCGTTGAGGCGGTTGTCTACCGAAGTGACGCGCTCATCCACGGCGTTGACGCGCTGGTTCGTGACGTTAATGCGTTCGTTGGCGGCGTTGACTTCGGAGAGCGCCTTATCAGCAGTCTCTTGCGCCGCTTTGGCTCCGCCTTTCGCCGTGTTGGCCACGGCCGCAAGCTCCTCAATCTGGCCCGAAAGCCGTTGCGCATTTTGCTCCGCCTGCGTCATCCGGCCTTCAGTCTCGGCGACTTTATCTTCGACCGGATCAACACGGGCTTCGAGTGAACTCGCGTCACGGAATTCGGATTCAGTGAATTTGATCTTGTCGGCGACGATTGCTCCCGATTCATTGCCGAGACCTTCTACTTCGACCCACAAACCGCGCACGATTGACGACGCGTCATATTTTTTGGCGCCGCGAAACGGATTCGACTTGCGCTCCTCAATTTTGGTGGCGCCGGCCAGGTTCACTTTGAATTCCGCCTTCGCCCGGTCACGGACAACCAGGTCGTTGCCTTCGCGCCGAACGACGATGCCGGAAATCTTCTGCTTCTTCCCTGCTTCTACAGTTATCTGCGTTGCGCTCTTTCCATTCTCCTGAGCCAACGATGGAACTGCGAAAACAAATCCCATCAACAGCGCTAGGACAAGGTTGACCACTTTAGAACTTCTCATACATTTCCTCCGAAAAAAACTGCTGCAATTTGTTGAATAGTCTTGTACTGGGAGCAGATGACTGCGCAAATATTATGCCTAGCCGTTGAATGCCATATTTTTCCTGTGAGTTCTTCAGAAGTGTTCTGTTATAAAGCCTTTTGCTTTCTTAAACAGGATTGGCGCGCCAACATTAGATTGAGGTGATCATTAAAGGGTATTGTTATGTGACAGTTAGCGATGGTTTTTGTTTTGTTTTCGACCGATACGGAATAAACCGCGCGCCATCCCGGATTTTCATTTCGACGTGGAATCACAAGCAACAATCAAACATCGTTCAAAAGCGCTGTTGATCGGGCTGGCCTATTTGAGCTTCGTCAGTCTGGGTCTGCCTGACGGATTGCTCGGCGTGGCGTGGCCTTCGATCCGCGCCTCGTTCGATCTGCCGCTGGATGCTTTGGGCGCGCTGCTGGTGATGTTCACGGTTGGCTATCTGATCTCCAGCTTCAGCAGCGGGCGGTTGCTCGCCGCGATGAGCGTCGGGTCGTTGCTGGCGTTGAGTTGTCTGGCGACGGCGGTGAGTTTGATTGGTTATGCGCTGACCTCCGCCTGGGAGGTGATGGTCGCGTTGGGAGTGTTGGCTGGGTTGGGCGCGGGCGCGATTGACGCAGGGTTGAACACTTTTGCGGCCACGCAATTCAGCGCGCGGATGGTCAATTGGCTGCACGCTTGTTACGGCATCGGAGCGGCTGCGGGGCCGGTGATTATGACCTCCGTGCTGGCGATGCGTCAGCCGTGGCAGCGCGGTTATGCGATTGTCGGCTGCGGCCAGTTGCTGCTCGCGTTCTGTTTCGCGCTGACTCGAAGGCGATGGTCTGGCGGAAGCGCAGGCCGCGAGAATCTGGCGCTGGCGTCTGCGCCTTCGACGTCCGCCGGCGCCACGCTGCGATTGCCCGTCGTGTGGTTGAGCGTTGCGGTCTTTTTCGTTTACACGGGCATCGAGGCGGCGGCGGGCGCGTGGGCTTACACGCTGTTCACCGAAGCGCGCGGAGTTTCGATGATGGCGGCGGGGCTGAGGGTGAGCGTTTACTGGGGCGCGTTGACTGGGGGGCGATTGCTTTCGGGGTTCGTAGTTGGATTCGTGACTGTGAACCGGTTGCTGCGGTTCTGCATTGCGGGCATCGCCATCGGCGCGGCGCTCGTCTGGCTGAACGTGACGAACCTGATTGGCTTTCTGGGCTTGGCGTTGATGGGATTGGCTTCGGCTGCGGTCTTCCCTTCGCTGATAGCGACAACGCCTGAGCGGCTGGGCGAAACGCACACGGCGAACGGCGTCGGGTTTCAGATTGCGGCGGCGG
>Ga0187893_10012721_pt1 | contig 11882 bp, 8 predicted proteins | sample MA1701074metaG_FD_139574 | JGI IMG/M metagenome (GOLD analysis project Ga0187893, IMG submission 139574) | White microbial mat communities from a basaltic lava cave in the Kipuka Kanohina Cave System on the Island of Hawaii, USA - MA170107-4 metaG ... | reverse complement strand
TGTTTGTCCTCCTCTGTTTCTGGGCCTGGCATGGATTGTCTGGTTTTACCGTGCTTTGGTCATGCTGGTGATCGCGTGTCCATGTGCTTTGGTTATTTCCACTCCCGTGGCTATTGTTTCGGGACTCACTGCGGCTGCCAGAAAAGGGGTCTTGATCAAAGGAGGCGCCTATTTGGAAAGCTTGGGGAAGTTGACTGCCCTTTGTCTCGACAAGACGGGGACGATTACCGAGGGGCGTCCGGAAGTGATCGATGTTCAGCCATTCAAGGCCCTCGAAGGCGAATCACTGCTCCGAATCGCTTGTGCTTTGGAATCCCACTCCGAACATTCCGTGGCCAAGGCGATTACCAAGCATGCTACCAGCAAAGGTCTTCCTTGCCCGACGGTAGAGTCCTTTCGCTCCATTACTGGCAAAGGAGTAACCGGACAAATCGAAGGCCACGAGTATTTCCTGGGAAATCACCGACTGGTAGAAGAGATGGCCGTTTGCAGCCCTGAAATCGAAGAGATTCTGAGAAAGGTCGAGGAGCAGGGGCGCACGGCAGTCGCCGTGGGGCATCGTCCGCACTCGGACTGCCGGGGTGAGTTGTTGGGAGTGATCAGCATCGGCGACCGTATTCGTTCTCAAGCGAGACGCACGATTGAGGCGCTCAAAGTTCAAGGGATTCAAAAGGTCATTCTTCTGACTGGCGACAATCAGGTAACGGCCAGGAAGATTGGCCTAGAGGCTGGTGTGGACGAGGTTTTCGCCGAGCTGCTTCCGCAGGACAAAGTCGCTCAAGTAAAGCTCCTAATGGATGACGGTCATCGCGTGGGGATGATTGGCGATGGGATTAATGACGCCCCTGCCTTAGCTACAGCCGATGTTGGGATTGCAATGGGCGCGGCCGGAGCGGATGTCGCTCTGGAAACTGCCGATGTGGCTCTGATGGCCGATGATCTCAGCAAGCTTCCAGAAGCCATCACGCTGGGGCGTTTCGCCGAACGGGTGATTCGGCAGAACATTATTTTTGCAGTTGGTGAGAAGGTTTTGTTCCTGGGGCTCGCGGCCGCAGGTGTCGCAACGTTGTGGATGGCCATCGCGGCAGACATGGGTGCTTCGCTATTGGTCATCTTCAACGGTCTTCGCCTTTTGAAGAAGTAACCTCACTTTTCAACGACATCAATCTCGTGGGCAGTGGCAGAGTTAATGTGATTTTTGCTCGATAGGGTGACAGTCGTTAGACCAACCCGAAAAGGAGAGCCAATGGAGCAGTCCAGGTCGCTGTTTTATTTTGTTTTGGCTGGATTGTGCGAAATTGGGGGCGGATATCTCGTCTGGCTGTGGCTCCGCGAAGGCAAGAGTAGCTGGTTTGCCTTGGTAGGCGGCGCTGTGCTGTTTCTGTATGGCGTTATCCCTACGCTCCAGCCAGCGAATTTTGGCCGGGTGTATGCCGCCTATGGGGGAATCTTCATCGTGCTTTCTATTCTCTGGGGATGGAAGATTGACAAGATCGCTCCTGACCGGTTTGACCTAATCGGAGGTCTTATGTCTCTCACCGGCGTCTTCGTTATCATGTATTGGCCAAGAGGATGAGGTTAGACGTGGGCGATACTTCTTACTGAAATGATTGCGGCACCGTCACCGCCCTGTTGTCAGTGGCGACTTCAGGCAGGTTTAGTTCTTGCGCAGAGCAAATGGGTCTCATCAGCCAGGTGTCGTAGAACGGGATTGTGCTGCAACGGCTGGTCGTTATCACTCGCCGGGCGAATAGCGTAAGAGGAACAAACCAACGACAGAGAGAACGATGCCAAGCAAGCGCGGCCAGGAGGCGGGTTCCTTCATAAAAAAGATACCAATCAGGGCCATCAAGGCTGCACCTCCGGCTAGCACCATTGGCACAGCCGAAAGTGGTCCTCCTTTTTGAAACAGCAAGAAAAAGAAGATAGTCCCCACGCCAACACATACTCCGGTCAGGATCGAATAGAAAGTTCCAGCGGTGTTTATCTTCTGATCCCACAGACCCGACAGCCAAAGCCACCCCAAATAGACTCCAATGCTAAGAGCAGCCGTTGCTTCGACCACAAATCCACCCAGTCCCTCTCCCGATGTGATCCGCTGCCAGTTTCGTGAATACCTGATGCAGTCCATAGAGAATGGCTGCACCGAGCGCGTACCAAAACCAGGTTGTCATTTGAACTCTCCTTTCCCTGTCAGGGCCTCACTGTGAGTGTCACTAATGCAGAAAAGCCGGTTGGTACATAATGGGCCTAAGAAGCCAAAGGCGGCCACGGGCCTGCTTCAATGGGACGAACCAAGTCTCTGCCTGAAACGAAAGTACGCTGCCGGTACAACCACCATGTTGAGAGCAGTGGAAGAGAGCAGGCCAAACAGGATGACCATGGCCATCGGAGCCTGAATCTCGCTCCCGGCTTTTCCTGAGCCCAGGGCAATCGGGATCAGCGCCAGACCCGCGCACAATGCAGTCATGAGAATCGGCGTGAGACGTTCTGAAGCGCCTTTCAGAATAGCTTCGCGCAAATCCGTAATGCCCTCTTCTTTCCGTACATGTTTTGATATGCGACACCAGCATGATCCCGTTGCAGAGGCAATTTCAAACAAAGTGATGAAACCAATCATCGAAGCCAACCGAAAGGATGCCACCGGAAAGAAAAACACCGGCAACTCCCCCTATCAGAGCTAGCGGCAAGTTGCACATGATGATGAGCGCATCGGCAACCGAGCGAAAGGCTGTGGTCAGAATTACCAGGATTCCCAGAACAACGGCGAGGCCCAACCAAGGTAGAAGATTTGAAGCTGCTGCTTCGCTTTCAAACTGCCCTCCGTATTGGGAACAGAGCAATGCTGCAACTTTGCCTCAATTTTGAATGGGAACACGCAATAGCTTGACAGAGTTTAAGAAGACCAGAATATCTGGACCCAAATGGATCATGGCTGCCTGAATGGGGCCAATCCAACCCAAAAGGGCAGCCGTGATCCCAAGCACATGGACCACGCCAACCCCTACATAAAGATTCTCCTGAATGGTGCGATAGGCTCGCCGGGCTAGAGAGCGTGCCAGCACGATCTTGGAAAGGTCATCCGTCATCAAGGCGACATCCGCTGCCTCGATAGCGGCTTGAGTGCCACGGGCACCCATCGCGATTCCTACATCAGCCCTGGCCAGTGCGGGCGCATCATTGACACCATCGCCAATCATAGCCACTCGGTGTCCTTTCGTCTGAAGAGCCGCGATGACGTTGACTTTGTCCTCAGGCAACAGTTCCGCCTGGACTTCGTCGATTGCCAGTTCCTTAGCGATCTTCTGTGCCACCTTGGCATTGTCACCTGTCACCATGATCACCTGCTTCACACCGGTTGCTTTCAGCCGGGCGATTGTCTCTTTGGCGCCAGGCCGTATTTGGTCGGCCAGATCAAACATGCCGGCCACTTGCCCGTCCACTGCGACGTACACGATCGTACCGGCCTGATCGTCGCTTGGTTGTGGGACCCGGACGCTATTCTCCTGGAGCAGTGCCTCATTTCCCACAAGCACTACCTTACCTCCAACAGCCGCTTTCACACCGCGGCCACGAATCATCTCAAATTCGCCGGGTTCTGGGATAGGGAGGTCAAGCTGTTGTGCGCGGGCAACGACGGCTTTGGCAAGAGGATGGCCGGAACGACGGTCGGCTGCCGCAGCCAGAGCCAACAGTCTCCCCTCCGTAAGCGTTGAGTCAACTAGGTGGATTCCAACCACTTCTGGTTGACCGACAGTCAGTGTGCCGGTTTTGTCGAATAGCATCACATCTGCCTTGGCGAGCAACTCCAGGTAGATTCCCCCCTTTACCAGAATGCCATTTTGGGCGGCCCGCGCGATCGCGGCAATCATCACCAGCGGCGTCGCCAGGCCCAGCTCAGCAGGAGAGGTAAAAATCAAGAGGGTGACGATCTTACGCAAGTCGTGGGTCGCAAGGTAAACGATCAAGAGAAAGACAAAAACTACAGGGATCAGCCAGGCGGCAACCTTGTCGGCGAGCTTTTGCACCGGGGCTTGTTGGTCTTCGGCATTTTCGACTAGCGCAACAATACGCGCGAACAGGGTGTCGCGGCCGAGTTTGTCCGTTCGGATATCCAATGCTCCTGACTCCACGAGCGTCCCCGCCAGTACGGACTCATTGGCTCCCTTTTCCTGGGGCAGGCTCTCACCCGTAATAGGTGCCTCATTCACAGAAGCTTGACCGCTTACCACAGTCCCATCCACGGGAATATTTTCGCCGCCGCGGACGAGCACGATATCCCCAACCTTCAACTCGGTGACGGGAACGGTGCGTTCGACACCCTCGTTGCGGACCAGTGCAAGCGGAGGGACTGATCCAATCAATGCTTTGATCGAGGCGCGGGCTCTATCGGTATTGAGTTCGGCAATGAACTCGGCGATGAGAATGATATCCATGAGCACAGCGGCGGCCACATACTCGCCACCGATAATGGCGATGCCGGTCGCGACGGTCACGAATAGTTCTGTGCCGATTTTATGCTCGTGGACAAGATCCAGCAGTCCTATCTTAATGAGAGGATAAAGGCCCAGCGCGACGGTAGCCAGGAGCATGCCTAGCGGCAAGATCTGCTGCCAGTACAGCAGGGTGACGAATCCAACAATGAGGATACGAGCTATCTCAATCCAGCGCGCACGTGTCAGTAGATTCGCGAAAGATACGCCGGATGGGTGAATCGGCGCTGCGGGCGTTGACGCAGTCCTGGCGCCAGTCGGGCCAGGCGACACGCCACTCGCGATGACGCCGTCGGGATCAGAGGGCATCGATACCTTTCTCGTCGGACCTAATCTTCATCGCCTGCTCCACCGGGAGCACGAACACCTTGCCGTCACCAGGATGGCCGGTGAACGCCGCACGGCGGATGCTCGCGAGCGCCTCCGGCAAGATCGCGTCGGGCACGACAAGTTCCAGCTTTGTCATGGCCACTTCTCCGAATTCGATAGCCCCATGCGCGCTTGGTTGGCGCCTCCCAAAGCCGGTGATAGTCGACACAGTGATGCCGGGCAGGTCAGGGATCTGGCGCAATGCATCGATGACGTTTCCCAACCGGTCGTTTCTGATGATTGCCTTGATTTCGTGCATCATAGCTCAACCTCCGCGGAATCGCGCGCAAAGCTTCGGTACAACACCGGGAGCACCAGGAGCGTAAGCATCGTCGACGACAGGATGCCTCCGACCACGACTGTCGCGAGCGGGCGTTGGACTTCGGCGCCGGTGCCTGTAGCGAGCGCCATCGGCAAGAACCCGAGGGATGCAACTAACGCGGTCATAAGCACCGGTCTGAGGCGCGCCATCGCCCCGTTGAACACAGCATCGTCAATTGAAGCCCCATCAGCACGCAGGTGATTGATGAAGGTCAGCATGACTAGACCGTTCAAGACCGCGACTCCGGAGAGCGCAATAAAACCGACGGCGGCTGAGATCGAGAATGGAATCCCACGTAGCCACAAGAACAGGATGCCGCCGGTCAACGCGAGCGGAACTCCGGTGAAAACCAGCAGCGCGTCTCTCGCGTCGCCGAAGGTGGCGAACAACAGCGCGAAGATCAAAATCAGCGCCACTGGCACAACGACCTGAAGCCTCTGACGCGCCGAGAGGAGCTGCTCAAACTGGCCGCCCCAGGCGATCCAATAGCCTGCAGGAATGGCGACCCCGCCTTGAACGCTGCGCTCGGCTTCTTCAACAAACGAACCAACATCGCGGCCGCGGACGTTCGCAGTAACTACCACGCGCCGCTTGCCATTCTCGCGGCTGACCTGGTTCGGGCCGGGCGCGACTTCGAGCTCAGCGACGGAGCCGAGGGGAATATAACTCGACGTTTGGAAGGCAGCCTGGACAATCCCTGCCGGCGCGCCACGTCCATTCGCCGCCAGCGGGATTGGGAGCCTCTTTAGGCCCTCAATGTCGGTACGCAGGCGTTCCGGCAATCGAACGAGAATGTCGAATCGTCTATCTCCGTCGTACACTTGCCCGGCCGCCTTTCCGCCGATCGCGACCTCGATCACCTCCTGCACATCAGCGACGTTTAGCCCGAGCCGGGCCATGGCGTCGCGATTGAGATGAATCGTCAGCAGGGGTAACCCGGTCGTCTGCTCAATCTTGACGTCGGAGGCGCCCGGTACGGTCGCGAGCACGCGCTCGATGTTGGCGCCCACCTGCGCCAGGGTGTCCATGTCGTCGCCAAAGACTTTGACCGCTATGTCACTGCGGACGCCGGCAATCAATTCGTTAAAGCGCATCTGGATCGGTTGGATGAATTCGTAGTTGTTGCCTGGGATGCGCAGTAGCTCGGTTTCGAGCTGCGCAACCAGCGACGCTTTTGTCCGGCCCGGATCGGGCCATTTGCTTGGCGGTTTTAACATGACGTATGTATCTGCCACGCTTGGCGGCATTGGGTCGGTCGCGATCTCGGCGGTCCCTATCTTCGAAAACACGTAGTCCACCTCCGGATAGGTCTTTAGCTTGCGTTCGAGCGTGTGCTGCATCTGGACCGCTGTCGATAGACTTGTTCCAGGAATGCGCAGCGCGTGAATCAGGAGGTCTCCCTCGTCCAAGCTAGGGAGAAACTCTGTGCCGAGACGCGCACCCAACAACGCGCTCAAGACGAGCAACACCGCGGCGCCAATGATCGTAGCCAGTCGGTTGTAAAGCACGATACGCAACGCAGGCGCATATGCCTTCGCTGCCCACCGCACGAGTACGTTTTCTTTTTCAGACATCCGCCCAGTGAGAAACATCGCCACGGCGGCGGGAACAAAGGTTACGGACAGGATCATCGCGCCCAGCAACGCCGCAAGCACGGTGAACGCCATCGGATAGAACATTTTGCCTTCGACGCCGGTCAGGGTGAGGATTGGCAGATATACGATCATGATGATCAGTTCGCCAAACATCGTCGCTTTTCTGACCTCGCGCGAGGCCTCAAAGACCAGTTCGAAGCGCTCGGCGCGCGTCAATAAGCGCCCGAGCTCATGCTGCCGGTGTGTGAGGCGGCGGACGCAGTTTTCTACAATGATGACCGCGCCATCGACAACGATCCCGAAGTCGAGTGCGCCCAGACTTAATAAGTTGCCACTCACGCCGCGTTCAACCATGCCGGTGATGGCGAATAGCATCGAGAGAGGAATCACGCATGCTGTGATAATAGCGGCCCTGATATTCCCCAGGAAGAGAAACAGCACGATGATCACGAGCAGTGCGCCGACTAACAAATTGTGCTGAACGGTCTCAATCGTGGCGTCCACCAGCTTTGAGCGGTTATAGACGGTCTTCGCCACAACTCCCTTCGGCAATGTCCTGTTAATCTCGTTCATTTTATCGTTGACCCGCTGAGAGACGATTCGGCTGTTTTCGCCCATAAGCATGAAGGCGGTGCCCAGAACGATCTCTCGACCGTCTTCGGTAGCAGCTCCCGTACGGAGCTCGTTACCGAGAAGAACCTCGCCGACGTTTCTCATATAGATCGGCGTCCCCTGATAGTTCCCGACCACGATCCTCTCGATATCAGCAAGATCCTTCACTTGGCCCGGGACACGGATCAGATACTGCTCGCCACGACGTTCGATATAGCCTGCACCGACGTTAGCGTTGTTCTCCGCGAGGGCCTGAAGGACATCGCGGAAGGTCAGACCGTACGCACGCAGTTTTTCCGGATCCGGCGTAATGTGAAACTGCTTCGTGTACCCTCCTATGGTGTTCACGTCGGCAACACCGCGTACGGCCCGAAGCTGGGGGCGGATAATCCAATCCTGAATGGTCCGCAGATCCATTCCCGAGTACGCTTTGCCATCGGGTGACCGAGCTCCGGATGGCGCCTCCACGCTCCACAGGAAAATCTCACCTAGACCAGTGGCGATTGGACCCATGGCGGGAATGATTCCGGGCGGCAGGTTGCTTCTGGCCTCTTGAATGCGCTCATTAACGAGCTGGCGGGCAAAGTAAATGTCCGTGCCATCCTCGAAAATGACCGTCACCTGCGACAATCCGTACCGGGAAATGGAACGGGTCTCCTTCAGTCTCGGCAGGCCCGCCATCGCGGTTTCAACGAGGAACGTTATCCGCTGCTCGGCCTCAAACGGTGAATAGCCGGCCGCCTCTGTATTGATTTGCACCTGGACATTGGTGATGTCCGGCACTGCATCAATCGGAAGCCGCTGGTAATTGTAGATACCAAACGCGGCGACGCCGAGCGTCGCAAAGAGCACCACCCATCGTTGAGCGATCGAGAATTTGAGAATTCGTTCGAGCATCGTATTCCTTTTTCGTCCGGCAAATCGTGTTGCGGGACGATCTAATGATCGTGCGTAGCTCCGAGTTTGCCGATCTCCGCCTTAATCGCAAAGCCGTTCGTCGCGGCATACTGCTCGCCCGGAGAGAGGCCTTTGAGGACTTCGATCCACTCTCCGTCAGAGCGTCCAAGTTCCAACGGGCGCGCCTCAAACCAATCTCCGTAGCGGACGAATACGACCTGCCAGTCGCGGAACGTTTGAATCGCCTCGGAAGGTACAGCCAGGGGAACAGTTGTGGACTTCTCCACGAGTCGAACTGAAACGAACAGCCCAGGACGCCATTTCCCGTCCGGGTTTTGGATCACGATCCGCGTGGGGGCGCTCCGCGTCTCTTCGCCTACCAGTGAACCGATGTAGGTCACGCGTCCGGTTGCTTCACGGCCAAGGTCTTTCGATTGCACGATCGCTTGCTGCCCTTGGTACACGACGCCCAGGTCCTTTGCGGTGATCGTAGCCTCCACCCACACGGAGGAAAGATCCACAATCACGAATACGTTACGATCGGCGGCCATGGCCTCCCCGACCGCAACGTGCCGCTCGATCACGGTTCCCTTGAGCGGCGCGCGAATCTCGTAGCGCGACAGACTCTCACGCGGAGCCGTTGCCAGGGTCTTCAACGATGCTGCCGATTCCCCGAGCGCCACCAGCTTCTGAGCAGCGACCTCTTCTGTCAACTGGGCTTCTTCGAATGCGCGACGGGCCTCAAGGTAGTCTTGCTCCGCGGATATCTTTTTCTTCCACAGATTCTCTTCGCGGTCTAGCCTGACGCGCGTGAATTCGACGTGATGTGAGGCCGCCATGTAGGCGCTTTTTGCATCGGCCAGTTCCCGGCTATTGATAACGACCAGCAGGTCGCCGCGCTGGACAGGATCGCCGGCCTGCTTTAGCACCTCGATAACCACGCCATCTAGCCTTGGCACAACGTGGGCCAGGCGATTCGCATCCGGCTTGATCTCGCCGGGGACCTCGAGGGTCGTGATCATCTGCCGCGGACCGACCGCGCGGATCTCAATGCCCGTGCTCTTCACGGTATCGGCTCCAAGCTGGACCTTTCCCTCAATCTGCGAGTACGCCCACTCCTGTGCCCGGCCGCTCCGCTCCGCTTTAACCTTCACGTCGAAAGAATGCGGCTCATCAACAACGGCGTCTCCTCGCAGGTAGTCGGATTCAGGCACAAACCCGATTCGGTCCACGCGTCCCCCAAGCCGGTGCAGCTCGATCACGAGCCGCACCTCGCGAGGCGGAATAGGCTTGTTATTTGCGTCGTATGGGTACACGCGAAACTGGGGTGGCACCCCTGTCTCGTAAATCGTGACTTCGAGTTGAAGGTCGCCACTCGCGAGGAAACGTTGACCGTGCGGCCCTCTCGGGTAGTCCAAAGCTCCAGCCTCTTTGACGGGCGCTTCGGAGACGGGCTTGTCTGATCCGCGCTGAATCATAATTGTGACGAGAACAACGCCGATCAGGGCAACCACAACGGCGCTAATAGCACTTGTTTTCTGCATCTCTCCCCCTTCTCTTACTTAAGGTCAGCCGACAGCAGCGAGGCTGCGCCTGCCAAAGGTGCGCCGATAAGCCGCTCCACTTCGGCCGCGGCCTGGTGATAGTTCGAGAGCGCCCGTAAATATTGGCCGCCAGCACTCACCAAGGTGCGCTGGGCATCAAGCACTTCCAGAAAGCCGAACTTCCCGAAGCGGTAGCCTTCCGTGACCCCCTCGAACGCTGAGCGTGTCCCTGGCAGCACATTCGCTGCAAGGCCGTTGACCTCATCCTTCGCACTTGACAAGGCACGGTATGCTTCGGCAAGCGTCGATGTCACGCGGACCTGGGTGGCTCGTTGCTCTTCGGAAGCCTTGCTGACGCGATGACTCGCCTCCTGAATGCCGCCGCGATTTCGATCGAACAGCGGAAGCGGAATTGAAGCCCCGACTACGAAGGCATTTCCGCCAATCGCCGTGAAGCGACGGTACCCGGCGCTTATGGTCACGTCAGGCACTCTTTTCGAGCGTTCGACGACCAGCGCTGCTTGGCGCTGAGCGACTTCCGCGGCCCACCGCGCCAATTCCGGATTCTGAGAGAGGCGGTCCTGCAGTTCGGCGAAGGTCGGTACAGGCGGCAGTACGGCCAAATCGCCGGCGGCCGATTCAAACCTAGCCGAACTGCTTCCCCACAGCGCGGCGAGTCGGATTCTATCCGCGTCCAAGGTCCGCCGCGCTCGATCCGCTTCGATGCGCACCGCTCCGAGAGCGACATCAGCCCTGGTCTTTTCAATCGGGGAAACTACCCCCGCTGTGACGCGGAGTCCAACAGCTCGCTGGACCTCCTCCACAACGCTCGTCGTTTCCTCCGCAAGAGCGACTGCCTGCTGACTCGCCAGTACGTCGAGAAACGCCCTAGTGACACGGGTGAAGACGTCGATTCGCGCGGTCTCGTAATCCCACGCGGCGAGATCCCGACTAACCTCAGCTAGCTTCTGTCGCGCGGCGCGCTTTCCACCAAGCTCGATGAGCTGACTAAGCTGGAGGGTCGCCTGGGGTTGAATAACTCCGCCAGGACCGGTTATTCCTGGACCAGTAACGCTGGAGAACCCTCCGATCTCTTCGACCAAAGTGTTGATTACGGGATTTGGCGGCCGGCTGACTTGAAGGATTCTGGCCTCACGAGCGCGAATTTCCCAAGCGAATGTTGCGAGCTCCGGACTCTGCATAAGAGCGAGAGCAAGAGCGTCGCGGAGGCTAATGCGGCCTTCCGGGTTTTCTGGATTCCGGGAGCTGGCGTTTCCGCTCTCAGCTTCGGGGGGGCGGTAGACCGGCAAACCGCTTCCCAGCGGCCGGGGCACGACAGTCTGGCCCACGACGCGCTGTTGCGTGGCTTCCGAACCCGGGGCTAAAGACACTTGGGGGGAGCGATCCGTCAGCCTGCTATCCTGCGGCTCCACCTCGTGTGGCGCGTCAGCCTTAGAAAACTCTATTAAGATTTCCGTCTGAGCATTGACTGCCGCGTCTCCGGCTTGGCGCAGCAGAGCCCGCCGGCCACTCAAGGGGACCTGCTGCTCGATCACCAGATAATCCTCTTTAGACCCTGCAGCATCTTCGCGGCTGTAGGAGACTGCTGGAGCGGGAGGTAGGCTTCGCAACTTCATTTCGGCGCGAACTGCTTCGGAACGCACCCCCAGTGCTCGGGCTCTCTGGTTCTCTTCGTTGAACCGCCTGAGGAGATCTTTCTCCGATAGAGCCTGTGCTGCACCCAACGGGCACCATAGGAAGACAGCAGCCCAGGCAACACACAGACGTGTGCGACAAGACATGGCTTTACCTCGTTATGTGAAGTGGGACGTGTGGAAATAACACGCCGGACGGCGTGCCAAAGGCAGGCTAGACGGGAGGGGAGCGCGGGATGGAGGAATGAACGAGCGGAGGATCGTGAGCCCGAGGGGGAGTTTCAAAAACTTTGAGACCCAGCGGAACGAGAGGGGATAGGAAAGCGATTTGTCCCGCCAAGACTGGTAAAGAGGGTGAAGTCTCTTGCTTGAATGTGAGAAGGCTTGCCTTCTGC
>Ga0187893_10012720_pt1 | contig 11882 bp, 12 predicted proteins | sample MA1701074metaG_FD_139574 | JGI IMG/M metagenome (GOLD analysis project Ga0187893, IMG submission 139574) | White microbial mat communities from a basaltic lava cave in the Kipuka Kanohina Cave System on the Island of Hawaii, USA - MA170107-4 metaG ... | reverse complement strand
TTCCTTCGACTACCATCGCTACGGCAACCTCATGGACCGCGAAAAGGAGCTTCGCGAACAGGTAAAATAGATGAGAGTGAATTAGTTTTCGGTATCGCCATACATGAGCTGCTGGGGCAGATCTTGGAAGGCGGTAACATCATTTCCCGAAAAATCGATGATCCAGAGACGATCAAATATGCCATCAGGATAGGTGGGTTTGGGAGAGACACCAAAACTTGCCGCAATGTCGCCCAAGCATTGATGACTCCAGCAGATCAGCACTGTTTTGCCGTTGTAGGTGCTATTGGATTTGATCTCCTTGACCATATCGTCATATTTTTGTTGGCTAAATTCTGAGATAAGATCCACGCCCAAGGCATTGGCAAGAGGCCCCACCGTTTGGCATGGACGGGTCGACTGATGATTGTGACTCGTGCCTTGTGAAAAGATCACCGCAGGTGAATTAAACAAATTACTTTCTGGATTCAAAGTAAAAAAGGGGACAAAGGCTGCCGCTCGTTGAAAGCCTGCTTTTGAAAGACCATTTCCAATATCTGGTTTTTCGGCATGGCGGATCAAAATCACTTGTGACGGCATTGCCAACAGCGCCGTGCTAAGAGAACAAAAAAGAGCAAATAACGATAACAATTTCATGAATTCCTCCATTTTTTTCCAAAAGGGTGTACACTGTTTTTCAATTTCTCACAACAGGCGAAAATGGCAAGTATACTGAGCATTGGGACCACCGTTCCTCAACACTCCATCTACCAAAAAGAATTGGCTCACAAGATTGCCAAGGCCTCAAATCTCGATATCAATCAGACCAAATGGCTAGAAAAACTCTACCAAAATTCTGCTATCAAAAAGCGCCATTCAGTACTGGCAGATTTTGGACGCGACCAAAGCGAGTGGCACTTCTGGAATGACTCGACAGCTACAACCCTCAAACGCAACGAAATCTACAAACAAGAGGCCCCAAAGCTTGCCCATAGTGCCGCCCACAAAGCGTTACAAGAATGGGGCCAAGATCCAAAACTGATCACTCACATCATCTTCATTTCCTGTACAGGCATCATGGCGCCTGGTGTTCAGGCACTTTTGCAGCAATCGCTTGGCCTTAAAGCTGATGTCGTGCAGTTTGGGCTCAACATGATGGGCTGTTTTGGAGCCTTTAAGGGGCTTGACATGGCCAAGGCCTTTGCAAGTCTTGATCCTAAAAACCGCGTGCTCGTAGTCTCGTGCGAGCTCTGCTCGCTCCATTTTCAACAAAATCAAGATCCAGAATTACAAGTTGGAAATGCCATCTTTTCTGATGGAAGCGCCGCCTGCGTCGTGGGCTGCGAGCCCACGAGCAGAGAAAAAAACCTTTGGAAAATTGTTCAGACAAAGAGCCTCCAATTGCCCCACACCCTCGACAAAATGACTTGGGAGGTAAGTGACACGGGATTTATCCTTGGACTTAAAGAGGAGGTGGTTAACTGCATTCACGAAAACATTGCCCAATTTCGCAAAGCGCTCCTTCATGAGAATATAGACTGCCACTGGGCGATTCATCCTGGTGGAAAAAGCATCTTAAAGGCATGTCAAACCGCGTTAAAGCTGACAAAAGAAGAGACACAAAGCTCCTGGCATGTACTTGAAGAGTATGGCAATATGTCGAGCGCCACCTTTTTGTTTGTGCTCGATCACCTCTATAGAAACAGCCCAAAAAAAGAGTGGGCCATTGGCTTTGGTTTTGGGCCAGGACTTACCTTTGAAGGGATTCTCTTGCAATGAAAGAGCGATCACAAGAGCTTGAATTACTCGATCTTGGTCCTTGCTACTACAGCAGGGAAGAATATAGCGACTGTCTGGAAAAGCTCTATAGGATCGGAAACCTTACTGGGATCAATCAAGAGAGCCTCTCGCTCATCAAAAAAATTGCCCCCAGCTCTATTGTCGACGTGGGCTGTGGTGGGGGTCTTTTTTTAAGAGGGCTTGCCGCCACTTTTGCTGAAATTCAATGTATTGGCATCGATTGCGCCAAAGAGGCCATCGATTTTGCAAAGCCCTATGAGCAAAATAATCTCTCCTTTTTCTGCACCAAAGAGATCCCTCCTGCCGATGTCGTGATGGCCACTTTGGTCCTCCATCACCTGAGAGATGCCGAACTGCCAGAATTTCTTGAAAAATGCTATCAAGCAGCCAATAAAGCGGTGATCATCAATGATCTACAACGAAGCCGCACCTCCAAAGCGCTCTACAAACTCATCTCCAGATGGCTCTTTTCCAATCGCCTCATCAGCCATGACGGGGCAATTTCTATTGCACGCGGCTTTAGAAAAGGCGAACTTCGCCAACTTTTTTCACCCTTTGAGCAGGTAGAGATTCGCTGGAGAGTTCCCTTCCGTTGGCAGGTGATCATATGGAAGAGGTAGTGATTGTCGGCGCAGGGATAGCAGGACTTTCCTGCCTAAATGCACTTGTGGACCATGGAATCTGCCCTCTCTTGATTGAAGCGGGAACAATCGGCACACCGAAAATTTGCGGTGAATTTTTGGCGCCAGTCGCGAGCTTACAGCTTGAAGCATGGGACATTGGCCCCTTACAAAAAATTTCTCAAATTGCCATCCATGCAAACCAAGAGCAACTCACGATCGATTTTGAGGCAGCGGCAATGAGTCGCCAAGAGGCAGAACGTGCTCTTGCCAAAAGAGCAAAAGCTCGCGGTGCAAAAATTGTAGAAAACTCACCAATTGTTTCGCTGCACTATCCACACCTAGAGCTTGCCTCGGGAGAAAAAATTGAGGCAAAAAGGCTCTTTGTTGCGACGGGCAAATTCTTGCAAAGCGCCTCAGATTTTCCCTACCTTGGTCTGAAATGCCACATCCCAAAAAGCAGTGAGCATTATCGCCTCGACATGCACATTCTGCAAGGAGGCTACATGGGAATCGTCCCTGTATCAGAGAGCCTTACCAATGCTGCCTGTCTTTTGAAGAGAGGAGCACAAGTTGATCCCTCCTACAACTGGATGCAGGCAAAGGTGGCCGATTTTGGCAGCAAAAAAGTGCCTCTTTGGCCCCATACCTATTTTATTGGTGATGCCATCGGTAGCTTGCCACCGGCTGCTGGCGGCGGCTTTACTCACGCCATCTCCTCAGCGCTGCTTGCGGTACACTATTTTCTTGAAAATGACCCTGCTGGCTATCGCAAGGCAATTTACGCAGAACTGCATGAAAAGCTGCCTTGGGCGATGGGCCTGCATCGCATAATGCTGTCGCCATTTTTTTCAAAACTTGCGATAAAGATGCTCTGGCCCAAGGCAATCAAACAGCTGATGACCCATATTGGACTCTCTTATGTTTAACGAACGCTCGATACAGGCTTGCAACGCTGCCACCTTTGGAGTATTCCAAAAGCCTCTTTACGACTCTTACTCTTTTAGCCGCATACCATCCACCATCCAAAAGCTGCTTTTTGCCAATGCTGAAAAGCCCTTGCCTCAAGACACCTACAATGCTGGCCCCTACGACACAGTTGTCCTCTTTTTGCTCGACTCCTTTGGCTGGAGCGCCTTTGAAAAATTTTCCTCCAGCTCGGCCTTTTTGCAGCGCTTTGTCGATCGCGGCATCGTGTCCAAGATCACCTCCCAGTTTCCCTCGACAACCACCAACCATGTCACCTGCATGCACACAGGCCTAGACGTAGGCCAAAGCGGGCTCTATGAATGGTTTATTTATGAGCCACTCGTCGATGCAGCAATCTGTCCTTTGCATTTTTCCTTTGCCAAGGACCATGGTTTAAACACTCTGACAAGAGCTGGTTTTCGCGCAAAAGAGCTCTTTTCTTTTCGCACCTTCTACCAGATCTTGCAAGAGCAAGGCGCCAGCTCATTTGTCTTCCAGCACAAAGAATCTGCCAACTCCCCCTACTCACAAGCATTGCTGGAGGGCGCCCATGTGATTGGCTACAAAAATTTGCCCGAAGGGCTAACTCGCCTGGGGCAAGAGCTGGAAAGAGCCACAGGAAAAAACTACTTTTTCTTTTACTTTGGAGACATCGACGGCAAAGGTCATGAATTTGGCCCTGATTCGCCACAAGTGGCCGCAGAAGTGGAAAAAACTGTAAATCGGCTCGAGCTCTTTTGGCAGGAGCATCTTGCCACGATAAAAAATGGCTGCTGTATTGTGACCTCAGATCACGGAATGAAACAGATCGACCCTAAAAAAACCTGGTTTTTGAATAGCACCCTTGGCCACTTTGAAGAGATCATCAAAAGAAATCAAAAGAATGAACTGATTGTGCCCTGTGGCTCATCGCGCGACTTCTTTCTACACATCCAGGAGCCCTATTTAGAGCAAGCCTACAATGAATTGACACAGGCACTAGACGGCATAGCCTCAGTCCATAAAACCGCTCTCTTGATCGAAGAGGGGCTCTTTTCAAAAGCAAGTATTCGCCTATTAGCGCGCGTTGGCAATCTTGTGCTCTTGCCCTATGGAGAAAATTCCTGCTGGTGGTATGAGCCCAAGCGTTTTGGTAATACCTACCATGGCCACCATGGGGGACTGACTAAAGAAGAGCTGCACACCATTTTTCTTTTTCAGAGAATAGAGTCTATATCTTGAGGATTGAGGCCAAATTCTCGCACAAGAAGCTCCTTAGGAAGACCACATTTTATTAATATTTTATCAAAGTCAGCCAAAAGTTCTCTTGAGACCGTAGAAAATTTCATCTCCGTACGAACATCGCGCAAGATGCCGAGCATTTCGGGATTTCTTACATTAATTTCCCATTCAAATCCCAAGATTTTCCCAAGCAACAGACAGGCCATGCTTTCACTGTTAATCCCCTTAAGAATTTCAGGAGATTTTTTCTTGAGATCATCCACGCGAGACGAGACGGTGGCGCCCTTTAGCTGTATGGCATGCACAAGATGCGCCGATGGTGCTTGGCGCTCTTTTGCTGCGTAGCGAATTTTTTGCACGTCTAGTAAAAATGTTTTCATCCTGAAGGTAAGCGTTGGAGGGTTTTTTTCAAAACTCTTGGCTCTCTTTTCGTCGAAAAGAGCAACTCGTACCGCCTCTTCAAATTGCTCCGTAGGGATCTCAATGACATCATTTTCTTTTGCCGCTGCCGAGAGCCATTTGGTTATGGTTTCTGGCTTGAGTGTGAAGCCCGCCTGAGCTAATAGATCAATGTACCTTTTCAAAACGCTCTTTGAGGCAAAGACCTCTTTTGGCAGCCAGCGAAATTCCACCTCATGGGCATACTCTTGACGCTTTTCTTTATCTTGCTCTAAGATAGTTTGTACAGACTGCATGATGGCTTCGAGATCTTCCCCGCTCTTGAAAGGCAGCTTTAGAGGTTCCCATTCGATGCTTGCCCCCTCTGTTTGATTGAGGCGTTCTTTGAGATCTAAAAGCACATAGGTGGCTTCTTTGAAATTGGTGTGTAGCGCCTTGGCGTGAAGTTCCTGTAAGGCCCTTTCAAGCTCTTCTGCCGTTTTTCCCCCAATTTTACGAAACAGCTCAAGCACCTCTTCAAGGCGATTTTGCAGCTGTTCTGAGCCTTGGGGCTTTTGACAGATCTCAGCCATCTCCAGTAGTTCATGCAAAGCTTGGGCTAAGGGACTTACATTAAAGCTTGCCACAACAAGTTCTCCTAAAAACTTCTTTTTTCAATAGACTATCTTTCTCTTTCGTGAAATGCAACAGGTTATTCATAATGAATGACGTATGAATAACAGCACACCCCTTGCCGAGCGCTTTCGCCCTACTCACTTTGACGGCTACGTCGGCCAAAAGCATCTTGTAGAGACCATGTCTCGCCTTATGAAGCAGGGAAAGCCCGTTTCGATTGTTTTTTGGGGCCCACCAGGCTGCGGCAAAACGACGCTAGCCAAACTCTACTTAAAGAGCTTTTCTCTTCCCATAGAGACCATCAACGCTACCTCGACTGCCACGAGCGATTTTCGCCGCATCATCGATCAGGCAGAAAACTCCCCACTCTTTTGTCGCCCCACTCTCGTTTGGGTGGACGAGGTGCATCGCCTGACGCGTCCCCAGCAAGACATTTTACTTTCCAGCCTAGAAAAGGGCTTGTTAGTGCTTGTTGCCGCGACTACTGAAAACCCCTCATTTCAGCTTGCCCCGGCGCTTCTTTCTCGCGTGCAGGTGATGATTTTGCACCCGCTGGAAGATACTGATCTACAAAAGCTTCTAGCTCGCGTGGAAGAGCAGCATGGAAAACTTCCCCTCAATGAGGAAGCCAAGGGCCAGCTTATCCAGTGGGCCCAAGGCGATGCGCGCTCTTTTCTCAACTGGATCGAGCAAATTCTGCTGCTAAAACCGCAGAGCACAGTAACCCCTGAAACACTTTCCCAACTCCTTTTAAAAAAGCAGGCCGCGATCGACCCCACAGGTGAGGGAAGATACCATCTGATTTCGGCGCTGCACAAGGCTGTGCGCGGCTCTGATTGCCAGGCCGCCCTCTACTGGTTTTGTCGCCAGCTTGTGGCAGGAGAGGATTTGCGCTACATAGGCCGGCGCTTAGTGCGCATGGCCTCAGAAGATATTGGCCTTGCCGATCCTCAAGCCTTAGGCTTCGCGCTGCAAGGCTTACAAGCCTATGAAACGCTTGGCAGTCCCGAGGGCGATTTGGCTCTGGCCCAGGTAGTGATTTATCTCGCCCTCGCCCCCAAAAGTAATGCCTCCTACGTCGCCTTTAACGAAGCCAAAAGCGAGGCCGAACAGACGCCCCAGTACGCCCCACCAAAGCACATCGTCAATGGCGTCACCTCCTGGATGAAAAAGGTGGGCTTTGGAACGGGCTACCAATATGACCCCGACCTTCCCAACTCCTTTAGCGGGCAGGACTATTTCCCCGAAAAGGTAGAACCCAAGGACTACTTTGTCCCGGTAGAGCGCGGCTTTGAGCGCGAGCTACAAAAACGGCTGGCCTACTTTCAACGCCTCAAACAAGAAATGCAAAACAGTTCCCTTTAATTCTTGAAAAAGTAATAAAGAAAATTTGAACAAAGCGAACTGAGTGGGGGTCTCCTATGTCGTTGGAAGGATTTTCCAGATGGGCAGAAAAACAGTATAGCACTCCTGATGAGGCGCTAAATGGGCTAAAAGAACTCATAAAAGAGCAGAAGCAAGAGTCCAAAAAAGAGATCCCGCCCACAGTGACCAATAAGGAGGCGATGATCTTCTTTCAGCAGCAGCTGAAGCTTGTGCCCACCCTCTCTCAATGCAAAAACTTGCAGGCAAAATTAGAATTTCTGAAACCGAAAATAGAAGAGCCTGCAGAATCTAAACCCAGCAGCACCAGAGCGGTTACCAAAATCTTTGAACGCTCTTCTAAAGAGTGGTTGAGTAAAACTGAAGTCAGCAAGATCGAAGAGAAGCTCAAAGAAAGACAAAAGGATCTGTTAACTCATCTTAAACAGGATGATCCACAATATATCGAACTGTTGCCTCAGGCGCTTGCAGCGATGAGCAAAAGTGAACAAGTGAAGGTGTTAGACGCACTCATTACGAATTCTCAATTGCTTACAAATCTCTTTAGTTGCAACACAGCAGTAAAAAAGAGCACGCTTCAGGCGGTAGCCAAACACTTTTACGAACATGGCCTACTCGGTAAGGCCATTCCTCAATGGCCAGAGCTTGGTAAAGAGGCCAAAAATGCCATCACGCTGGGGATCAAAGAGGCCTTAAGCGACTCTCTAAGCAAGGTCCGCATTGGACAACTGACAGGTATAACAAAGCTTATTGATGTAGACACAACCCTTATAATTTTGCATCAAACAGTTGACCATGCAGCGCGCGGCCAAAAGGTGTACCCTCTCGTAGCAGATGCAGCCTCTCAGGTAATCTGGGAGCGCATGTTTCCCCAAGCTACAAAAGATCCAGACCTCTTGAAAGCACTACAGGATAAGGTGAAACGCGATATAGAGGCCACCCCACAAAAAGACGTGAAAGAATCCATTCCCAAGCCAGTAAAAGGGACATCTGAACAAGAATCCACCACAAAAAGAACTGTTGAAAAATTCACAGGAAGGAAAGTATCCATTTCCCCCCCTATAGAAGAGGCACGGCCAGACTGGGTTATGCCTGTAAGAACTCCAAAACCTGTTGAGGCTACTCCTACTCCCACTCCTGTTTTACGACCACCCTCCGTTATAGCTACCCCCACGCCACAACCTATTGAAGAAGAAACGGAAGAACAGGATATCAAGCAATCCTATCAAAATATTAAAAAAGAGCTAGAGCAAGAAAAGGCCAACAAGAACGTTGAAGCACTTCTTACGAATATGCAGCAACTCTTTATGGAGCTTGAAAAAAACCCTCTCTCAGAGGAATTGTTAACTAGCGTTAATGACAAGTTACAGGCAGAACTTACCGCCCTTCAAGAGAAGGATCTTCAGGTTTTGACAAAACTCATCGCACTGACCGACAAGCCCAAAAACCAATTTTTATATAACTGGATCCAACGATTTTCCCCTGCTATTCTGGAATCACAACGATCAGACTTTTCTCTCCAGTTTACAAAAGTAGTAGGAGAAATCCTATCCGCTTATTCAAACAACACTCAGTCAAGCAGTTTGGAGACCCTCCATAATTCTACTTATGAAGCCCTTAATCAGTTTGGAGATACAACATTTAATCCAGAAAGCGTCAAAGCGTTTAAAGATACCGTGATAAACAGCTTAAGGGCGTTAAAAAGGTCTGACCCACAAGAGTTTTCTCTTTTGCTGTTACAAAAACGAGACGACAACCAAGAAATTCGACATTTTGTCGAGACAATCTCCCCAGGCCTCCTTGTGAGCGGTTTTGAAGAACTAGAAGAGATGGCAGTGCAAGATAAAGAGGTCGTGTGGAAAGAGCTCTCCGCCTTTTTAACAGCGGATCGATTTAAAGATTTAAAGGCGCCGCTACAAAAAGCCCATGAAGAGAGCCTAAATCAAGAGAGCATGATTCACGAGCTACGACCGCTCATCCTCCAAAAAGTACCGCAAGCAGATATGAACAAATTTTTAGCACAGCTCAAAACAAATTGTCCGCACACCTGGGAAATTTGGGAACAGGAAAGAATGAAAGCACAAGATCGCTTGTTTAAAGAACTTGATGATCTTACGTAGGGCAGATCTGCATGCCGCACAAATTTCGCCTCACGCCACAAATTCAAAAGGACTTACGAAAGATCGAGCTGGCCTGTAAAGCGATTCAGAGACAAAAAATCTCGGCCATTGCAAGAAAAGAGGCCTGGCACCATTTTCTTCGCTACTTTGAAATGCTAGAAGAGCTCAGCCCATCCAAAAAAGAGCTCAAACGCTACATTACCGCCTACACCCAAATTGTGGCCTGGGTAGAAAGCAAAACGCCCATTAGTGAAGAGAAGATTAAATTACTCCACGCCATAATCTTAGGCAATAAACGCCCCACGCGCTATAGAAAAGGGCAAAATGGGGTGCTCGATCCAGTGACATATGAGGTGTTATACTATCCACCCAAGGCCAAGGATGTGCCATTCCTGATGAAAAGCCTTGTTGCCTGGATCAATCAGGCGGCCTATCCGTGCCCTGTGGTCGCGGCCATAGCCCACTTTGGGATTAACTCCATTCATCCCTTTTACGACGGCAATGGCAGATGTGCCAGGCTTTTGACCAAATGGATTGTCATGCGGGGCGGTTTTGACCTAGAGGGACTCTTGTGCCTTGAAGAGTATTACGCCAAAGACCTCAACGCCTACTACAACGCCTTGACCATAGGACACTCAAGCAACTACTACGAAGGCCCCGCCAACCACGATATCAGCAGCTGGCTTGGCTACTTTTGTAAAGGCATGGCCTATTCTTGCCAGAGGGCCCTACAGGCACGGTAAATTTCCCTCGCTCTTGGTCCAAACACTTTGCTATAGTTCAACATCCTTATTTAAGGCGAAGAGATGATAAAAAAATTCTTGAGTGGGCAAAAAGTGAACCCTCTTGCCGCGCGCTCCTTCTTCTAGGATCTCACGCCTCAAGGTGCCCTGTCGATCAATTTTCAGACTACGACTTTGCGCTCTTTACCACTCGCGTACCGAAAAATGACGACTGGCTTTTGCACTTTGGAAAGCCGTGGGTATGCGTGCACGAAAAGGTCACCTTCGGCCGCAAGAAGTACCCAAGCCGCCTGGTGATTTTTGCAGGCCCTGTCAAAGCCGACTTCTGCTTTTTCACTCTCGACGTACTCCAAACACTTTCGACAAGCACCCAGCTCCCCACTGAATATGCCCTAGGCTACAAAGTACTTCTGGACAAAGATGGCAAAACTGCAAGCATGCCAGAGCCAACTTTTGCCTGCCCCCACGACAAAAAACCCACCCCAGAGCAATTTCTACAGATAGTTAACGAATTTTGGTTTAAAGCCTACCACGTGGCCATTTACCTGAAGCGCAATGACCTCTGGTCAGCCAAATCCCGCACCTCCGGCCTCATCCACCACTTCCTCTTAAAGATGATCGAATGGCACACGCTGGCAACCAATCACTGGACAGGCTCCCTCCGCCCTCAAGGAAAATCGATGCACTCCTGGGTCGCAAAAGAGACCTGGACCGCCCTCCACACCATCTTCGCCCACTTCGACGCCCAAGACAGCTGGCCCTGCCTTCACCACACCCTCACCCTCTTCTCCTCCCTCGCCCACCCCACCGCCCAAAGCCTCACCATCCCCTACCCCACCCCCCTCGAACACAACATCACCCAATTCGTGCGCGATCTTCATCACGATCAAGCCCCCGACAATAAATAAAATATTGATAACAAATTGTACTTAAAGTACAGTAATGTATATAAGAGCCTCTCTACATGAGTGATGGCACATGAAGTCGAAAAAGAAACGACCTGCAAAGATTTCAAACCTCTTAGGGGTCATTAAAGATTGCATCGAGACAGGTCGATATCGATCCTGTTTACATCTAGAACAAAGAGAGCTAGAACGAAACATTACTCGTCGAGAAGTCTTATATGTGTTACGTAATGGATTTCATGAGAAGAAAGAAGATGACTTTGACGAGCAATTTCAGGCCTGGAGCTACGCTGTGAGAGGCAATACAATCGACCAGCGCGAATTGAGAGTTTTTGTCTCGTTTGATAAAGCGACAATGATGATCATCATTACCACATTTGAAGTAGGAAACTAATATGGAAAGAAAAATCCAGCGTCAACTTATCGATTACGGTTGCGGCTTTCCCGTAGTCCTTCTAAATGTTCCCATGATCAAGGTGCGAGGAAAATGGATCCCTGACATCGACCATAACCTCTTGGAAAAATCCGTTCTTGTAGACCTTTGTCACAAACCCTTCAAACTGACAGGAAGTGAGATCCGCTTTATTCGACTCTATTTTGAAATGACCCTTCAAGTTTTCGCTAAGCGTTTCGGTGTACAACACCCCACAGTAGTTAAATGGGAAAACTTCAAAAACGCCCCCACAAACATGTCTGTCGGCACCGAAAAAGACATCCGCCTATTCGTCATCAACCAACTCATGGGCCAAAAATCCATCGGCGCCCTCTACCTAGAACTGGAAAAAACCCCCTTCGAAGTCCCCTTCCAAGAAGAACCCCTCCACTTAGACATCGAACAACTCGCCTGCTAAAGATCCTAAACGATTCGGTTACCGCAGTCTCAATCCACTCGAACAACCTCACATCGCTTTTCTCAAATTGAAATTTTCCAATTTGCTAAAACAAATAATTTAGTTAGCATCGCACATTAGAGCCAGTTTGCAAAACTTAAATTTGGAAAAAACACGAATTTGAGCCAGTTTGCCCGCAATACAATGGACCTAGTGCTCTGTCCCCGTGCACATGCTCGGGGGGGGGGGGGGGGGGAGGGGGGGAAAAATGGCAAAAAAGGGGGTTTATCAAGAAACC
>Ga0187893_10012719_pt1 | contig 11883 bp, 8 predicted proteins | sample MA1701074metaG_FD_139574 | JGI IMG/M metagenome (GOLD analysis project Ga0187893, IMG submission 139574) | White microbial mat communities from a basaltic lava cave in the Kipuka Kanohina Cave System on the Island of Hawaii, USA - MA170107-4 metaG ... | reverse complement strand
GAAGAAGACGAAGTCCGTGCCGAACGTCGTCGCGACCATGTTGCTCAACGCGGCGGGAGTGTTGATGCCAAAGGCATTGCTCACGTTGAACTCCTGGATGGCCACAACGTCGGGTTTGAGTCCCTTTAGAATGTTCAGGCCGGGCGCTTCGTAACGCTGGTTGTTGCCGGAAGTGAGGTTCGCCGCCATCACGCGGATGGTTGTGTTCGTCTGGACGACGATGTTCGTCCCGCCACCCGGTTGCGCGCGCAGCGACAGTGCGGCCAGCACCATCGTTGAACAGACAAGCTGCAGGGTTTTCATGCGCAGGGAGGCAACCTACGGTTCACACATCATCCCATCATAAAACCACCGCTCTGGAAAGCTCGAATCGCCGTCACGTCACCATTCACGATTGAGGAAAACCAGGAAACGCGAATTCAACAGATCCCGCGCTGTGCACCGTCCCGTCGCACTACGGCTTCCTGTCCGGCTCCAACGCCGCCATGCGCGCCACAAACTTCTCGCGCGCGTAGAAGGCGCGGCTCTCCGTCCCGTTGCCTGCGCCCTTCGTGCGCGCCTGCACCAAAACGCCCAGCGAACCGGTCAGCCCGCGCACGCCGCGTTGCTTCAGTGCCGCGCGAATCGCGTCGTAGTCCGCCTGCACCTGCCGGAACATCTCGCCGTCGCTCAGGTCGAAGCCCGTCACGCTCACCAGCGGCGAGCGCGTTTCCTGTTCGTCCACCCACTCGCGCGCGCACACTACCAGCCGCTGAAGCTTCGAGAGAAGATGACTGTGCTCGAACGGCATCTCGATGACGTGCGCCGGCGACAACATCGTGATCGCCATCGTCTCCTTCACGACCAGCTTGCCGCGACCGCGCTTCAGCGAAACCAGCTTCAGGTCCCAATCGCCGAAGTCCGGTTCCTGCCGCGAATTCGCCCCCAGCCCCAGATGGCGCTCCAGCACGCTGCCGGCCCAGCCCTTGTTCTTGCGCCCGTTCTTGAAGACCGTCACGCGATACTCCTCCGCCATCGGCCGCAGGTCCTTGCCGACGAGCAGGCGCAGTCTGGTCAACGCTTCGTCCCGGGTCATGATGCCCCTGATGGTTGGCCGTCCGCCGCGCGCCGGCAAACAGATTCCTCACTTGCCCACGGGACCAACTCACTCTCTATGGCAGGTAGTGCTTGTCGCGCCGCGTGTCAAACCGCCTGTTCGCTCAAGGCTGTGCCGCGGGCGGCGCAGACGGTTCGGGCGGCTTGGGAAGGTGCTCCTTGATGCGCGCGACGAGGGTCTCGACCGTGACGGGCTTGGCGAGGAACAGCGCTCCGCCGCTGTTGAGGCCGCCTTCGCCGGCTTCGCGTTTGGAAACGGTGGCGGTGAGGAAAATGATCGGCGTGTGCTTGAGCTGCCGGTCGCGGCGAATCTGGCCCTGCACGTCGCCGCCGTCCATGTTCGGCATGATCACATCGAGGATGATGAGGTCCGGCTTGAATTCGCGCGCGGCGGCCAGGGCGTAACTGGCCTTGTTCTCGGCGCGCACCTCAAATTCGCCGGTCTTCTCGAGGTTGAGCTTCACCATGCGGCCGAAGCTGACTTCGTCGTCTACGATGAGAATCCGTTTCTTCGTCGTCTCGGTGTCCATGCCTAGACCTTAAACATGAGCGTGACGCAAGTTCCACCTTCTTTTCGGTTGCGAATGTCGATGGTCGCGCCGTGGAGTTCGACGATTTTCTTCGTGACGGTGAGGCCGAGGCCGGTGCCCTTGCCCGTCTCCTTCGTGGTGAAGAAAGGATCGAAAATCTGCGCGAGCTTCTGATCGGGGATGCCGGTGCCGGTGTCGATGACTTCGGCGATGACGACGGTTTCTCCCGCGCGAAAGCGTTCGGCGTGGCGCGCGCCGGCGTCGTGCGTGGTCTCGGCCTCCTTGAGCACGCGGGAACGGGTGCGGATGGTAAGCGTGCCGCCTTCGGGCATCGCGTGGCAGGCATTGGTGAAGACGTTGACGAAGACCTGCTTCATCTTGTTGCGGTCGAGCCAGACGGGAGGAAGGCCGGTGGCAAGTTCCTTGATGACTTTGGCGTTGCTCTCCTTGATAACGTGGCGGACGAGCGCGAGCGATTGCTCGATGACGACGCCGAGATCGTCGGCGTGCGTGTCGAGCGCGTGCGGCGCGGAAAAATCAAGCAGACCGTGGATGATTCCGTCCGCCCGCCGGATCGCCTCGGACATGTCGGAGAGAATGAGCGCGACGTTTTCGTCGGGCGAATTGAGGTGCTGCGACAGGTAATCGACGCCCATGCGGAGGATGCCCAGCGGGTTCTTCACTTCGTGGGCGACGCCCGCGGCGAGACGGCCGACGGATTGCATCTTCTCGGCCTGGATGAGCTGAAATTGCGCGGCCTTGAGGTCTTCGTGGGACTTCTGAAGATCGCCGAGAGTTTTCTGCAATTCGCTTTTGTGCCGCGCCAGTTCCTCGTTGGCGCCGCGCAATTCCTCCTCAATGCGCTTGAGCGCCGTGATGTCGCGCGAGATGCCGAAGCTGCCTTCGATCCGTCCGTCGCGATTGCGCAGCGGGAGCTTCGAGGTGAGCGCCCAGGTGACCGCGCCGCCGGGAAGCGTTTCGCGCTCGATCTTGCCGAGGATCGGTTCGCCGCTCTCCATCACGAGCCGTTCATCCTGCAACGCGGCTTTGGCGTGTTCCGCAGAGAAGAAGTCCGCGTCGGTCTTGCCGACCGCGGCGCGCGGGTGCGGAAGGCTGAAGTGTCCCGCCAGGGCGCGATTGATCCGCGTGAAGCGACTCTGCTCGTCCTTGAAGAAAACGCGGTCGGGAATGTTGTCCATCAGCATGTGGAACAAGTCGCGTTCACGCTCGAAAGCCTCGGTCACGCGCTTGCGTTCGATGGCGTAACGCATCGCGTGAACGAGCAGGCGCGTCTCGACCTGGTTCTTGACGAGATAATCCTGCGCGCCTTCCTTCACCGTCTGCATGGCGAATTCCTCGTCGTCGAGGCCGCTCATCACGATGATCGGCACGCGCGGCACCGCGTCTCGCACGCGGCGGAACGTCTCCGGCACGGGACTGTCCGGCAGCGAGAGATCGAGGAGCACGAGGTCGATGCCGCCGTGGGCGAGGCGTTCGAGGCCGGCGGCGAGCAGCGGCGCGTGATCGAGGCTGAAGGCGGCGCCGGCGTCGTCGCTAAGGTATTCGCGGATGAGCCGCGCGTCGCCGGGGTTGTCCTCGATCAGCAGTACCTTGAGCTTGCGATGGGCGGTGGACGGGTTCACGCCGATGCGCCGAGTGTGCGCGCCGGCGCGGAGGGAATTCAAGCCCCGCTTGCGCGCTATTTCACGGCGGGCGCGGCAATGATGCCGGATTGATCGGACGCGCCCATTCGAAAACGTCCGACAAGACGGCCTAGCGCGGCGGAAGTGCCGGGGCCAGTCGGCGCGGCTTGGAAGAAGTATTCCGCCACGGCTTGCAGTTTCGCCTCTTGCGGCGGGGCGGCGCGGAACCACTCGCGGCTCGCTGCTTCGCCAGTGCCGCCGGAGAAACCCGCCTCCAAGGTGACGAGTTGGCCCAATGAACGATTCGTGCCGGTGACGCGGAAAACCATGTTCGTCGGCAAACGGGTCTCGCGAGCAGCCAATGACTCATCCTTCAAGGCATCGACAGCGAGCCTGCGGCGGCTTGCGTCGGGTGGTGGAACGACGCGTGTGTTCGCCGTGACTTCGCCGAAGCGGACCTGCTCCGCTTCCGCCACCGACAGCACGCGCCCGGCATAAACGGAACCATCGGCGTCGATGATGCGCACGCTGTCGCCGCGCTGCTCGAAGCCGAAAGTCGAAAGCACGGTGCTGTTGACCGCTGTCTTTTCTTTCTTTGCGGCATCGAACTCGGCGGTCTCCGTTCGCGCGAAACGGACGTATCTCGTCGCAGCCGGGCCCGCCACAGTCAACTCCTCGACCACCGGCGCTGCCGCAGCGGGCGCAGCAGGCGCCGCCCCAGGCAATGATGACGGGCGCAACGCCGGGGCCGGTTGCGGCGCGAGAGTCACAGGCGCGATGCCTGGCGGAGGCGGCGCCGCATCCTTGCGGGTGAGAGGTGCTGCGTCTTTGGATCCGCGGAAGGCAACCTCGGGCGCGATTTCCTTCGCACGGGCTTCGACGGTTGTTGCGGCCGGCTTCGACGTTGCAGGTTCTGCCGGTTGCGCGCCGGCTGCCGTCGGAGCGCCGCCCGCTCGCGTCATCGGCCGCGCATCACGGGCGGCGGGGGGCAACGTGTAGAGGCGCGTCCCAGCCGCATCAGTCCGGTCAGCGAGATCGTTGGGCGCCGCGCTGTTCTTGACGCTCCACGCGAGCATTTCGTTCTCTTGCGTATTGGGCGACGGCTTGAGCGGCAGTCCCAAGGTCGCGGTGTTCGTATTCGCCTTCGCATAACGGGCGCCTGCCAGCCCGTCTGCATGAAACGCATCAAGCGCTGGAGCCGGCTCCGCCTGAAGCCTGACCTGTCGCTCCATCACGGCGCTTTCAGCGTCCGCGAGCGCTTTGCTGGGGGCGCGCGTGGACCGGACTTTCTTCGACAAAGCGGGTTCATTCAGTTTGGGATCCGCCGGAGTCGTCGCGCCCACGCCGCCTTGCGCGATGGCAAGGCTGCTTTCGTCACCGAGTGCGTCGGAGCGTCCCAGAGCGTCCTCTTTGACTGCTTCGCTGCGTGACGGCTGCGTCGCGGGAGATGTGTTTTGTTTCGCGAGCGAGAACCCGGAAGCCCGGTATTTCTCTGGAAGCGAATTCCACACAACCACTCCCAGCACCACGAACACGCCCGCCGCAAACGCCACGCGCGGCCAGCGCAAGAAGAACCAACTCCAAGCGCCGTGGCCGCCGGGCTTTTCGCGCGGGCGCAACTTCGTCACTTCGGCCTGCAACATGCGCCGAGTGGCTGGATGCAACTCTGGCGGCTCGCCGGTGTCCTCGCGGCGTTTCCGCGCGTAGGCCCTGAGCGGCTCTTCCATCTTATGATCCTGGTCGGACGGCATACCTGATACCGGGTTGGACGGAGGTTGGGGTGATTTTCTCCCGCGAATCTTCGCGGGCCAAAAGCGAGCGCGCCACGGCCTCCAGTTTGTCGAGGCATTTGCTGAGGCGCGAACTGACGGTCTTCGGATTGAGCTGAAGGCTGTCGGCGATTTCCTCGTAACTGAGGTCGGCGAAGTAGCGAAGCTCAATGATCTCCTGGCACGGCCCGCCGAGATTTTCGAGCGCCTGGCCGACGAGCGAAATTCTCTCCGAATTCAGCAGCGCCAAATCGGGTCCGGGCAGCGCGCTTGGCGGATCGACGGTGAATGTGTTCTCCGATTCGTCGGGCGGCGCAGTGACGAGCGGCACGATGACCTGGCCGCCGCCGCGCTTGGCCGCGTGGAGCTTCTGGCGGTAGTCGCGCGCCTTGTTTGCCGCGACGCGGAAGAGCCACGTCTGAAACTGCGAGTTCCCCTGAAAGGTGTGCAGGCTCTTGATCACCGTGAGAAAAACTTCCTGGCAGATTTCCTCAACGTCCTCGCGCGTGAAGTCATGTCCAAGCTGGCAGATGAACCGCGACGCCGGCGCGTAGTGCAGATCGAACAGCGCGTCCCAGGCGTCCGCGTCCCCCCGGCGGCAGCGCGCGAGCAACTCGGCTTCGGTGTTCGAGCTCACGGCGGAATCATAGGATCGGGAACCCGAATTGACCAGCGGCGTGAACGGGAAAAGTGCCGGGGCGCCACCGCATGTCAAACAGCGGCGGTGCACGCGCCGCAGTCCAGGCGCGCTGGCGTTCAGCTTATGGCCCTGTCCGGTCGCGAAGCGTTTGGAGTGCGGCGGCTTCAGCGCCGCTATTCTTCCCATCCCGCCGCCGCTACTCCCGCTCCACGCCGTTGTTCCACACCTTGAGCAGTTCCTCGGGCGGCGGCACTTCCAGCGGGCGCACGATACGGAAGCCGAGCCATTGCGCGTCCGTGTGATACCAGATGCTCTTGGGGAGTTGCGGGTCCTGCTGCTTCCATGACTTGTCTGAGAAGCGGCGCGCGCTGCTGCGCAGGAGCGCAGGGTCGTCGTTGTCCCAATGGCCGCCGCGCGCGACGTGCGGGTAAGGCGTCGTCGATTTGACCCACGGCTCAGCCGCGCTGAGCTTCTCGTAGCCCTTTTCGGAATACTGGTCGAGACACCATTCCATCACGTTGCCGTACATGTCGTGGAGTCCCCATGGATTGGGAAGCTTGCGCCCGACTTTCTGGTATTTGAAATCACTGTTCCGGCTCCACCAGGCGAATTGGCCGAGGTAATCCGCCGGGCGGATGTCGATGGTCGTCCTGGCCTGAAGGCGCAGCGGAGGCCGGTAAGCCACCTCCACCCGCGCGGAACTGTTGGACCCGGTGCGCAGTTTGTCGCGGGCCTTGAGGGCGTGGCCGGCGGCGACGGCAAGCCACGGCCCGGCGCCGGCCTTCTGGTATTCGACGGTCCCCGCGCACTCGCGGACGATGGCCGGGGAAGTCATGCCGGGTGGAAGTTGATTCGGGTCATTCCCGAATGAATACGCCGTCGTTGTGCCGGCGCGCGCAGCGTATTCCCATTCGGCTTCGGTGGGCAGCCGATAGTAATGCCCCGTCTTGGCACTGAGCCACTGGCAATACTTGTTCGCCGCGTGATGCGTCATGCAGATGGCCGGATGCTCCCCCTTGCCCATGCCGAAGCTCATCTCCACGTAAGGCTTCGTGGGACGGCTCACGGCGTCGGAAACACCGTCGAGATACGGGTTGTTCGTCTCCGTGGTCATTGCCGCTTCCTGTTCGCGGAAGTTGAAGAGCTCATACTCGTTCCAAGTCACCTCGCAGACGCCCATCCAGAACGGCGAGATCTTTAGCCGGACCTGCGGCCCTTCGTCCGCGCCGCGGCCCTTCTCTGAGACGGGGCTGCCCATGACGAATTCCCCCGCGGGAATCGGCGTCATGCCATACGTGACGGGCGTGCCGGGAATCACGTTCGTGTAGCCGCGCATCCCGGCCTGCGTCGTCACGCGCAAGTTCGCCATGATTTTCTTGTGGATGGCCATCACGACAGCCAACTCATCGCCCGCCGCCTCCTCGGGCTTGCGCTCGACCAGCGTGATACCCTCCGGCCACGAAGCGCCCTGTTCGATCCAACTGGAGAGCAATTCAATCTTCTCCTTGGGCAACGGCCCGCCCTTCTTCGCCGGCGGCATCAGGTCGTCATGGTCCGCCGGCAACGCCGTGGAAGTGTACACCCCGCTCTCCTTGGGCCGGAACGGCACGATGCCCGGTCCGTCGTCCCCTCCTTTGAAGGCGAGATCACGCGTGTCCAGACGGAGGCCGCCCTTGGCGTAATCCGCCTTGTGGCAGGACACGCAGTGCAATTCCAGGATCGGCTGGATGTCGTCGCGGAACTTCACCCGCGGCCGTTGCTTCAACACCGCGTCCTCCGGCCACGAAGCGCCTTCCTCGATCCACTGCCGCAGCGCCTCCGTCTGATGCTTCGACAGCGCGTCGCCCTTCGGCGGCATGATGTCGTCATGGTCCTTGGGCAAAATGGTCAGCTTGTAAAGCGGGCTGTCCGCGGGCTTGCCCGCCACGATGGACGGCCCGCCGTCGCCCCCCTTGAAGGCTTGCGCGCGTGTGTGCAGCAGCAGGCTCCCCTCGTCCTTGCCCTCCCTGTGGCAACTCACGCAGGCCGATTCGAGCATCGGCTGGATGTCGCGCGGGAAATCGATCTTGCCCGCGGCGCGCAGAGACGCGACGCACAAACCGCCGCCAGCGGCGACAGCCAAAAGAAATCTCAAAGTCATCTTCATGAAAAACGCGGCCGAAACTTTGACGACGCGACCCGCAAAGGTCAATCAACCTGAAATCCCGCCAAGGGCGCAGATGTGGTGATGAACACGGGCGAGTCGTTGTGGACGCGCCCTTTCCCCCTCACCCCGACCCTCTTAAAACCTGATCTGCGCCCCAGCGCGAGCCGTCCTCCCTAAATAATCCCTCGCCAACGCGCGTCGAAGCACCCACACTTTGACCATGGCCCTGATCGAACGCACGATTGCCATCAGCTTCCAGCACCGGGTTCACTTCACCCGAAACGTCTTCGGTCTCGGCAACTCGTTGCTCAAAGACGTGCTCACGGCCCAATCCGGCCAGGTGCCCAAGGTGCTGGTCGTGCTCGATGAATCTCTCCACGACGCTCAACCCGCTCTCTCGCCACAAATCGAAACCTACTTCAAGACCATCGCGGACTGCGCGCAACTTGTTTGTCCGCCGTTCGTCCTCGAAGGCGGCGAGCGGGTGAAGAACTCCTACTTCCACGTCTCGGAAGTGCAGTCGCACATCGACCGTTACCACATCGACCGACATTCTTACCTGATCGGCGTCGGAGGCGGCGCGTTGCTCGATCTCGTCGGATTGGCCGCGGCGACGGCGCATCGCGGCGTGCGACATGTGCGCATCCCGACAACAACGTTGAGCCAGGCTGACTCGGGCGTGGGCGTGAAGAACGGGATGAACGCCTTCGGAAAGAAAAATTTCATCGGCACGTTCGCTGTACCTTGGGCGGTGATCAACGACTTCGACCTGCTGGCGTCACTTGCGCCGCGGGACAAACGGGCCGGCTACATCGAGGCCGTAAAGGTGGCGTGCATTCGCGACGCGGAGTTCTTCGAGACGCTGGAACGCGACGCGGCAAAGCTTCGCGAGTTCGACGCCGAAGCGATGCAGCGGCTCATCCACCGCTGCGCCGAACTCCATGTGAACCACATTGCAATGAGCGGCGACCCATTCGAGCTGGGCTCGGCGCGTCCGCTGGATTTCGGCCATTGGGCGGCGCACAAGCTGGAGCATCTCTCCGAATATCGACTCCGACACGGCGAGGCTGTGGCCATCGGCATTGCGCTGGACGTGGTTTATTCGCGGCGCATGGGCTTCCTCGACACGGCGGAGGCGGAGCGGGTGCTGAAGTTGATTGAAGGGCTGGGCTTCGATTTGTTCGCCAGCGAACTGCTCCACACGAACTCCGAAGGAGACTTCATCGTGCTGAAGGGACTGGAGGAATTCCGCGAACACCTCGGCGGCCGGCTCACCATCACGCTGTTGCGGGCCATTGGCTGGGGATTCGAGGCGAACGAAGTGCATTTCCCGACGTTGATGGCGTCGATACGCGAATTGGAGGAACGGCACGCCGCGAAGGCGCAACCCGGTGTCGTGTCGCTGTTCCGCCGGTGACAAGACAACCTTTTGAGAGGATGCGAACCGAACTGACGGGTTCGACAGCTTGGGGAGCGCACGCGCCCTCGCGTGCGGTTTTCCGCGCCCTCGCGGAAAACACCGCGGCGTGTGTTGCTGCAAAGAGGTTCATCTCACGCCGACCGGCGGGGGCGCCGGCCGGCACACGCGAGGGCGCGTGTGCTCCTACAGACTGAGCGATGCGACGCACGGCGGTCATCAACGTCGTCGGTCTCACCGAAGGTTTGCTCGGCCCGCACACGCCGCGCATCAATGCCTTTCTCGGACGAGGCCAGCTATCCCACATTGAACCAGTCCTGCCGGCCGTCACTTGCACCGCGCAGTCCACCTACTTGACCGGCACGATGCCCTCGCAACACGGCATCGTGGGCAATGGCTGGTACAACCGCGAACTGGCCGAAGTGCAGTTCTGGAAGCAGTCGAACCACCTCGTCCACGGCCGCAAGGTCTGGGAAGAACTTCGCGCGCTCGTTCCGGGCTTCACCTGCGCGAAACTTTTCTGGTGGTACAACATGTATTCCACCGCCGACTGGAGCATCACGCCGCGGCCCATGTATCCGGCGGATGGCCGCAAGGTGTTCGACATCTATACGCAGCCGATGAGCATGCGTGAGGAGATCAAACGCGACCTCGGCGAGTTTCCGTTCCCCACCTTCTGGGGTCCGGCAGCGGGCGTGAAGACTCCCCAGGGTGGGCCGGGCGCGGCTTCGCGCTGGATCGCGGAGTCGGCAAAGTGGGTCGAGCGAAGGCATCAGCCAGGCTTAAGTCTCATCTACCTGCCGCACCTCGACTACAACCTTCAGCGCCTCGGCCCGGCTAATCCCGCCATCGCGGACGACGTGCGCGCCATCGACGCCATCGTCGGCGACCTCGTTGAGTTCCTCAGCGCCCGGTCAGTATTCGTGCTGTTGCTCTCGGAGTACGGCATCACGGAAGTGAACCGGCCGATCCATCTCAACCGCCTCTTCCGCGAAGACCGCTGGCTCACGGTGAAGGAGGAACTCGGTCTCGAACTGCTCGACTGCGGCGCCAGCAAAGTCTTTGCGGTCGCGGACCATCAAGTGGCGCACGTTTATCTCAATGACCGATCGCTGGAAAAGACGGCACGCGAGTTGATGGAGCGGGAGGAGGGCGTGGCCCGGGTGCTGAACCGCGCCGAGCAGTCTGCGTTGGGTCTCGATCATCCGCGCGCCGGCGATCTTGTCGCGCTGGCGCGGGAGAACGCCTGGTTCACCTACTACTACTGGTTCAATGACGCGCTCGCGCCGGACTTTGCGCGCTGCGTCGATATTCACCGCAAGCCCGGTTACGACCCGGTTGAGTTGTTCCTTGATCCGAACCTGAAGTTTCCGAAACTGAGAATCGCGGCGCGCCTGTTGAAGAAGAAACTCGGCTTCCGCATGTTGATGGACGTCGTCCCGCTCGACGCGACGCTGGTTAAAGGCTCACACGGCGTCCGGACTGCGGCCTCAAAGGATTGGCCGATTGTCATTGCCGGTCCAAATGCCGCGTTGCCGGGCGGACCGATTCAGGCAACGGACATTTACCACATTATCCGTCGCCAGGTGCTCGGCTGAAGCGAGCATGGCGAAGATTGGGAGGGAAAAGAAAAAGCGGGCGGAGAATTTCAGCTACAGGCTGCAGGTCGTCGAGGTGTGTCGCTCTACCGACCCGATTCTCCGCCCGCTCTAAACACAGAACACAGAACGAACCAAACACAGACACACGTCTTGTCCTTGAGCAGTGCGAGTGCCAGCGGGAAAGCGGATGCGAATTGAAGCTGAAAAGGAAGTCTCGCAAGCGGGCAGGCTCCAGCATCAACGGGATACGAATCGCGGTTCTTTCAACAAGCCGCGCGAGGTGTCTAGTAACAGGACAGTCGTTGGACACGGTGTAAAGATTTCGGACAATCGGCAGCCGACGCATCCTGGAAGTACAGCGGCGCTGAAGCCGCCGCAGTCCAGACGCTGGCGCGTGGCTCGGTGGTATTCTCCGTCGCGAAGCGTCTGGACTGCGGTGTCTTCAGCACCGCTTTGGAATGTTGGCGCTGGCAAATTGTGCCCGCGGCAGGTTAGCCGGGCGGCGCCACGTCCAGATCGAACGCGCCGGTGCGCACGGCGCCGCCAGTCTTCACCTGCACCCAGATTCGATAGCGGCCCGGCTTTGGGAATTCGTATGGGAACGTGATCGGCAGCCGCCGCATTTCCGGGCCGGGCGGCTGGCAAAGTGCCTCCATCATCTCCGGCGTGATGCGTCTGGGCGGCTTTTCGCCTGCGCGCAATTGAAAAACCTGCTGCGACGCCACCGAGATGCTGCCCGCCGGATGCAGGTGCGTGAAGACACTGCCATCGTCGCGCCGCACAATTGCGTGCGCCAGCATGCTCATGTAAGGCTCAAGGTCCGCCGGTTCGCCCTTCTCATTGAGGACGCGGAAGCGCAACGTCGTGTCGCGCCCGGCGACCAGCGCCGGGCTTCGCTCCCAGATCATGCTGAATCCATCTCCCAGCGCGCAGTTCGTCGCGGCGAGAGACGCGGCAGAAGGGCCGACGAACCACGAGTCGTCCACATCCGACAACGGAACCGGAGTCGCCGAAGTTTGTTCCGCCAATTCCACTGCCGCGG
>Ga0187893_10012718_pt1 | contig 11883 bp, 8 predicted proteins | sample MA1701074metaG_FD_139574 | JGI IMG/M metagenome (GOLD analysis project Ga0187893, IMG submission 139574) | White microbial mat communities from a basaltic lava cave in the Kipuka Kanohina Cave System on the Island of Hawaii, USA - MA170107-4 metaG ... | reverse complement strand
GAGGGAGTCGAACCCACACGCTGTTTAGGCGCCAGATTCTAAGTCTGGTGCGTCTGCCAGTTTCGCCACACCCGCTGGATTTTGAGCGCGCAAAGATATAGAATTCAAGAGAGGCCCTGGTTTGAATTTCCGGAAAACAACCGTAATTCCATTCTGAAAGTTTGTTGATTACTTTTGTTTCGTTGACTCATGAAAATAAAGTCAGGAAATATCAAAACGGGAGAGCTTCATGCATTAATGCTGGGTGCCATTGCTCCGCGTCCGATTGCTTTTGCAAGCACGGTGGATAAAAACGGGAATCCGAATTTAAGTCCTTTCAGCTTTTTTAATGCATTCGGTTCAAAGCCGCCTGTTGTTGCTTTCAGTCCGGCAAGGAGAGTACGCGATAACACCATTAAGCATACGCTTGAAAATATTTATGAAACCAATGAAGTGGTTATTAATGCGGTGAATTATGCGATGGTGCAGCAGGCATCGCTCGCAAGCTGCGAATATCCCAAAGGGGTGAATGAATTTGTAAAAGCAGGATTTACTCCGGTTGAATCAGAAATTGTAAAACCATACCGGGTAAAAGAATCACCGGTGCAGATGGAATGCAGGGTGCTGCAAGTGGTGGAAACAGGAAATGAGGGGGGAGCCGCCAACATCATCATTTGCGAAATCCTGCTTATGCACATTGCCGATGATATTCTCGATGAAAATAATAAAATCAATCCTCATAAAATTGACTTAGTGGCACGGATGGGCGCTGATAATTACTGTCGGGCATCAGGCAATGCAGTATTCAAGGTTCCAAAGCCGAATCTGAAACTGGGAATCGGATTTGATAACATTCCATCAGGCATACTTAACAGCACAATTCTTACCGGCAATGATTTGGGAAAGCTCGGAAATGCTGAACGATTGCCAACTGCGGAAGAAATTGAAAAATTCAGCCGGCTGCCGGAAATTATTAAAATCATTGATTCAATTAAGTCTGAAAAATCAGAGTCGGAAAGCTCAGTTCATATTGCGGCTAAAAAATTTCTGGACGAGAATAAGCCGGAAGAAGCATGGAAACTTTTGCTGATGAACTTCTGAAAATAATTCTATTGTTTTTCCACGAAAATTCTGAATATTGAATTTCCTGATGCTGAATCTGATGTTGCGCTGAGTGCACCTGCAATTCCGGGAGATAAAGTCAGGTATTTTCCATTGGCTGATTGAACAGATATTTTATTATCACCTTCACAAATTAATTTCATCAGAAACTTTTCATTCAATCCTGCTGAATCACTATCAGCAAGTAAAAGGTAATCGAGCTCCGGCTTTACAGATGCAAATTTTCCGTTGCTCATTTTTAATGAAACCGTATTGCCATTCAATTTTGCAAGTGAAATCACTTCCGGGCTGCTTACTTTCGACACATTACATAAAAGAGCATGATACGGGTTAGAAACAGAAACAAATTTTAAATTTTTACCCCTGATAAAAACAGCATCCAACGGAGTAATTGCATTTAAAAACTTTTGACTGTATTTTATCTGAGGCAATCCCTTTTTTCTTCTTTCAAAATCGTACGGCTTCAATAAATCGAGCCAGTCATCGGAAATTTCGGTTTGAAAAAATCCTTTGAAATACGCTTCCCGCGTCATGTAATCAAAATGAATCAACCCGTGGCGGTATTGCCACGCCTGAAACAAATTGAGCGATGCAAGCAGAACAAGCAATACGGTAACAAAGATTTTAATGAGAATATTTCTTTTGAATAAATACCCGAAGCAGGCAGCAAAAGGGATGCTCAGAAAGCTGTATGAATCCACCATAGGGCGCATGCCGAAACAAAATCCGAAGCTCCAAGCCCACCAGGAGGAATAAACATAAGCCGAAACAAGAACCACGGAAAGCACAGCATAAAAAAACTGCCGGTGAGATTTCCACAAAAAAATAAATCCTGCAACGGCAAACCAAACCACCGGAGTGTAAACAAGCCATCCCTTGCGGAAGCTCAGAAGGAATTGAAAAAATTCCGGACGGGTGAGATAAAGATGCTCATCAATGTATGCATCAAACCAAAAATGCCCCGTTATGTATTTCCAATAAATCATCTGGGGGGAAAACACCAACAGTACCATGGTGAATCCAATCAGCAATGATTTCCATTCTGACAAAAAAAATATACGAATACTTTTCAGTGATTTTTTTTCAAATAAAAATAGTACTATGAAAAATAATCCGTTGATAACCGCAAGCGGACGAATCAGCAGAAGTAATCCGAATCCGGCACAGAAAAAATAAAAATATTTTTTTCCCTGATGGCTTAACCATCGCTGAAACGCAAACATGCAAAAGCAAAGCACTGCGAATGAAACACCATGATTCATCAGCGATTCGTGGGAAACATAATAAAGAAGGTTAGTGCATATTACAACCGCAATCAGCACAATGGCAATTATTTTATCCTGAAAATAATTTCTTAAAAATTTATTCAGAAAAAACAATCCCATCATGAGATAAAGTAATATGCCGATGGCTGAAAAATTCTGATAAATCAAACCATATCCATCCGCTGGAAAATTAAGTAACTCCGAAAGCAAATGAGCCATCAGGAAGAAAGGCAGAAGCATGACGCTAACTCCCATCGTATGCTTGATTAGCCGGTTCCCGTTTTCGAGGCGGTAATACCAGATTTTATCTTTAAAAAAATCTTTGTTGCTATCAATAAAATTCAAATTAATGTCGTGATAAACAAATGCTGCCGGCAGATAGGTGTAGTAGCTCGGTGCATCCACAGTCATCTTGTTCTCTTTCCAAATGCCGTTTAATGAATAATAAATCAACAAAAAAAAAGCGATTAGAATTAAAGCATTGTTGGAGTAACCGGTTTCCCGAAAAAAATTATTCATTCTGTCAAACATACTTTATGGATAATTTAACTGAAATGTAATTACAATTTCCGTCTGCCTTTCCAGTCCACGTTCACAAATAATGAAATGATAGCTATCAGCGGAACATATAGGAGGTGTAAAATGAAAACCGGAATAAAGTAAAATATTAGATTTCCTTTTTTGAAAAATAAAGACACTTCATTGATGAATAAAAAATCAAACAGAAACTTTATGAAAATCAAAACGGGAAACAGCACAGAAAATGAATGAGATGAAAAAAATGCTGCTCCGGAAATCACAACTGCAATATGCATGAGGATAACAATGATTCCTGCAAATTTTATGTGGGCTGCTGAATAGACTTTCACTTTCGAAGCCCAGCGGATCCGCTGCTTTAAAAATTCATTTAATGATTGGGCCGGATGCGTTGAGATGATTGCTTCCGGTGATTTTAAAAATGAAAGCGAATCCGGATTGTCTTTCCATGCCTGCAACATCAGGAAAGCATCATCGCCTGATAACGGCTCTGAATGAAATTGATTTTCATTTCTCAGTTTCAGATATAATTCTTTTGTAAATGCAAGGTTAGCCCCGTTGCACATCAGCGGATATTTCAAAGCCATGGATGAAGCGCCTGTTCCGATCAATCCCATCAGTTCAAGCGATTGAAAATGTTCAGAAAAATTATTGCTTTCCACCATCACCGGTCCGGAAATAAATCTGGAATTATTGTTTTCAAAAAAATCAGCAATTGATTTCAGCCATAGGACCGGAGCCGTGCAATCGGCATCAGTCGTTACAATCAGCTTTCCTTTTGCTGAACTGATTCCGTAATGCAAAGCCAGTTTCTTGGAGCCGGAATGTCCGGCAACCGAGTCAGAAAGATTAAGAACTTTCAGATTTTTAACCGGAAAGGTCTCCTTTATTCTCGCGGCAATTTCAAAAGTTTTATCTGTTGAAAAATCATTAACTACAATTATTTCAAAAAGCTCAGGAGGATATCGTTGAGCGAGAATGCTGCTGATACAGCAGCCAATATTTTTTTCCTCGTTCCTTGCTGCAATTACCACAGATATAAAAGTGGAATTTTCCGATGGATCAGGAAAAAACTTTCTGATTTTTTTCCATGCAAACAGATACGTAATCATCAAAGCAGAATAAGCAGCACCGGAAGCGAAAAACAAAAGCTGAATCACGAAAACTACATTCATCACTCATCCTGTTTTACTGAGATACGGATAAATAAAATCATTACGGCTCCCAAAATTGCCGGAATGACCAGGTTAATAAACCACAATGAAAAAAAAGCTGCAACAATGCCTGTGCTGTTTTCAACATAAGGATGCATAAAATAAAGAGCAATGGAGCCCCTTACGGTAAGTTCGGTCAGCGCAAAGGTCGGAACCACCGACATAACCAGAAAGATGACAGCAATAAGCCGGTAGGTAATAAAAAAATCGGTATTTGCACCAAACAAAAAAAGCAAACTGGTAAGCTGCAATGTAAAAACCAAATACCTGATTGCTGAAAAGATGGTAATGGTGCCAAGCTCCTGCCCATGATAATATGTAAATACACGGATGTATTTATCAAATTTTTTCAATGGCTTTAATTTTTTCAGAAAATTATAAAGCGAAGGCACGCTGAAATAAATCCGGCAAACCAGAATAATTCCTGCTGACATGATTGCTGCCGTAATAAAATAAACTGTTCTGCTTTCTGCAAATGAATCTTTCAGCTCAAAAATCAACGCAATTGTTCCGGCAATTACCGTTATCAGAAGCTGGTTCATGCTGCCAACAATGGTTGCCAAAATGGCTTTAATTCTGGAAACATTTTTCAGATAAAAAACCCTTGCTGCATATTCGCCTATCCTGTTTGGTGTAAAAAAGCTGATGGTGATACCTGAAAAAACGGCACGCAATGAATGTAACAATGAAATCTTCTGAATTTTCAACAGCAAAACCCTCCACTTCTGCGCTTCGAGGGTCCAGTTAAGCAGCATCATTATCAGCAGCACAACAATATAAAACCAGGTTCCCGGTTTGTGCAGCAACGTTGAATACTCATTGAGCGTACTTCTGAAATCTTCCTTAACAATTACCTGCCGGTGAATTATCCAAAGGGATAATGCGGCAAAAAAGATTTTAATCAAAAGGAGGTAATAACTTTTTTTCACAATCACTAAAAATGAATGTCATTCCTTTAATTTAGTCGGCACGAAATAATTTTTTTTGAAATATCGGCAATCAATCATCAGATAACCATCCTTCCTCCCGGCTGAGCCGGAACTACGGCAGGTGAAACAAGATTAGGCAATAATCAAATATCAAAAGATTGAGGTGATTTGAATTTTTTAAAATGCTTTCAACAGGATGGAAGAAAAAATAATTCTCGGCATTGACCCAGGAACCAACATCATGGGATATGGAATTATTTCCGTTTCCGGAAATGAAATGAAGCTTGAATCTGCCGGAGTAATTCAGCTTGACAAACTTGCCAATCATGCCATGAAGCTGAAAAAGATTTTTGAAAAGACCCGGATGCTAATTGAAACATACCATCCCGATGAGCTTTCCATTGAAGCGCCTTTTTTCGGAAAGAATGTGCAGTCTATGCTCAAACTTGGGCGGGCACAGGGGGTTGCAATGGCAGCAGCATTGCAGTTTACCGTTCCCATATTTGAATACTCGCCCAAAAAAATCAAGCAGGCAATTACAGGCATCGGCAATGCATCCAAGGAACAGGTGGCCGCCATGTTGCAACGATTGTTAGGATTTGAAAATATCCCAAAGTACCTGGATGCAACTGATGGACTGGCTGCTGCAGTTTGCCATCATTTTCAGAATTCCAATCCACATTTCAAAGCAGGCAAATCAAAAAACTGGAAATCGTTTATTCAGGAAAATCCTGAAAAGGTCTTATAACAAATCCTCGGAATCGTCCTTCCCCGATTAAATTTTCGCGCGGATGCTTTCAGCAATATTTTCAAATTCTTCCTTTGAAAATGAAAGCTTGGGTTGGGAAAAATTCATATCGCTGATGCTGTTAATCGGAATGAGGTGAATGTGGGCATGAGGAACTTCAAGCCCGATTACAGTGATGCCTATTCGCTTGCATGAAACAGCTCTTTCAACAGCAAGTCCTATTTTTTTTGAAAAAGCGAAAAGCTCTTTCAGAAGATTATCATCCAAATCAAAAATATAATCAATTTCCTTTTTCGGAACAACTAGCGTGTGTCCTTTTGCCAGCGGATTGATGTCGAGAAAAGCAAAGCATGAATCCGATTCAGAAATTTTATAGCATGGAATTTCCCCTGTAATTATTTTGGAAAAAATGGTAGCCACAAACAGTTTTAGATTGAGATGGAAAGAATTTCAAATTTCAGTATTCCGGATGGAACTTCAATTTCAGCCATATCTCCAACTTTTTTTCCGAGTAGGCCTTTGCCAATAGGAGAAGTTACAGAAATTTTTCCTGATTTTAAATCCGCTTCATTTTCCGCTACAAGGGTATAATTCATTACCTGTTTGCTGGCCAGGTTACGGATTTTTACGTTAGTCAGCACGGATACTTTTGATAAATCAATCTTGGAGGAATCAATAATCCTTGAGTTACCCAACAGCTCTTCCAGCTTTGCAATTTTAAGCTCCAGCATTCCCTGGGCATCCTTCGCTGCATCGTATTCAGCATTTTCAGACAAATCTCCTTTGTCGCGCGCTTCAGCAATCTGCTTTGAAATATTAGGACGCTCTACGCTCTTCAAATGATTAATTTCATTCTGAAGCTTTTTGTAACCTTCTTCAGTTAAATAATTTATTCCCGACATTATTATTATTGATTGAGTAATGACAATAAAACAAAAGAAGACTCCGCATCACCGGAGTCCTCATTTAATAAATTTTTAAAATTTCAGAGAGTAAATCTTATTCCAAAGCTATGTGTACCGTCAAAAAATTCAGTAGTTCTGTATGAATAATCAATTCCGAAAAATTTATTTTTTTCTTTTCCTAATGGCACATCAACGGAAACACCGCCTGAAAGACCTTTGGATGCAGTCATGGTTTCTTCTGCTTTGGTAATTTTTTTCTCGTAAGTATATCCTCCACGAACACTAAACAATTTCTTGAAAGAATATTCTACTCCCAATCCATACTGATCATTCGTAAATGAATTGGAATAAAAGGCAAAAGCCCATGTTAACTTATGTGCTTCCGCTAATTGCCAATCATAAGAAGCGCCTATAGCAACCAAAGATGGAAGTTCAAATTTTTCAGAACGCTGTTCAATGGTCATAAGGTAGGTAGCGTCCACTGGCGGATCACCTCTGAACGATAATCCGTCACCGGTAAACTTCATAGGCGACCCGATATTTTTCAAAGTTATTCCGAATTTCAGATTATCTTTTGCCTCATTCCAGCCAGTTACATATTGGATACCTGCATCAAAAGCAAATCCGGAAGCTTTCACATCAGCGATGGATTGAGTTAATATTTTAAAAGTAACCCCGCCATAAATACTCTGTGAAAATGCTTTCGCATAAGAAGCTGAAATATTGAAAAACTGGGGTGAGAAATATCCCAGCCCCCCTTCGGGCTGATCAACGGTGGTTTTTTGAATATCACCAAAATCCATAGCCATGATACTAATTCCCAATGAACTTGCTTCACCAAGTTTCTGAACAAATCCTGCAGCATTCAAATTAATATCAGATCCTTTCAACCACTTGGTATGTGTAAATGATATTTCTGTACGCTGGGTAAACGGCATACCTGCCACATTTAGAAACATGGCTTCAACACCTCTGGATCCGGAAATATTAATTCCACCCCATCCGGAAGACCTTGCCCATGGGTTAATTAGCAGTTCAGTTACTCCCGCCTGCCCGGCACGATCGCCATTTCCGCCAAGTGATAAATCAGTAATAAGCGTTAAGCAAATTAATGCAGTTATCACAAGAACATTTTTAAAGCTTTTCATATATTATTTTTTTTTGTTTGGTCAATATTTTCGGTCAAAACAAAGTTTATATTTTAAATCAGAACGTATTCAAATCAATCGGTCTTAATACTCCAAACCACTTAATGGTTCGCTCGCCCAGTCCGGGAGCGTTTACGTTAATCAGATAAAGTCCGCTGGCAACCGTCACGCCCTTGTGATTCTTCAAATCCCAGTCGATGGCAGTTTCCAAGTTGGGGTTCTTCAGATCCGAGATATCGCCCCCCTGAGAGTTATCATCATCCACATCACGGACAAATTTCCGGACCAGGGTGCCGTTGAGTGTGAAAATCGTTACGGTACACCGGCTGGGAAGGTTCACAATTTTTATGCGGTTGTCCAGCTGACCCAGCACTCCGGTGCTGCCCTCATAAGCTGAGAAGGCATAGTACGGATTGGGCACAATGTTGATCAGGTCCAGCGCATTCTTTGCAGTGAGCTCGTCATTGCGCACCGGTGCCAGTTCATTCGTGCTGAACCGGTACATCGGCTTGAATCCGTTTTGCGGCTGCTGCAGGGTGACGGTGCCGGCATAATATATCAGTCCCACCTGTACGCTGTCGAAGGTCAGTTGGCTGGTATTGGTTGTGAATGATTGCCCGATGCCATAGTTCACCCCGTTATATTTTACCGAATCCGAACTTACATAATAAGTCGTATTTGCCATCAGGGTTGCATTCTTTTTGATTTTGTCCACCGGAGCATAGGGCCGGTACGTGCGGGCTACCCGCAGCCGTATGGTGACATCCGAAGCCAGCAACTGCTTGCCTGAGGTCAGTACCGGAATGCTTACCCACATGCAGTCCTTCCATACATTCCTCTTGCGGATGATCTGCTGGGGAGGAGATGTGATTTTACTTACCGCATACAACTGATCGGCTATGGATTTGCCCTGGTCATAAGCCGGCACATCAAAGGTGGGGTTGTCCCCGTTGTGCCCGAAGATGTAAATGTAATGCTGCCCTCCGTGGTTGGTCCGCGATGTGCTTGGATTCCATCTCATGTCTCTGCCATTATCACTGGCCATCGAGGAGTTTTCTCCGAAAGCAATATTGAGCCGTTCCCCGGTTTCAAGATTATATGCATAGCCCGGAAACCAGCTCATTCCCGAATCCAGCACCGATACATCGCCTCCGAGGTTTCCGTCCTGGTCTGCCGATTTTTCCTTGCGCAATTCAAACTGCCGTGCGCCCCCCTGGGTAGTTGATGTAATGCTTCCGGTTTCAATCACCGGGCTGCGCGTCCATTTGCTCCGGTCGCTGGTGATTACCAAATCAATGCTTGCTATGGAAGCCCGCGAAATCCCTTTGGGTGATAGACTGATATAATCTTCATGCGTTCCCGGTAAATTCAGCCGGGGTCCGAAAGGCGGTTCTTCTGCCGTCAGCTTGTAAGGCGCCCAGGTGCCATCCACCACTCCTTCATATACCTGATCATCGTCCTCTCCTACATAATCCACGGGTAATCCGGCTGTATTGGTTCCCTGCTTTCCGCTGCGGATCCAGTTGTCGTCCGAAAGCCCGTCCACATCCTTGATCGGATTCAGCCACCGCTGACTGTTGTCTTTGTATTCAATGGTGCCTTCCAGAAAGGCATTGTTGATGGCGCCTGTCTTGCCTGCTTCCGTTACATTATGTATGTTCATGGACAGCCCCCAGCTGTAATCCGGAAGCGCCCCTTTGGGATCTTCCCGCTTCATGATCTGTTCGTTCTCTGTTCCCAGGGTCATCCGCGCTGAATCACCGATGCCGCTTTTCGATTCGCTGATGTACCACCGAGAGTCATTCGTTACTCCGTTAAACCGTACTTCGTAATCGCCCTGAATAACCTGAGTGGGATCATACACCTTTACATTCACCGGCCCGTGGGCTCCTTTGTACAACGGGTTCTTGCTTATGCCGCTGTTGAGTATCTCCGTTACCGTGTTACCGGTAAAATCCATTGCCACTCCGCCATTTCCTTCCCCCTCTATCCGCCTGATCTGAGGTCCGTCTCCGTATTCCGCATTCAGCATCTGCCCTTTCCACTCCACTTCCGGTGCATGAGGTATGGCGGTGTAGGTCCTGATGTTGTTCCGTCCCGCTTTGTAGGGTTGGCGAAGCACATCTTTGTTCCATTGGTTATATGCGTAGGATACGGCTGTGTAGAAATATGTTTTATGATTGACCAGGTCGTTGGCTCCGGTGGCAAATAAATCCTTGGTCACTTTTATGGTATGCACAATGCCTTCGTTTTTTCCTTTAACTTCTTCAACCGGCACCGCTGCATTTAGATTCGGATCAAAATAAAAATTAACAATCTGGGAAATGCTGTCGCGGATGTCGCATTGCAGCAGCAGCCGCGCACGATCGGGATTCTTTAAATCCGCTGTGGTTACTTCTTTGTTCTTTAGCTGGTATATCTGGTAGCCCTGGAATTTGAAAATCTGATCCGCGGTATCGGGAATAGTAGGATCTGCTACGAAATAACCCTCTACGGTTTCTGCTTCGGTATTCTCCAGTGAAATAAGAATGGTTTTGTCCAATTCGCGGATGGCTAGATCCGGTGCATCCGGACCGTCCACTACCTTAAAGCAGTTTTTAAATAATGCCTGGGCTTTGTCATCCACGATGCGCATCAAATCCACTGATGCTTCCGGTCCGCCTGCGGTTGCCCGAGCCCATACCACTCCGGTGGTGATGTAATTTACTGCTCCGGGTTTTAAGTCAAATGGTCCTGCGGTTTGCAAAAATCTTCTGTCTTCCGGGGTATTTCCGGCAGTAACTTCCGTCCAGTTCTGTCCCGGGAAAGAGGGATCAGTAGTTCCCGGAAACATAAAATTACAATTTGGATTGGCAGGATTTCTGCCATCACCGCCATAAGTAATCGGTAATCCATCCAGCCATATACCCTGCAAATAATTGTAAATGTCAGTAAATCCATTGGGATTGCCGTTGGGTGTTCCATTAACATTATTATAGTAAACAAACTTAGACATGATAATTAATTCCGGAAGAACATCATCAGGAACTATTGTAGTGTCATGGTTTGCATCAATATAATATGTACAATCCGTGCATCCGTCACGGTCATTGTCAATTCCGTCACCAACATCTGCTATAGGTCCCTGGAAAAAATCAACTCCGACAGCAGGCGGGTTCGGTCCATATCCTCCGGCTCCGTCATCATCCGCATCTCCATTGTAGCAATATCCCAGTCCGCGGGGAACATCGCATCCGACAAAATCATCCACGGCATTGCCCAGATCAGGATCCACCCATTGTCCGAAATAAGTACCATTCAGACTTAATGAAGATCTGTTAATTATCTGGTATTTATAAAAGGTCATGTCATTGATTTCATCATTGGATTTAAATCCGAATGCCTGAGCGCGGATTTCCATGCCGATGGGCTGTGAGCCGGTTTCGCCATGTGCATCCCCCACATCATTAAATACCCACCACAACGTTTTATCTCCAAACAAATAATCATTGCACGATAAATTTACAAAGCTGGTTGGTCCTACGGTAATGGTAGCCGTATCAAACTCCAGTCCTGCCATTAAATAACGCGGGTAGTCACCGCTCAGGTAATCATAACTTTCATCGCCATTCACATCCTGGAACGGAGCAAGAAACTTTCCTTCGGTAGGATTTTCAGCGCTTCCGTTTCCGGGCCAGTTTTTGATAATGTTTGTAACATTTGCCCCGCCTGATTCTACAAAATCAACAACCTCCTGCTTGGTAATAATAAAGTGCTTATCAAATGCAATGCAGCGGCTTGCCGAAATATTCTGATTCACCGTATCAATGGGTCCTCCCCACATATCATTTCCGGTCTGGCGATAGGTTTGTGCAGCCGTTTTTACCTGTCCGCTCTGATCAATTCCCCCGATCCAAAGCGATCCGGCAAATATGGAATGCTTGGCGCTTCCCTTGGGAATTTCATAGCGCGGACCGGACAAATCCCACCACATATCACCCCCTACCATGATGGTGGTTCTTACATTGTTAATGTCCAGATCGTTTTGCGCTGTGGT